>Ga0209100_1000945_pt1 | contig 21936 bp, 20 predicted proteins | sample lystaG_FD_185480 | JGI IMG/M metagenome (GOLD analysis project Ga0209100, IMG submission 185480) | Glacier valley bacterial and archeal communities from Borup Fiord, Nunavut, Canada, to study Microbial Dark Matter (Phase II) -... | ecosystem: Environmental > Aquatic > Freshwater > Ice > Glacier ...
CAGCGAATACTCCAACCCCTGCACAAACAGAACTTCAGTGTCGCCATGCGCCTGCAAATAATCTGCAACACACTGATAAAAATTCCCATCCATCGCCGCATCAAACTTCAACACCTCAATCTTCTGCGGCAAATCCTGTCGAATGCGGGCTATCAGTTTCGTTCCCTCTGCTGGAGAACACTGGACAAAATATAAGCCAAAACTTTTTTTGCGGCGCAGCCCTCGCAGCAACCCCTGATATTCGATCGCCGGATCAAGGGGCGGTTCTTCATTCCAATCAAAAGCCTCTTGCATGATTGTTGTCCTAGAACCTATGGATAACGCTGCAACTCCTCAACGCCTCTCAGCAGGGGATGAATGTCATGCCAACGAATCATCTCCCCCTTAGTATCAGTATATCGATACTCCAACACACAGCGCTTAAACAGCAAATTTCGATAGTCATCATCGTTGGCAATGCGCTTGGTCTTAAACACAGCCCCCAGCTTTTCCCAATCACCCTCATCAACCGTATCGCGGTAAGTGTTTCGAGCGCGGGCTATGGCTCGTCGCAAAGCACTTGCAGGAATCGGTAGCGTATCTGTCCAATCGAGGGAGCCTTGAATCAACTGCATCAATTCCCGCAGATGTCCCCCACTCATTAAGCAGAGTTGATCGACCGTTCCCGCAGCGTCAAAAATGTCTTGCTCCAACGTCACATTTTGAGCAAATTGAGCAATGCGCTGGTGAATCAGTTCCTTCACTTTAGCGATACCGTCAGCGTAAACATCTCCATTGCGCTGGTGTACCATCAGCATGGGTAAAACTTGACAATCACCATAATTATCTCGCAGCACAGACGCTCGATTAGAATACACGAGTGAAATCGGCACCGTATAAATGACATGACACTCTAAGCCGCGCAGTTGATTGCTGCGATCGATAAAAATCTCGTCATGATTAGTGCGCCCTTCCCCACGCGGCGACGGCACAATGCGATCGAGATTATCCACGATCACCACCAGCTTTTTCGTTGCTAATTTCTGTGTGGCTTCCTGAATAAATTCATTCAACGCTTCAATCAGCGAGATGGAGTGAATATCAATCTGTTCACGAATCTTTTGACGGGTGCTGGGAACTTGCCGCAGCGTTGCCGTCAGCTTTGCAAACTGTGAAACCTGCTGTTCGATTTTCAAATCATCAAATTTGATCTCAGTTAGCGCCAGATCTTTAAGCGACTGCCAACGCGACTTAAGCCAATTGGTTAACGGTGAAGGATTTGCCTGGTTTTGCAAGTCTTCAAGAATGTGGCGAGTGCAAGAGAGCAAAACATCGGTATATTGGGCATCTTCTTCATCAATGTCGTCATCTGCCGCAAAATAGACGACTTTGATTCCCTTGCTCTCCAGGTCTGCTCTCAGTCGCAGCAGTTCGGTTGATTTTCCGACTCCGCGATGCCCAGTATAAATTTGGCAAGTGGGTTTGTTCGATCGCTCAATCTTCTTTCCCAGTTCGCGCAGAATATCGTCGTTGCCTCGCACTGCATGACAATCGACATAAAACGGGTCTCCTGGCAGAAGCGGACGAAACGGATCAAACGCATTGTAAATATCATCTAACAGTTTTGGATTCATTGATTTGCGCCACTCCTCCACGTCAACGAATAAACTTGCCCGATCGCAGCGTCCCAATTTGCGTCAACAATCCCTGCTGCTCTTGCGTGTCGTTAATCCCTTGAGCGATGGCGAACGCTTGTTGATAATAGCTATCGGCGGCAGTCAAATCGCCCTTGGCTTTGTAGAATTGCGCCAAACCTTTCAGCGCTGAGATCACCTGTTTAGAATCGTTTTGCTCCAACGCCAGTGCCAGTCGTCGATCGAGCGTTTCAGACGCATTGGAGTTTTGTCCCAAGCCGTAGAATGCGCGAGTCAGCCCTTCTAACGCACGGAACTGACTGGGACGATCGAGACTATTCTGTGAGACAAACAGCGCTTGTCGATAGCTCACCAGCGCCGTCCGATAATCGCGAGTCGCCTGGTAGGCATCACCTAAATTGTTCAGCGTGTTGGCGACACCGGGGTCGCTGGCTTGCTCACGCAACGGTTTTGCCTGCTCATAGTAGCGAATTGCATCTCTGTAGTTGCCCTGTGAGTAGGCGACGAGTCCCAGGTTGCTCAACGACAAGCCTAGCCCAGCGGGATCATTGATGTCTTTAGCGACTTTAAAGCCCTCTGCAAACGCTTTTTGCGCCTCCGAAACGCTGGCACGCTGCAACAGCAAGGTTCCTAAATTGTTGGCGGCATAGATTTGATTTTGGAAATTTTTAGTGTCACGGGCGATCGCTAAACTGCGCCGCACTGCATCTTCTGCCTCAGCAAACCGTCCTACTTGCGAATAGGCTTTACTCAGCGACTCGTAGGTAGTGCCTTCTGCCTCAACTTCTTTGATGTCGTGATAGATTTCTAGCGCTTGCAGCCAAGACCCGATCGCTTTATCAGAATATCCTACTTGCTGCTGCTGATTGCCCAAGCGCACGAGCCGATCGGCTTCAACGCGAGAAGTTCCGCGTGTGCCGTTGTAGAGTTTGATGCTTAACTGATCGCTCAGGTCTGACGCGATCGCTGGAGTCAGCGCAACTCCACCCGCCAACAGTTGAGCGAATCCCATCCCAACCGCCACTCGTGCTAACGTCCAACGCATTTCAGAACCTCCAGCCAGCAATATTAAGCGAACACAGAATCGTGACTAATCCAGACTAGCTTCTAAAGACGCTGAATCCAATCCGTATCCTTGAACGCTAGCGTTCCCATCTAGATAGATAGCTCTAATATCGTCTGGCAAAGTCGTTTCTAGTAGCTGATAGCCCTCACTCAGCCGTGCTTTGACTTCTGCCGGAGGAACGTATTCGCCCTCTGCTTGCAGATAGGCAGAAATTCGCGTGTCGCTCCAACGAAAGGTTTGCGCTAACGTCACCATCAATCGCAGCGTCGGCGGCAGGTGATCGAGTGCTCGATCGAGATAGCACCCAAAAGGCGGCGACATTGCCCGCAGGTTATAGTGAATTTCCTCCACGGGCGGCAGTTCTGCCTGATTAATGCAGAGGGCTGTGACGTTAATCAACCAACTCTGAAACGTGATTTCTTCGGAGCCAAACGATCGCAGATCGAGTCCGCCCATTTCAAAAAAGAGGTGTCGCCACAGCCGAGCAAACAAATAATCAGCCTGGACGGGCGACTTAGCTCGATGCTGAATCAGCGTATAGACCATCGGGCTATATCGGCAAAAAATGGCTGTAAAGTGTTGTCCAGCATCGGGATATCGCTGAAATAGCGTCAGTAATTCTTGGTCATTGTAATGAGACAGCGACTTGACGACCGGGTGATTGGCTTCTGGAAAAGTTGGGATAGCCACAGCTTGGGTTCAAACTATAGGACGTGCATTGTAACTATATACAGCGTCTTTCTCGATTGGGAGATCTTTTTTTGCAAAATGTAGCGTCTTTTGAGGCTGAGATGGCTTAGATCTCCGCTCTGATCACCCAAATTTCTAAGTTTTTACCCCCTTTGTTACGGATTTGAGCAGATTGAGCTTGATAGAATGAATAGACTCAGGGATACTGATCACTAAGTTTGTTAATCGGCTCCGATCGTCCACTCGTTTTGGTCTTCTATGGGATTAGATAGTTTATTCTCCACCCAGGGAATCATGGTCATGCTGCTGGGTGCTTATGCGGCTGCTATGTGGATGTTTTTGACCAGTGCGCCCAAGGTGCATACGGTGATGGTGTCAGATGTGGAGTTGGCACGAGATTTTTATGAAGGAATGCTCAATCTTCCGGTGGCGGATGTGCCGCTGCACTATTACTACAACTACGAGCAGTCACTGGGCACCGCAGGCATCAGCCCCATGTATCTGTCTGGCAGTCTGGGCAGCACGACGGCGCGCGGCAATGGCAATGATGGTTTGTGGTATCAGCTTAAAAAGAACACGCAGCTTCATGTCATTTCGGGCGCGAGTTTAGGCGAAAAAGAGCGTCAGCGTCATGTGTGCTTCGATCGAGACTGTCTCGACCAAATTCTGCTGCGCGTTCAAGCATCGAGTTTGAAACACAAGATTCGACGTGAGAAACCGCTTAATTTCTTAGTCAAAGATTTCTCTGGTCATGTTGTCGAGCTTGCAGAAGTTTCTAATTAAAGCAAAGTCGGTAACCATTTAAGAGAGCGGACGCAATGTTCGCTCTCTTTGCATTTTGAGGATTTTAGGCGTTGCTGAATCTAGGGATGAATTCCCTCCTCTTCTGCGGGCTACTGTGTACACACAAGTTGATCGATCCGTCATTGCCAAAATCTTTCGCCCCCTAAATCCCCCATTCTGGCAGGGCTGATTAGTTGTCACCAGATAAAATCTACAAGCTTGAGTCTTCGTTCAGCATCAGAATGATGCCTTAACGCAAGATAAAGGGTACAGATTTTCTTTCTCGACCTTAAATTAGCCCTGCCCATTCTGGGGGATTTAGGGGCTTACAGGTGTAGGTTTGCGGTGAAGCTGTTAAGAAGAGTTGAATGAGAGTGAAAGCGTCAGTTGAGGGACAAGGGGCGGCATCGTCAGCGGTTGCTGCCGGATGAGGAGCGACGGCAGCACGATTAACCCTAAGAGAAAACAGGATACCTGACGGGAGTAGGAACGCTGGGCAACGGGGTTGCCCCAGTCAATTTCGCTGTGAATGGTTTCGGGGGTGATCCCTTCTAGAAGTTCATCTAAGGTGTATTGGGGATGCGTTTGAGGTTTGAGCAGGATATTACCGTCAACGATCTCGAATTGGAGTTCAGTACCAGGAGTGATGTTGAGGGCGTTGGCGATCATCTAGGGGATGCTGAGGGTCAGGTTTCCGGTGGGGGTTCTGAGTGAGGGTTCTAGTGGTGGATTCTGACATGATGGTTCTAAATAGAATCAAGGTGTATTTATTGTAAGCAAGCAGCACTGTGCAACATTGCTTGAAGGTGAAAATCACATCCTCCGTCAATGGGACATTCAAGCGTCGAGAAGATTCTTTTATGTTTTGTGAGGCATTTTGGTTCACTTTTAAGGAATTTTTTGATGTGCTGATCAAGCGAGTTTGCGTATCAACCCGACAAAAACGCCATCAATGTCTACCTCGTCTGCATTCTTTTCGATCACCGGATAGCTGGAATTGGCAGGTTGCAAGATGACTTTGCGATCGCTCCAAAACAGATATTTTAGGGTGGTCTGAGTCTGACATCTAGCCGCGACAATTTCACCGTTTTTGATGGTTCTCGGTTCTAACTCTTGACGCAAAATCACGGTGTCTCCATCGGCGATTGCTGCCCCGATCATACTGTCGCCGCGAACGCGCAACGCAAAATAACTCGCCATTTGATGACGCGATTTGCCTGCAAAATAGGTCAGGGTTGAAGCATCGATAAACTCTTCGATCGTCTCCTGTGGAAAGGTTTCGACTAACCCGCTTGCCGCAATCACACCTAAAACCGGAATCTTTCGTGATCTCGGTCGGCGGATCTTCAGCGATCGCGCTCGTCCCGTCTCCCAATCGACATAACCCGCGTTTCGTAAATCTTTTAAGTGAACCTGCACCGTATCTTTTGAGGCGTAACCCATTGCGAACGCCATCTCTTCACGCGATGGAACGTAGTGGTGCCAGTCAATGTAGTCTTCAATCCAATCTAGAAGCCGTTGTTTAGGGGAAGAGAGATCAGTCATGGCAATAAGAACAGGTGTACTGATAATAGATCAGAATAAGCGATCGAGACGCTCTAACATTTAAAGTTCCCTCTAAGCTGGGAATGACTGCAACCCCGTTGAATGCCAGCGCTAGCCGTTAAAATAGAGCCTGACCTCTTGCAGTTCCCCATTGCTATGAACGCCCCGATCGATTTTATTGATGCTTATGATGTGGTCGTCGTCGGAGCCGGACATTCTGGCTGTGAAGCAGCACTGGCAAGCGCTCGGCTTGGCTGTCGCACGTTACTGCTGACGCTCAACCTCGATAAAATCGCGTGGCAACCCTGCAACCCAGCGGTCGGCGGTCCGGCAAAGTCGCAGCTTGTGCATGAAGTCGATGCGCTGGGCGGCGAGATCGGTAAGGTCAGCGATCGAACCTACTTACAAAAGCGAATTCTCAATGCGTCACGAGGTCCGGCGGTGTGGGCACTAAGAGCGCAAACTGATAAACGCGAATATGCAGCCGTGATGAAAGGCGTAGTCGAAAATCAGGAGAATTTAACCATCCGTGAAGGCATGGCGACGGATCTCGTCTTGGGCGCAAACGATGAGATTATCGGAGTGCAAACCTACTTTGGGGTGGCATTTGAATGCAAAGCCGTTGTGTTAACCACCGGGACATTTTTGGGCGGAATGATTTGGGTCGGCAACAAATCAATGGCAGCAGGACGAGCCGGAGAGTTTGCGGCAGTCGGATTGACTGAGACGCTAAATCGAATGGGATTTGAGACGGGGCGCTTGAAAACTGGAACCCCTGCAAGAGTCGATCGGCGCTCTGTCAACTTCTCTCAACTCGAACCGCAGCCCGGTGATACCGATGTTCGCTGGTTTAGTTTTGATCCCGATTTGTGGGTCGAGCGTGAGCAGATTCCTTGTCATCTGACTCGCACCACGGCTGAAACTCATCGCATTATCAGAGAAAATCTTCACCTCTCGCCTGTGTATGGCGGCTGGGTCGATTCTAAAGGTCCGCGCTATTGCCCCAGCATCGAAGATAAAATTGTCCGTTTTGCCGATAAAGAAAGCCATCAGATTTTTATCGAGCCAGAAGGACGCGACATTCCAGAGCTTTATATTCAAGGATTCTCGACCGGATTGCCAGAAACAATTCAGCTACAAATGCTGCGATCGCTCCCTGGTTTAGAAAATTGCGCAATGCTTCGTCCCGCTTATGCAGTCGATTATGACTACTTACCCGCGACGCAGTGCTATCCCACTTTGATGACCAAAAAAGTGGATGGGCTGTTTTGTGCAGGTCAGATTAACGGCACCACAGGCTATGAAGAAGCGGCGGCTCAGGGACTTGTGGCTGGCGTGAATGCGGCTCGATTCTGTCGTCATCAGGAGATGATCGTCTTTCCGCGTGAGCAGAGCTATATCGGGACGCTGATTGATGATTTGTGTACCAAAGATTTGCGCGAACCTTATCGAGTGCTGACCTCTCGATCGGAATATCGCTTGCTACTCCGCTCAGACAATGCCGATCAGCGTCTCACACCCTTGGGTCGAGAGATTGGACTGATTGACGATCGCCGTTGGCAACTCTACGCTACCAAACAAGAAAACATTACGGCTGAAAAAGAGCGATTGCACGAGACTCGCGTTAAAGAACACGATGAGATTGGCAAAGCGATTGCTAAAAATACCCAACAGGCAATCAAAGGATCAATCACTCTGGCAGAACTCTTACGCCGTTCTGGATTTCACTATGGCGATTTAGACCAACATGGATTAGGAAATGGTGCGCTCGATCGGGCTGAAAAAGAAGGCGCAGAAATTGACATCAAATATTCGGGTTACATTCAACGCCAGCAGCATCAGATCGATCAAACTGCCCGACAAGAACATCGCAAACTGCCCAAAGATTTAAATTACGCCGCCATTATAACCCTGTCAAAAGAAGCAAGAGAGAAATTGGCAAAGGTGCAACCGATGACGATCGGGCAAGCGACTCGCATTGGTGGCGTAAACCCCGCAGACATCAACGCCCTGCTGGTCTATTTAGAGATCCGATCGCGTCAAAATGCAGAAGTGTTGACCTGACGCAACTCACACGCCTTTAGGAATTGCAGAGTGATGGAAGTATTGTGGATTGCTCAGTCCTCGTCAGCGCTTTGGTAGGTTGAGCGATGTCGAAACCGATGGACAACGACAGCAAGAGATTTTTCTCGCAAGTCTCTTAGGAACGTGGATTTATTAAAGTGCAACTTCTCACCCTCACCCTAGCCCTCTCCCCAAGGCTAGGGAACATGACTCTAGCTCCCTTCTCCTTGCAGGGCTGATTAGTTGTCACCAGATAAAATCTACAAGCTTGAGTCTTCGTTCAGCATCAGAATGATGCCTTAACGCAAGATAAAGGGTACAGATTTTCTTTCTCGACCTTAAATTAGCCCTGCTTCTCCTTGGGGAAAAGGGTCGGCGAGGGCTTGCCCCACTTCGTGAGGAGGGCAGAAGACGCTCACAAGTCTTACAGGTTATTTAATCCACGATCATTAGGATCAACAGTCCGAATAGCTTTAAATTTCAAAAGATCGAATGCGGGGTTCAGCATCCTTACTTAGGTCAAAGGCTAACGATAGAATGCGGGTTTCAGCCTCTGTCTCAAAAAATGTTCGGAGTATTGTTGCATAAGCATTCAGTAGTTCATTGACCTTCGGCGCTGATATGGTACTAAAATAATCTATCCGTTCTGACGAGGAGCAGTCGCCAGAGGAAACGGGGAAAGTCTGGTGCAAGTCCGGCGCTGTCCCGCAACTGTCATGAGAGCGATCGCGCGCGCTAAGTCAGAATGCCCGCCGATGTGTAGTCCACACTGTTTCATCTGCGAGGTATAGAATGAGAACCTCTATGCAGGTTTCACGATGGCAGCGAACCGATCGATTCGTTTCATCAATGCCAGCCCAAGCAATTCTTCACGGTGTGCCGTGGTCACTCATTGTCTGGTTTATTTCAGCACTTACCCTCCTGTTCATAGGAGTCTCTCATCATGTTTTCAATGTTTAAATGGTCTGGGCTACTAGGCGCATCTTGCGCTCTCAGCGTTCTGTGTTTTGCAGTCATTGGCTTTTCTCAATCGCCCCAAGCCGTCGATCGCTCAAGCAATTCCACTGGAAGCCGAAGCGACAAAATATTTGGGGTCAGGGCAGAATAAGTCACCTATGCAACTCAGATTCCAAGCACGAGATGCAGCAGGTGTGCCATAAAGTTCACTGCTGCAAGTGAATCCTCTCGATTGCCATCGAGCAAAAGACGCGATCGCGTCCCGCTTCGCTAACGAATGGCAAAACCGCCGTATGCTCCTCCCACAATTGAGTCAAGCTTTGTCCTCATGAGTTTATTTTTTGTACTTGTCGTTTTCCTTCTGCTAACAGTGAGCATCGGGCTGTATTTAATCACCGCTCGCCGTTATCAATCGTCTGATTCTGTTGCCCGTTCCTATGACCAATGGACAAAAGACGGCATTTTAGAGTTTTATTGGGGCGACCATATTCATCTGGGTCATTACGGCTCACCGCCTCGCCGTAAGGATTTTTTGACCGCGAAATCTGACTTTGTGCACGAGATGGTGCAGTGGGGTGGTTTAGATCGCCTTTCCTCCGGCACAACCGTCCTAGATGTCGGCTGTGGCATTGGGGGAAGCAGTCGCATCCTCGCACACGATTATGGGTTTGATGTGACTGGAATTACGATTAGCCCCCAGCAGGTTAAACGGGCACAGGAACTTACGTCTGAGGAACTGACCGCACAGTTTCAGGTCGATGATGCAATGGCGCTCTCTTTCCCAGATGAAAGTTTTGATGTGGTCTGGTCGATCGAGGCAGGTCCCCATATGCCCGACAAAGCCATTTTTGCCAGAGAGCTGCTGCGCGTCCTCAAGCCAGGTGGGGTGCTGGTGGTAGCGGATTGGAATCAGCGAGACGATCGCCAAATCCCGCTCAACGTCTGGGAAAAACCTGTGATGCGGCAACTGCTCGATCAGTGGTCTCATCCCGCGTTTGCCAGCATTGAGGAATTTGCTGAACTTTTAGAGGCAACGGGATGGGTTGAGGGAGACGTGACCACCGCAGACTGGACAGAACCAACCCTTCCTTCCTGGCTCGATTCCATCTGGCAGGGCATCGCTCGACCGAGCGGACTGGTGCAATTTGGGTTAGCGGGTTTGACCAAATCGCTGCGAGAAGTGCCGACGCTGCTCCTGATGCGGCTAGCGTTTGGCACTGGGTTGTGTCGATTTGGGATGTTCCGCGCTGTCCGGGCTAATGCAGTGCAGTCACAACTTGCCTCAACCGTAGCGGCTCAAGCTCCGTTCACGAATCAATTAATTAACTGAGTAAATTTTCTCGCTGGGTCATTCCCCTAAACTGTCGCAGCATCGAACCTCTCTATGCTGATCAAACCATTAGATACCAGGAATTTCCCTGCACGATCGATGTGATAGGTTCATTGCTACACACCTTAACGAGATCACGCCGCTTTAGATTCTAAGCCGAGTTCTGACAGCAAGCGATCGCTGTCAAAATATTCGTCGATCATTTGGCAAACGCATTGAAACTTAATCGGCTCATGGAACCGCACTTGACCAAACGCCTGATCGACGATCTCCACGGTCGATAACGTGTCTAAATCAACTGACAAAATCGGAATCTCTAAATCTTCAGCCCGACTAACAATCTCCTTTGACGGCGAAATGTGACCCGTCAAAATCAAGCATTGAGTCGAAGTTTCCAACGCAGCGAGTTGCAGATCTGTGCGATCGCCCCCTGTCACGACCGCCATATTGTGACGTGCCCGAAAATATTTGAGCGCAGAATTGACATTCATTGCCCCGATCGTCAGACTTTCGACCATCAGATCCATGCGATCGGCGCGACACAGCACCTCGGCTTTAAGCTGACGCACCAACTCACCCACGCTGACGCTGCGAAGCAATGTGCTGCTGGGCATCACGCCGAATACTTTAATGCCGTGCTTTTCTAAAAAGGGAATGACTAACGCGTTGACAACATCAAACTGCTCAGTAGACACATCGTTGATAAGCACGCCCAAGAGTCGATCGCCCAGGCTCTGCTTCGCTGAAATCAGCCCATCTAAAAGCAGCAATGAGTGGAATCGAGTCACCAACAGCACCGATGCTTGAATGGTTTCAGCAATCTGCAAGAGCGCCAGGTCAAACAATTTGCCCTCGTCTAAAGTTCCTGAACCTTCTAAAATCACTAGGTCTCCCTGCTGCTGCCGAGACTGTTGCGCCAATAGCTCCTGGTAGTTGACCTGATCCTCTCCCAGCAATCGCTTTTGAACGGTGTCATTGCCAAGCGTTAACAGAGTCGGTTGCAGACGGTTTTGAGGAAGCTCTAGCGTTTGGGCAACAAATTGGACATCGCCATCATCATCATCCATTTTAGATTGCCCCCACCCACCTGCTAAGGGCTTTCCATAGGCGATGTCTAGCCCCCTCGCTTTGAGTTGATGCGCGATACCCAAAATTGTTGCTGACTTACCGCTATAAGCTTCTAGCGACCCAATCAGTAAATGCTTCGCGGACTTTGGCACGTCCTAACTCCGTTTAAATCTTTAGTGGGCAATTCGATATGCTTATTCTAGGGTGATAGTAATGTTTATAGATAAAAAATAACTGTAGTCACGACCCTAAAAGACCGTGCTCAGAGTTCTGAGAGAAACTACTACAGCATCTGTATTATTTATTACAACGAGCTTACCAAAATTCAAGCCGTCACCTTCAATCTTCCAATCGCAGCAGTTTGCGATAAAACGACTGAGAGAAATCGGCGAGACGGGCGCGTCTGAAGTTCATAATTACTTCAATCAAAAAATCGATAAACTCAAAGTTTGCCATCATGACTTCATAGCTCAACTCAGCATTGCCGTCAAATTGGATGCGACAGCGGCACAGATCAGCAGGCAATGATGAGACATTCCAAGTCGCAATGAAGGGAATGCTGTCGCCTCCCTCGATTTTGCGCTGACCTTCTAGCGCACCTTTTTGATGCAAGCTGATAGCAAAAGGCAACATTTGTTTTTTGTTTGCCTGAGGATAATAAGGCACATAAACCCCAACTTGCTGTGGAGGTGCGGGCTGTAGTTGCTCGATAGACATACTAAATTTACCTGCTTCGTCGATCTAAAAGTGCGTTTTTGGTGAGAGATGGTGCTTGTTAGTATGCCCTATGGTTTTCTCGGTCGCGCAATTTTCTGATGAATCGCGTGCAAGACCCTCTGATCGTCGATCGCTCACTTAAAAAATTCACACTCGCGTTCTTCCACTACAATCGATGTCATTCTACGCGGTTCATCATGGCAGTCGCAACTCACAAGTCCTTTCCTAGCTGGGCATTTTTGTCTTTAGCCGCCAACGTTCTGCTAGTCGCAACGGTGGTCTTGCTGATCGCTAGATATGGGCGATCGCCGAGTCCTTCTCAGATCAAAATCTCTCCGATCGCGTCCCCGGTGTCTAGCGCCGAAGAAGCCGTTGCGCTGGCTGCCAAGCTACAGTCGCGACAACAGCTTACTTATAGTCAATGGGTTGACTTGTTAGGGCATGAGGCAAAAGCCGTCGCCAAGAATAAGCCCGATCGCTTAACCATTTTAGCCGGAGACTCGCTCAGTCTGTGGTTTCCGTCTGAGTTGTTGCCGAGCGATCGGACGTGGCTTAATCAAAGCATCTCTGGCGAAACGTCAACCGGGTTGCTCAAACGCTTAAATCTGTTGAAGGACACCGAGCCACAAGCCGTCTTTGTGATGATCGGCATCAACGACCTGACAAAAGGTTCCTCTGATCAGGAAGTGCTGGACACCTATCGGCAAATCATTGACCAGTTAAAGCAGGCTCACCCAAAATCTAAGCTGGTTGTGCAGTCAATTTTGCCTCACAGCGCGAACCCAGATGCAAGTCTAGAAAACCGTCAGCAGATTTTGGACACGTCCAATGAGCGGATTCACACCCTCAATCAAGCGATCGAGACGATCGCCAAAGAGTCAGGAGTTTCTTATCTCAATTTGCAGCCGCTATTTGCTGACAGCGAAGGATATCTGCGATCGGAACTCACCACCGATGGCTTGCACCTAAATCGGCAGGGATATTTAGTGTGGCGATCGGCAATTCAGACCTTTAGTCAATTGATGCTGTCTCAACCAGCCGAGAAACCCCAAACACTCTCCAACTAAATCAAGACATTCACCGATCGCACTGGTTCTTTTTGAGCCTCGAATCTTGGTCAGTCCAACTTTTTGGTGATACCTGCGCTCAACTTCATTTTATCGATCTGCCCATTTCGTACAGCATCTTTGATCCAGTTGAGAACTGTTTTTTCTGCAACTCGCTCTCTATCTGAAAGTACGAATATAGCTTCTGCTAGGGTGAAGAGCTTATTAGTTGTAAGTTCGACAAGATCTCGATGCCATTGATTTGCTCTGGCATATGGTGTTGATCCTTCTTTCGTCTCAATTTTGATGCCTAAACTTGACAGTGAATCAACATCAAGGAGTGCATAATCAAAGTTTGAAATGTTGTCGCAGCCAGAAGCGAGGGCAATTATAATTTGCTCTAGGTTTGACTTATCATCCTCCACTAGCCACACGGAAAGAGTGTTACTGCTTGTCACAATATCTCCTAAAGCATCGGCTTGAATCTCGTTTTCTCCAAGCCATAGCACAGAATCATTCTTGTACCACTTGCCCTTCCGAATTTTCCTCAAAAGTAGCGGCACTAATTCAGCTCTCCAACTGCTCCAGAACTGACTCCATATCTGCTTTAAGCTCAGAACATTGCTCTTTTTTGATGGCAATCTTCAAGTAAGGGATAGCACGTCTGTCATCCATAGAAGCAAGACCCAAGATTGCCCCGTCTCTAACACGAGTAGATGACAAACTTAGACTCCGCTCAAGTAGCCATCGACGGTATTCGTAAGATTCTGCATGATCTACACGACCTAACCACCGTAGAGCTTCACCAGCAATTTCTGAATCAACTTTCTCATACACAATCAAACAAGTTATTGCCTCCAGTGCATCCGCGCTATATTTTTTGACAAAGTAACTGAGCTTCCGTGAGAATTCACTTTCCATTCCATCCTCAAAAACCTCTCCTTTTGCTGTCCAGAAGATAGCCTCGGTTTTTGAGTAGAGAGCATCTGAAGGTTCATAAAACTCAGTTGAAGCTCCAACAGTTTTCTGCCTCTGAGAAGCTTTCAGAGCTTTCGCGGGCTGAGTACTTGCTGAGAAGGTTTGAACTGCTCGAACCGCTCGGTTTGATTGAGTTGAGCTAGGAAACGTCACAGCAGATTGCCGCAGTGTGTATGCAGAATCTGTGCCTGACAGAGTATAAGTTTCTCCAGTTACGTTCATTTGATATCTCCCTTGCTTGCTATTTCTCTACCAAGTTCAACCAATTCTTGAAAGACATGAGACAGTTTCTCCGAGCCTACCTCTTCTGAAAAGTTTGGTGTGGTGTTTATATCTAATTCAAGACGGACAGAAAATCGAGGTGGTTTAGTAATGTACTGCTCAAGCCTGCTTGGATCAAAAGCAAAACTCGTCAAAAGACTGACACTCCATTTAGACAAGCGATTGATTGATAAGTCAGAGGTTTTGGTAGAAGCAGATTTTCTAGGTCGATTAATTTGGTAAGAAAAATCAGATGAGTTTTCATCTAAATTGAATGGGAGATAAGCAGAAACCCACTCATAACCCTCTTTTGAACTGTTGACGGGTTTAATCAAGACTGCTCCAAAAGCCAAGCGTTGTGTTGGAGGAGCTTCTTCCAGCCAGCGAATCATTAGTTTAAGAAATGAGTCCACTGATTCCGTGAATAGACCTAGCGTGGGAAATTCTGGATCAGATACGTCTGTGATTGGAACTAATTGCCAATCTGCTCTAGTTGGCTGAGTTATTAAAACTAACTGCCCATCGACCCGTTCATCTTTAAATCTTCCTTCTTCTTGTCTAATACCTGTTCTGGGTTCAGAGGTCTTTCGCTCTGGCAATTCTCCTGTCAGCTTTTTCCACGAGTCCTGCTCTACAATCTGGGCAGATGGACTAAGGAAAGCTGTTAACCTAAAGCTCTCAGCCTGCCAATAGATAGAATTGGGATTTTGTTTACCCTCTAACTCAGACATTCAACCACCTGTAGCACGGATTCTAGAGAGCCATTCCTTGTCTATCTCAACCCTAATCTACCCCGTGGGGGGCAGTAACGTAAAGAGTTGAACCCTGTAGTTTCAGCGAAGGGATATTTGCCATCGTAACAGACCACTGAACCAGAACGAAACTTATAAGATGTCTATTAAGATACAAATATTATTGTCATTTGGTTAGCTCAATCACTGATGCGCTCAACCATGGAGCACATTTCAACGGTCTGTCACCCAACCGCTTATGATCACATAATAAATGGTGAGTACATTGGCGGCACTTAAGGGAAAAAGACGGGATGGATACCAAAGCGTTTAAGCGATCGCTCAACAGTTCTGAAAACTATCACCGCAAAGGGTTTGGTCACGAGACCGAGGTTGCGGGGGTTATGGAGTCTGAATATCAAAGCGATTTGATTCAGCAAATCCGCGATCGGCAATACACCCTGACGCGAGGCGATGTCACGATTCGATTGGCGGAGGCGTTTGGGTTTTGCTGGGGCGTAGAGCGGGCTGTGGCGATGGCATATGAAACCCGCCAACACTTTCCCACCGAGCGGATTTGGATTACCAATGAAATTATTCACAATCCCTCAGTCAATCAGCGGTTGCGAGAGATGAACGTGCATTTTATCTCGCTGATTAATGGCGAAAAAGACTTCTCTGGAGTCGGAACGGGTGACGTGGTGATTTTGCCTGCATTTGGTGCCAGCGTTCAAGAAATGCAAATTCTTAACGATCGCGGCTGCAAAATTGTCGATACGACCTGCCCGTGGGTGTCAAAAGTTTGGAACACCGTCGAGAAGCACAAAAAAGTCGCGCACACCTCGATTATTCACGGCAAATATAACCACGAGGAAACCGTTGCCACGAGTTCGTTTGCCGGGATCTATCTGATCGTGTTGAACCTGGCAGAAGCCGAATATGTGGCAAACTACATTCTCAACGGCGGCGATCGAGACGAATTTTTGACCAAGTTTCAGCGATCGATCTCGGTTGGGTTTGACCCCGATCGAGACTTAGAGCGCGTCGGCATCGCCAATCAAACCACGATGCTCAAAGGCGAAACCGAGCAGATCGGCAAACTGTTTGAGCACACGATGATGCGAAAATATGGTCCCGATCAGCTTAATCAGCACTTCCTCAGCTTCAACACTATTTGCGATGCCACCCAAGAACGGCAAGATGCCATGTTTGAGCTAGTAGACGAAAAACTCGATTTGATGGTCGTGATTGGAGGCTATAACTCATCTAACACGACGCACTTGCAGGAGATTGCGGTCGATCGTCAGATTCCTTCTTATCACATTGACAGCGCCGAACGCATTGGGGCAAATGGCATCGAGCACAAGCCTCTCAACTGCGAGCTAGAAGTCGTTCAAAATTGGCTCCCTGACGGCAAAATCGTGGTCGGCATCACCTCCGGCGCGTCTACACCTGATAAAGTCGTCGCCGATGTGATTGAGAAAATCTTTGAGTTAAAAGCCGCAGCCGTGGTTTGAAGGTTGAAGGTAGCTGTTTTGAGAGTCTAGATGCCCTATTCAGCCTGCCTCCAAGATTAGCAAAACACATGAATTGCCCTCCTCACGAAGTGGGGCAAGCCCTCGCCAACCCTTCTCCCCGAAGAGAAGGGAGCCAGAATTCTTGTTCCCTCTCCTTCTGGGAGAGGGCTAGGGTGAGGGCGAATCTAGCGGTTCATATCTAGATTCAGCAACGCCCTTTAATTTTATGGTAGATAAACAGAGGGGCTAATTGGATTCACTGTCTTGATGTTGTCGCAGCCGACCCGAAACGCGCGTCAGAGTTTTGAGCTTTTCGCCTAACTCGTGACTCAACATCTCCGATCGATAGCGCCATCCCCAATTTCCCTCGGCAGTGCCCGGAAAGTTCATTCTTGCCGAGTTGTCGAGTCCCATTAAATCTTGCAGGGGAATCAGAGCTTGATTTGAAATCGAAGTCAACGCCATGCGAATCAACTCCCAGTGCACCCCGTCATTGCCGATGTTACCCATATAAAGCCAGAGTTGCTCCTTCTCCCAATCGGATGCAGAGTCATACCACCCGATCGTCGTGTCGTTGTCATGAGTGCCCGTATAGACGACGCTGTTGTGCCTAAAGTTGAAGGGCAGAAAGGGATTGCCCGGATCAGAGCCGAATGCAAACTGTAGAATTTTCATGCCAGGGAAGTCGAAGCGATCGCGCAAAGCTTCGACTTCTGGAGTGATCACACCCAAATCTTCAGCCATAATCGGCAGTCTGCCTAGCTTGAGCCGCAGCACTTCAAAAAACTCTTCACCAGGCGCTTTAATCCACTCACCATTCATCGCCGTTGTCTCACCTTGAGGCACCGCCCAATAAGCCTCAAACCCTCTGAAGTGGTCAATGCGGATGATATCTACATAATCTAACATTGCCTCAAATCGCCGCAGCCACCAGGCAAAGTCCGTCTCTTGCAAATGCTCCCAGTTATAGACCGGGTTGCCCCACAGTTGCCCCGTATCGCTAAAATAATCGGGAGGAACGCCCGCCATTAGTTTAGGTTCGCCCGTCTTTTCGTCAAGAGAGAAGTTTTCGGGGTTTGCCCACACATCCGCGCTGTCGTGAGCCACGTAAATGGGAATGTCGCCAATGATTTCGATATGACGATCGTTGGCGTATTGTTTGATCTCTGCCCAATGGTGAAAGAACTCAAACTGAAGATATTTGTGATAATAAATCTCGCCATTTAAGCGTTGACGGGCTGGTTCAAGCGCGCTGGGCTGACGATGCGCCAGGTCTGGCTCCCAGTGGTGCCAGCTTTTGCCGTCGTGTTCTCCCTTCAGCGCCATGAACAGCGCATAGTCATCGAGCCAATAGGCTTTGCTGTGGCAAAAGTCTGCAAATTTTTGCTGTTGTTCAGGAGAGGCTTGTGTTTTGAAGCGATCGCACGCCTTTTGCAACAGAGGCATCTTGAAGGCAGTGACGCGATCGAAGTCTACCCACCCGATCGGAAACTCAGGCACATTCCACAGATCTTCATCCCACAGCAGCCCTTGTTTTTGCAGCACCTCCAAACTGATCAGCAGTGGGTTGCCTGCTGTCGCTGAATAAGACGCATAGGGCGAGTTGCCATACCCGGTCGGACCCAATGGCAGCACTTGCCAAAACTGCTGTCCACTATTTGCCATAAAATCGATAAAGCGCTGTGCCTCTGAGCCTAATTCGCCCACGCCAAACCGACTGGGAAGACAAGTAGGATGCAGCAAAATGCCGCTTGATCTGGGAAAAGGCATAAGCAAGGGTGAGGAGTGAAGGACGAATTAGCAATAAGATGTGAAGACTGTAGCATGGCACGCTGAACGTTAGAATCGGTCAAAAGAAAGGATGGAATTTGGCTTGAACCCCGACTTTCACCCATCGTCCTTTATCCCCCTGGAAGTGCTGGTGGCTCACAAAAATCCTTCTCCTACAGTGGACATTATTATTGAGATGGTCGATCGCCCCGATCGTCCGATTATTCTGATTGAGCGCCTAAATCCTCCTTACGGTTGGGCGATCCCAGGCGGATTTATGGACTATGGCGAACCCGCAGAAGCCACCGCTCGTCGAGAAGCAATGGAAGAAATCGGCTTAGAGGTGGAATTAGTCGAGTTACTCAATGTCTATTCTGACCCAGCGCGAGATGCCCGACAGCACACAGTCAGCATGGTTTATGTCGCCACCGCTCAGGGCGAACCGACCGCAGGAGACGATGCCAAAAACGCAAAAATTGTCAACGTTTGGGAGCTACCGCGCAATCTTTGCTTTGATCACGATCGGATCTTGCACGATTATCTGCAGCTCCGTCATTATGGAATTCGTCCGCGTTTGAGGTGACGATCGAGAAATTCTTAAGAAGACCCCGACAAACACGGCTCAAACGGGCATGACGCGCTAGGATTCAACCAAAGGGAACTTGAGCATCAGATACTCTGGCTAGAGGATTTTGAGATGTCAAAAATCTACAGCACCGAAGAGTTGGTCAAAATTCTCGCTGACGAGCGACGAGCCTGCATAAATGGGCAGCGTCTAAACTTGGCTGCAACGCCATCGGGCATCAATCCGATTATTGATCGCTTTGTCAAATCTGACGGCATTCAAAAATTCACTGCTTACAATGACTTTCGCAACACAGTGCACCTCTATCAGCGAGAGCATCAGGTTTCTGGAATCGTGTGGCAAACCATGACGATTAAAGGTAGCCCGTTTCGCTATCCTAGAATTGACGATCAGTTGATTAGTCTCAACAGCGATCGCATGATTCTAAGAGCGGCAAAAGCGTCGATCGTGGCGTTTTGGCAAGAAGTCACCGATGGGATGAATTTCTATTTAAGTATGAATTGCGGGAAGTTTTATCAGCCGATGTCAGGCAATGATTTCGATCGCCTTCTCGATCGCACTGAATGGGCGACGCTGACGCACCAAGGCAGCAATGACACACTTGAAATTTTGCTGCAATTAGGCTGGGGTAGACCTGAAGAAGCTCTTTATCACCGGGGCTTTCCTGAGTCGGGCAGTGAATATATTCATGCCGTGCTTCCAGGGAGATTTCCATTAGGGTGAGCGATGCATTCAGGTGCAGTATTTGACGATTCAAGCACATATCGATATTCGCTTTGGCGATCGTGGAGCCAGTTGCCCAAAGTCGGGTTTGTGATGCTCAACCCCAATCGAGCTGATGCGACCGTCAACGATCCGACGATGTATCGGGTTTGCTCAAAACTGGGGCTATGGCGGTTTAGAAGTGGTTAACCTGTTTGCATATCGGGCAAAAAGTCCCCCACTTCTCAAGCAAATTGCAGACCCGATCGGTGAAGACAACGATCGCTATCTCTTTAGTTTGAGCGATCGAGTCGAGACGATCGTTCTTGCCTGGGGAAATTGGGGGACTTTGAGAGGGCGCGATCGGGCGGTGATTGAACGGTTGAATTCTCAGCAAAATCTCTATTGTCTGGGTGTCACAAAAACTGGACAACCTCGACATCCGCTCTATCTCAAACGCGATACTCTGCTGACTCAACTCATTTTGAGATCTTGCTAAACTCAGGCTACTCCGGTTCAGTCGAGCGGTTTTTGGTAAACAATGACCACACAATGAGAAGGACGCGCGATCGTAGCGTTGGGATCGAATTAGACCACCAGGTATCAGACAATGAAAGTGTCGTTGTCTGATACCTTCAAATGCGATTAGAGGCAGCCCACTATCAGGTTACTGGGGTTGCTGACTCGCATCAAACAGCGCTGACGCTCTTAAAAGATACCTGCTCACGATTCAAAGTGAGGTCAATCAAGGAACGATCGTGGTTGTGAGACTGCCGATTACGGTTTCTTAATCAGTTGCCACTTTTGAAATGAGCCGATGACGGGATATTGAGCGGGTTTGGTGGCTGCAATACTCGGATCGAGCCACGCATAGTCATCTCGTTCTAGAAGATTTATTTGGGTAAGAGGTCGTCCGATGTGCGGTGTGTAAAAGTTGAGCAGCAGATAAGTTTTACGATCGTCGCGACTCATCCGATCGTCGTTCACTACAAAACTGACGCGATGCGATTTCAGAACGGCTTCAATCTGGGGCGTTTGCAAAAATGTCTTTAGTTGAGGAACATAGTTTCCCCACAATCCTGTTAAACCGAGCATCGCTAGTCCCATCCAAGAGGTGAGTAGCCATCCTGCTAGCCATTGCTGCGATGATTTCGTCAAGTCTGTCTGATGTCGTCTCAGCCAGACAATCGGTAAAGTTAGCCACCCAAACCCTACAACAAGAGCCACGATCGAGCCTAAAAATAAAATCTCTAACTTCACACCCGGAATCGTAATCAGACGAGTCAAAATTGCGAAACTCATCGCGATCAGAATGACAGCAAAACCACCAAAAACTAAGTTTAAGCTCGTGAAAAGTCGATATTGTTTGCGGTTTGCGTAGAGAATAGCGAGTTGGTTGAGCGCGATCGCTGCCAACAATCCCACAAAGGGCATTAACTGAAGCGGGTAATAGTGAGTGCGAGTCCCAAATAACGTCAGTTCGACGAATAATAAAATGGGATATCCCAGCAATAATAATCGAGCGTGATTGTCTTTTAGAAGTTGTCGGACATCGCGATCGTAGAACGCCAACCACAATCCCGCCAACGCAAAAAATACCCACGGAAAGCCATTCGCCGGGATGTTCCAGATATAGTAAAACGGACCTGCTCCCAAATAAGTCTGTCCTTTGAGATGAATGAGTTTGCCGAACAATTCTGCGATCGGTTTATTACCATAGTTCGCGATCGCGGCTCTCAACCACACGATCGTAGGTAAAGCGCCCAACCCTAAACCCACATACAACCAGGGATTTGTGAGATGCCGATGACGCGACTGTTGCCCGATTAGATAGGGCAAAAGCGCCACCGCCGCCGGAATGATCATAAATCCTTTAATCAAAAATCCCCAGCCAACGCTACAGCCCGCCAGCAGTAACCACAAAGAATTTCGAGTTTTGAGTTGAGGATTGGTTGCTTCTAAAAGCGCCCAGATTCCGAGTAGCTCGATCGAGACAAGGACAGAATCTTGCGTTGCCAATCGCCCATATTGTACGACTAACGGAATGACGCTAAAAATCGCGGCTCCTAACCACGCCAAACGGGGATTTAAGAGATAGCAGCCGATTCGGTAAGTTAACAACACGCTGAAAACGAACGCGATCGCGCTTGGCAGTCGCGCCGTTCCTTCACTGGTGCCAAACATCAGATAACAGGCAGCTATCAGCCACTGAATTCCGATCGTCCGATCAAATCCCGCTTCGCCGCCCCACTGCACGCTGACCCAATCGCCCGTTTGCAGAATCGATCGGGCTTGAGCCGCATAAATGCCTTCGTCGTGCGCCATCAGGCTTTGCTGTCCACTTCTGAGCAGCACGAGAGGCAAGACCCAGAGCAACAGCGTCAAGTAGGGCAGCAGCCGAGAGTAAGAAAACCGTTTCATGAACAGCGATCGTCAGAAATGCAATGTTTCTGAATCCAGATATCAACCAAAGAATTTACCCTCACCCTAG
>Ga0209100_1000946_pt1 | contig 21925 bp, 21 predicted proteins | sample lystaG_FD_185480 | JGI IMG/M metagenome (GOLD analysis project Ga0209100, IMG submission 185480) | Glacier valley bacterial and archeal communities from Borup Fiord, Nunavut, Canada, to study Microbial Dark Matter (Phase II) -... | ecosystem: Environmental > Aquatic > Freshwater > Ice > Glacier ...
TCCCACACCACCCCCGAGCGAGATGAGGGCCACGCCCAGCACGGTCAGGCCCACCAAGAGGCCCCCCTTCGCTCCCAACTTTTCGCGGAAAAACACGCTCGAGCCGAGGGCCACCAGCGCTGGAGCGGTGTAGAGCAGCACGCTGGCCAGACTTGCACCGCCGCTGCGGACCGCCAGTTGGTAGCTCGAGTAGAACACGCTCACGCCGAGCACGCCAAAAATTATAGTAATGAGCAAATCTCGCCCTCGGGGAAGCCGCGCCCGGATGATAGCGCTGTGAATCAGGTACAGTGCTCCGCCCAGACAAGCCCGCCAGAAAGCCACCTCGAGCGCCGAAATCCCTGCGTTTTGAGCCGATTTACCCAAAATTCCCAGGCAGCCCCACAAAATAGCCGCCGTCAAAATCCACAAATAAGCCACGTTTTAACCCCACTGAATACACCAGAAGACCGTTCCGCTCGAGCGAACTCGAGCGGAAACCAGGAAGGCCGACGGGGTTCAGACGGGTGGGGTTTCGGGAAGTTGGGTGGGGGAATTCACCGCTCGAGCTTAGCACGCCTGCGCCGGGGCGAAGCTTAGCATGTGGGGCACAGGGTGGTGAATCAGGACACGGGTAGGGCTTCGCAGGCCTCGAGCCAGGATGGGGGAAGGGCGCTCGAGTCGAATAATTATGGGATTTTCTCTCCAAGTAAATCCGGGCCAATATCCAGAATATGGGGTCTCGAGGAAGCTTCAGGGTCCCAACCCTTACCGCGTGCATATCGAATCAGGTGGGCCACTACGCGGGGACGATGAGCATTGAAAAGCAAAGCGCCTCGATACTCATCACGCCAACTTTCAGGAAGTAGAAAATCTCTGATGCGTATTTGGGGATGTTTGGGCGTGTTATTTAGAGGCTCGACGTTCAGAAATTCATCAAATTGGTAACCCTCGGGTAGTAAAAACATAATTTTCATAGGAGACGATTTTCTCCCTTCGAGCCAAGCGACAAAAAATTCTCCATACCCTTCGCTCGAGGTGAAATCCATTTTGCTCCAGACCACTCGCCACACATACGGCAAACCGTCTATCTTGATATGGCGCAGCTTTTTATGCACAGGTACGGTCCTCCTGAATGCTAGAAACACAGCTCACTATCAAACCCTCAAGCGATAATTGGGCACCTTCCAGCAGCGTCATGAATACACTCTACTCGAGCCACAAAAAACCCTCTCCACACCGTGGAGAGGGACAGGCGAGCAGGCCCGCTAGGTGCCGTTCTGCTCAAGATAGCCAAAGGCCAGGGTGAGGGCAGTTTTAAACGCTCTGGTAAAGCACCGCTCGCTTGACTTCCTCGATGAGCTGCGTCACCGGAATATCTCGAGGGCAGGCTTCAGTGCAGTTGTACGCGGTGCGACAGCGCCAGATGCCAGTGTTTTGGTCGAGCTGCTTGAAGCGCTCGGCGGCTCCTTTGTCCCTCGAGTCGAAGATAAAGCGGTGCGCCTGCACGATGGCAGCGGGGCCGATGTACTGACCGTTGACCCAAAAAATGGGGCAGGAAGTGGTGCAGGCCGCACACAGGATGCACTTGGTGCCCTGGTCGAACACCTCGCGCTCGGCAGGGCTTTGCAGCCGCTCTCCGGGCGGGGTGGGGTCGTCGTTGATGAAGTACGGCATTACCGAGCGGTAGCTGTCAAAAAACGGCTCCATGTCTACAATCAGGTCTTTCTCGACTTTCAGGCCGCGAATGGGTTCCACGGTCAGCGTGCCACCGTTCTTAATGAGGTCTTTGACCAGAATTTTGCAGGCGAGTCTATTGCGCCCGTTGATGAGCATAGCGTCCGAACCGCACACCCCGTGCGCGCAGGAGCGGCGGTAAGCGAGGCTAGGTTCCACATACCACTTGATGTAGTTGAGCAAATCCAGCACCCGGTCTCCGGGTTCGCACTCCACCGGGTAGGCTTCCCAGTGGGCTTTCTTGTCTTGCTCGGGGTTGTAGCGGTAAATTTTGACGTTGACTTTCCAGCTCGCCACCATACTCGGGGCCAGTGGAATCGTTTGGGGTTGGGGGGTTGTAGCAGTCATAATTCCTTCGGAAAAGATTTCAGACGTCAGACATCAGAAAAAAATTGGTTGGCTCAGGCTCGAGCATCATGTTTTGAGTTTGGTACGCTCGAGCGACGGACACCCAAATTCTCTGCTGTCTGAAGTCTGAGGTCTGACCTCTCAACATCAGTACACTCGAGCTTTCGGCTCGAACTTGCCCAGCACGACTTCCTTGTAGCGGATGTTGGTCTTGCCCTCGCCCACGCTGTAGACCATGGTGTGCTTAAGCCACTCTTTGTCGTTGCGACTCTGAAAATCTTCGCGGTCGTGCGCGCCTCGAGACTCCTTGCGGTTGAGCGCGCTGGCGGTCATGGCCTCACCGATGTCGAGCAAAAAGCCCAACTCGAGCGTCTCGAGCAGTTCGGTGTTGTACCTCGAGCCGGTGTCCGAGACGGTGACGTTCTTGAAGCGCTCTTGCAGCTCCTTGACAATATCCACCTGACGGGTCATGTCCGGGCCGTTCCTGAAGATGCCGATGTTGTCCATCATCGAGTCTTGCAGTTCCTTGCGGATGCGGGCGGCGTTCTCCTTGCCGTTGCCGCCCTTCATGCGGGCAATCAGCGCGCTCGAGTCATTCTGGCTGCCGTCGGGCATGCTGGCGTACTCGGCCTGAGCTGCGTACTTGGCGGCGGCCACGCCCGCCCGCCGTCCGAACACGATGAGGTCGCCCAGAGAGTTGGTACCCAGACGGTTCGCACCGTGCAGGCTCACGCAGGCCACTTCACCGGCGGCGTACAGGCCGCGCACCACGTTGCCGTTCTCGTCGGCCAGCGCCTCGCCGTCGATGGTGGTGGGAATACCGCCCATCGCGTAGTGCGCCGTGGGCTGAATCGGGACTAGTGAAGTCACCGGGTCAATACCGAGGTAAGTTCTCGAGAAGTCGGTGATGTCGGGCAGGCGGCTCTCGATAATCTCTTTGGGCAGGTGGGTCAAGTCGAGCCAGATGGCGTCTTTTTCCTTGCCGATGCCGCGCCCTTCGCGGATTTCTTTGTAAATCGCTCGAGAAACCATATCTCGAGGGGCCAAGTCCTTGATGGTCGGGGCGTAGCGCTCCATAAAGCGCTCGAGGCCCTCGTTTCGCAGAATTCCGCCCTCGCCGCGTGCGCCCTCGGTAATCAGGATGCCCAGCTTGGCGATGCCGGTAGGGTGAAATTGGTAAAACTCGAGGTCCTCGAGCGGCAGTCCTTTGCGGTAGTAGATGCTCATCAGGTCGCCGCTGAGCGAGAGTGCATTGCTGGTGATTTTGAACAGGCGTCCGTAGCCACCCGCTGCCAGCACCACGCTTTTGGCGTGGAAGGTGTGCAGCTCGCCGCTGGCGATGTGGTAGGCCACGATGCCCTTACACACGCCGTCCTCGACAATCAGGTCGAGCACCTGAAACTCGTTGAAAAACGTGGTTCCGGCCTTGACGTTTTGTTGGTACAGGGTCTGCAAAATCATGTGCCCGGTGCGGTCCACCGCGTAGCAGGCCCTTTCTACAGGCGCTTTACCGAACTCCCTGGTGTGGCCCCCGAACTTGCGCTGGGCGATTTTGCCGTTGGGCAACCTCGAGAAGGGCAGTCCCATGTGCTCGAGTTCGTAAACCGCTTCAATCACGTCCTTGGAAAACACCTCGGCGGCGTCCTGGTCGGTTAGGTAGTCGCCACCCTTGATGGTGTCGAACATGTGCCATTCCCAGTGGTCCTCGGAGACGTTGCCGAGCGCCGCGCCCACGCCACCCTGCGCCGCGCCGGTGTGAGAGCGGGTGGGGTAGAGCTTGCTTACCACCGCCACCGAAACGTTCTTATTTTTGGCGGCGTAGAGCGCGGCCATTAGGCCCGAACCCCCTGCGCCGACCACCAGAACATCGTATCTATGGTTAATCATGTTCGTTTCACTCCCTGGTTCCGAGTTTTGAGTGGTGTCTTGGACAAAGCGGCACCTACCGGGCCTGTCCGCGCGTTTTGAGCTGCTTTGACTCCCGCTCGAGCTGCTTTTTGACTTATCAATCAAAACTCACCCCTCATTACGCAATCTTGTTAAAGGTAAACAGCCCGATGGAACCCCAGATGAAAAGTGCGCCTGCTACAGTGTACAGTGTCGTTTTTATCCAGAAGCGCGCTTGCTGAGTTTTACCGTAATCCTCAATCGAGTAGCGCGCCCCATTGAGGCCGTGTAGCCCCGCTAGGGCCAGAATCAGCCAGTCGTAGAACTTCCACACCGGCTGGCTCAGTTTATTGATGACCACGCTGTATTCACTCGAAGCGATGTCGTTCTGAGCGATGAAGGTCATGTAGATGTGGCCCAGCACCAGAAACACCAGCACCAGTCCCGAAACCCGCATGAACACCCACCAGGCCAGTTCGGGGTTGCTGCGGGCCTGCACTTTGGCGTTTTGGTAGGTCTTGGCCCGAATCACGCTTCGCCTCCGTTCAGAATCCGCATTCCGGTGAGCACCAGGGTAAGCAAGCCGCCGAGGACGGTGAGGAACATGGTCACGTACCACAGTTCACGCTGAATTTTGACCCCCCAGCCGAACATATCCATAGCGATGATGCGTAAACCGTTAAGCGCGTGGTAAAGCACGCCAGACGCGACCAGAACCAGGCCCAGCGAGAAGATGGGCGATTTATAGACGCCGTGAATGGTGTTGTAAAAATCCTCGCTGATGGCCGCCGAGCCAATGCTAAAAACGTGAATCATCAGGTAAAACAGGATGGCCAGCCCCGAAAAACGGTGCAGGAAAAAAGCCCACTGTCCCTCTCTTCCTTTGTACATCTTCCCTCCCGAGCGCCGTGTGAGCGTTGAACCGAGCGCTGTAGCACGCCTAAAACTCGAGCGCCACACATCTGAGACTCGAGCGTTCCTGGTCACGCCCTCGAGCCTGCTTCAAAACACTTAACCCAGGTTAAACATCTCAGTTTACCACATCCCAGGCTCAGCGGGAAAGGGTTTTCAGCTCGGCTCGAGCGGTTTTGGGCCTGGATTACGGTTAGCTCAATTCGCTCGAGCTTGGTTCCATCCCGATTCCCCATTCCCCATTCCCCATTCCCCAACCCGCTCGAGCCACAAAAAAATCCCCCTACACGGAGGGGGACACTTACGAGTGCTCGAGCAGGAGGATTAGTCCTTGTCGGGAACCTTGATTTTGCCCGAGATGATGTCCTTGGTAATTTTGGCAATCTGGGCCTGCTGGGCCTTGGTGACGAGCTTGGCGTTGTAGTCGTCGAGGGCGTAGCCCACGCCGTTGTTGTTCAGGCCAAACTCGCGCACTCCACCCTTGAATTTGTTCTCAACGGTGTCTTTAATGACGGTGTAAACCGCGTTGTCCACCCGCTTCATCATGCTGGTCAGCGCGTGGTTGAGGGTCGCGGGGTTCTTGTCGAAGTCGCCGAGGTAGTTCTGGTTGGCGTCCACCCCGATGAAGAACAACGGACGGCTGCTGCCCCCGCAGGCGGCGGTGTAGCTGGCCGACTTGGCGATGCTGGCGAACTGGTTCTTCTTGAAGGTCACACCCTTGGGCAAGCCCTCGGCCTTGAGGCACTGTGTACCCTTGACGTAATCAATGACGCCGTTCCCGGACGCTCCAGCGGCGGTGTAGATGATGTCCGCACCCTGCGCTTTCATGCTGCCCGCGATTTCCTTGCCCTTGGCCGGGTCGTTCCAGGCGGCGGGCGTGGTGCCCACGTACTGAGCGATGACCTTGATGCGGCTGTTGGCGGCCATAGCGCCCGCTTTGTAACCAGCGGCGAACTTGTGAATCAGGGGAATGTCCATTCCGCCCACAAAACCCACCACACCGGTGCTCGAGTTGAGCGCGGCGAGGTAGCCCACCAGATAGCTACCCTCCTGCTCCCGGAAGATGAGGCTGGCCACGTTGGGCGCGTCAGACACGCTATCGATGATGGCGAAGTTCTGGGTAGGGAAAGCTTTGGCGGTTTTGGTGATGCTGGTCTCGTTGGCAAAGCCCACGCCGACCACCAAATCGAAGCCGTTGGTGGCAAACGCCTGAATGCCCTGACCCACCTGGCTGGGGTCGGAAGGCTCGAAGTCGTTGACCTTGGCACCGAACTCCTTAGCCGCCTTCTGAGCGCCCTCGAAGGCGGACTGGTTGAAGCTCTTGTCGTTCTTGCCGCCCGCGTCGAAGGCCATGCCGACCTGAACGGGTTGCTGAGCGGACGCCGTACCGAGCAGTAAGCCGAGGGCCAGGGTTAGGGTTAAGTTCTTCTTCATAGTTCCTCCTGTGATAACCCGAGCAGTATAAAAGGCGGCTCAGTGAGTTACAAGCTGTGCAAGGTGGCTCGAGACACAAACACAAACGGTCTGGGTGCTCGAGCGGGTTCAGGGCTGGGTTTCATGGGTTTTGGGGGGAGAAGCTCGAGCGCTCCACGACGAAGGTGGCAGGGAGAAGTTAGTGGGGTCGCTCGAGGGCGGCGCTCTTTAAACAGCGCTAATCGAAGCTTAGAGTTTCGTTCCTTACGTAGCGTGGGTATACTCTGTGCATCATGAGCGACACTCTCGAGCGTTATACAGCCCTGACCACGGAGATTGCCGAGCACAACCGCCGTTATTATCTACAAGACGCGCCCACAGTGACCGACGCCGAGTACGACGCGCTGATGCGTGAACTCCGGGGAATCGAGGAGAGGCGTCCCGAGTGGGTCACGGCGTCCTCTCCCACCCAGGTTATAGGGGCAGATACTGGACAGGCGGTCCTCGAGGGGGCCACCTTCGCTCCGATTAAACACCTGACCCAGATGCTCAGTTTAGACAACGCCTTTGAGGACAATGATTTACAGAAATTCGAGGAGCGCGCCGCTCGAGTGCTGGGCCTCACCGCGCAGAGTTTCGAGTACACCGTGGAACTCAAGATTGACGGGCTGAGCATCAACATCTTGTACGAAGGCGGCGCGCTCGAGTGGGCCGCCACACGGGGAAACGGCTTCGTGGGCGAGGACGTGACCGCCAATGTGCTGACCGTGATGGGTATTCCCAGGGTGCTCGAGGGCGTGAAAGGTCAGGTGGAGGTGCGCGGCGAGGTGTACCTCTCCAAAGAGGAATTTGCCCGCCTGAACGCCGAGGCCGAGGAAACCGGGGGCACCCTGTTCGCCAACCCGCGCAACGCCGCCGCCGGAACCCTGCGCCAGAAGGACCCGGCCATGAGCGCCGCCCGCAAGCTCGAGGTGATTTTTTACGCGCTGGGCGACCCGCTCTCACTCGGCCTGAAATCTCAAACCGAACTGCTCGAGTGGTTGCGCGGTCACGGCTTTCCGGTTGAGGCGCACAGTGAGCGGGTCACGGGCTGGGCCGCTGCCGCCGAGTACCATCACCGCATGGTGGCCGCTCGAGCCAGTTTTCCCTTCGATGCCGACGGAACCGTGCTCAAGGTAGATTCTTTCGACCTCCAGCGCGAACTGGGCCTCACCTCGAGAGCGCCGCGTTACGCTGTGGCCTACAAATTCCCAGTGGAGGAGGTGCAGACCCGCTTGTTAGCCATCGACACCCAGGTGGGCCGCACCGGAAAAATCAATCCGCTGGCCCGCCTCGAGCCGATTAAGGTGGAGGGTTCGACGGTCTCCAACGCCACGCTACACAACCAGGACTTCATAACCGCGCTCGATTTACGCATTGGCGACACGGTGGTGATTCGCAAAGCCGGGGGCGTGATTCCAGAAATCGTGCGGACCGTGCTCGAGAAGCGACCCGCCGATTCGCAACCCTTCGTTTTTCCAACCGAGTGTCCGGTGTGCAAGACCGTGCTCGAGCGGGCCGAGGGCGAGGCCGCACACTTCTGCCCCAACCCCGAATGTCCGGCCAAGAACTACCAGAAACTCATTCACTTCGTCTCGAGGGGCGCGATGGACATCGCTGGACTGGGCGAAAAAATCGTGAATCAATTGGTAGAAGCGGGTCTGGTGCGCGATGTCTCAGATTTTTATACCCTCACCCTCGAAAAGTTACTCACGCTCGAGCGGATGGGCGAGAAAAACGCGGGAAAGATTTTAGGACAGCTCGAGGACAGCAAATCCCGCCCGCTGGGACGGCTCATCTTCGCACTGGGTCTACCTTACGTCGGCTCGAGAAACGCGGATTTGCTCGAGCGCCACTTCCCCGACCTGCACGCGCTGATGAACGCCCGTTTTGAGCAGCTCGAGAACATTTCCGGGCTGGGTGAACGCATCGCGCGGGCAGTGGTGGACTACTTTACCCAGGAGAAAAACCGCGCGCTGATTGGTCGTCTCGAGGGCAGCGGCCTGAACCTGAAGAGTTCGGTGGCCGCGAAGGGCGACAAGCTGGCTGGACTGAGCTTCGTCATCACCGGGTCTCTCTCAAAGGGCCGTGACGAGGTGAAAAAGACGCTCGAGGGCCAGGGGGCCAGGGTGACGGGCAGCGTGACCAAAAAGACAGATTATCTACTGGCGGGTGAAGAAGCCGGGAGCAAGCTCGAGAAGGCCCAGGCGCTGGGCGTGAAGGTGATTGGGGAAGCGGAACTCGAGGGTTTGCTGGGGGGTTGAGTGTGTTTGAGCGGTGAGGCGTTACCCCCTTGAACAGCAGCGCTGTCTTGGACAAAGCGGCACGTCTTGGCGCAAACGGCACCTATCGGGCCATCCCGCCCCGTGGGGCCTGCTCGCCTATCGGGTCTGTCCGCTTCACTTTGCTGTGGTTTTCCCCCTGTGCAGGGGGAAATTTGAAGGCTTGGCGCTCGAGTGTTTTGAGTTCGTATTTGTTTAACGCTCACCCCTGCACAGGTTCCCGAAGGATTGCGGAGCACGGGACATTTGTGAAAGCGGCCCAGCCCATGAGGCGGACAGCCCCGATAGGCGGATAGGCCCGATAGGTGCCGTTCTATCCAAGACGTGGCGTTCTGTCCAAGACGTGCTGAAGTTGGGCCAAGACAACGAAGCGCTCACAAGCTGGGGGGTAACGCATTACCGCTCGAGCGCCAGTCATTCCGCCCCTCGAGCCGAATTAAACTAAACCCATGTCCGACCCACACCTGTCCGAGGAAGTGCTCAAAACCCTGCGAACCAGCTACACCCACGCCACGCTCGAGGGTGTGGACCCCGACCCGTTTGTGCAGCTCGAGGGTTGGCTAAATGAAGCCATAAAAGCCGATGTGGTCGAACCGCAGGCCATGACCGTGAGCACGGTGGGGGCGAATGGACGGCCCTCGAGCCGGGTGGTGCTGCTGCGGGGCCTCAGTGCCGAGGGTCTGACCTTCTACACCAACTACGGCAGTCAGAAGGGGCGCGAACTCGAGGAGAATCCCCACGCCTGCACCAACTTCTGGTGGGGTCCACTCGAGCGTCAGGTGCGAATCGAGGGCCGGGTCTCCAAGGTCTCACCCGAGGAATCCGACGCCTATTTTGCTTCGCGGCCTTACGAAAGTCAGGCCGCGTCGGCCTCGAGTCCACAGTCTCAACCTATCGGGTCAAGGGCCGAACTCGAGGCGCACATGCACGCGCTCGAGGCGCAGTATCCCGACACTATTCCGCGCCCGACGCACTGGGGCGGCTTTCGGCTGGTCCCGGACCGCTTCGAGTTCTGGCAGGGGAGGTCCGCCCGACTCCATGACCGCTTTGTCTATTCTCTCAGCGGTGAGGGGACGCTCGAGGGTGCGGGGTGGGTGATTGGGCGGATAGCGCCTTGAACTTAGCCCCGCTCGAGCGGCTGACAGTTGACACAAATATGCGTGCCACGCCCGCCCAGCCAGAACTTTTGGATGGGTTCGCCGCACTCGGGGCAGGGCTGATCCTCACGCCCGTAAGCCCGGTGCTCGAGCTGGAAATAGCCGGGGTTGCCGTCGGGTTGCTGATAGCTGCCGTCGTTTAAGGTAGAGCCGCCCGCGTTCACCGCCTTGGTCAGAACCTGTTTGATGGCGGTAAACAGCCGCTCGGCCTGCGCCCTCGAGAGCCTGCGGTCTTCGGGGTGGATGCCGGATAGGTGCAGCGATTCGTCGGCGTAGATGTTGCCCAGCCCCGCCACCGGTTTCTGGGACAGCAGCCAGGGTTTGACGGTTCCGGCCTTCGAGGCCGCATTCACGAAATCCTCGAGCAGAAAATCCTCGCCCAGCGGTTCCGGTCCCATCGCGCTCAGGGTGGGCATCTCGGCGTATTCACCCGCTCCAACCACGCGCCACTTGCCAAATTTCCTCGAGTCGGTAAAGAAAACATCGCCCGAGTCGGTGTATACGGTCACTCGAGTATGTTTATCCGGTGTGGCACGAAAGCCCCCGGTCATGCCCAGGTGAACAACGAGTTCGAGAGTTGAGTCTTCAAAGCCCACCAGGATGTATTTACCGCGCCTCGAGAGCCTGGAAACCGTGAGTCCCACGACCTCCTCGAGACCCGAGTAGCGGTGAGAGGGGTCGTACTCGAACCCCAGCAGGGTGCGGCCCTCGAGCAGCGGGGCGATGAGTTTACGGGTGGTTTCGACTTCGGGGAGTTCAGGCATAGAATTTTTGGGTTGGGTAGGGGCAGGTCTTGTGCCTGCCCTCGAGCTTTGAATTGGGAGGGGAAATTTAGGGAAAGAGGGCTTTTCCCTCGAGCCAGCCGCCTGTTTCGCCACCTTCCCAGTGAACCGAAAACTCACTTTCTAGGCGACACTCGAGACAACGTTCAAGTTGCTCGAGCGAAATGCGGCGGGCGAAGCGCACTCGAGCGTGCCACTCGAGCAGGAAAGCGTGTGGGTCGCTGGGGCGGGCGATTCTTAGCGCCTTGTCGGCCCGGTTGACCAGGGTATCGAACAGGCCGTCGGGGGTGGTCACGCCTGTTCCTTCACGAGAGAATCATGAAAGCTGGTAGCGGCCCTCGCCCAAATCTCGCGCTCTGCCCTGGCCCTCGAGCACCTTGAGCAGGTTCAGAACCTCACCCGACTCGAGAGGAGTTCGCTCGAGCGTGTTCACCTGCACCACGCCGCCGGAGCGGTGCGCCAGTCGGTACAGCATTCGCAACCGAACGTCCTCGCGCGCGTCGTGCGGGTTCTCGAGCTTACGCGAGTAGAGGCGGAACACCAGAAGTCCGACTGCCACACCCAGCAGCAGCTCGAGCGGAATCAAATTGAAGGCCAGTTGCGGGTCAGGGTGCTTGGAGCGCGGCACGAAGTGATTGTAAATTGCGCCGTAACTGGCCAGCGCAGTGCCAAAACCCGCGACCAGCGCGGCGAGAAGTCGGGGCCAATTCATGGATTTTATTCTAGCTCGAGCGAGAGGTTTAAACCGCGAGATGGGAGGGAATTGCTCGAGAGGGTGGGAGGGGGAGAAAGAGCGCCTCCGGCTGTCTTGAACAAAGCGGCACCTAGCGGGCCTGCTCGCGGGTCGTCAGTAGTTGGTTCTTGGTCGGTTTGATTTCGGGCGCTTGAAAGCAGACCAACCAAGAACCAAGAACCAACTACCCGCCGGAGGCGCAAAACCTTTCACTCCGCTCGAGCAACTCCCGGTGTATCCTCGAGCCATGAATCCATTTTCGCTCGAGGGGAAAAAGGCGCTAGTCACGGGGGCCAGCAAGGGTCTGGGGTACGCGTCGGCCCAGCAGCTCAAAGCTTTAGGGGCCGAGGTGGTGATTTCGGCCAGGGGGCGTGCCGAACTCGAGGCGGCGGCCTACTCGCTCGGGGCATCCGCAGTGGCGGCGGATGTGGGTACGCTCGAGGGGGTACAGGAACTGGCCCACAAGGTGGGCGCGGTGGATATTGTGGTCATCAACGCCGGAGGCCCCAAGGCAGGCGGGGCACTCTCGGTTACAGAAGCCGACTGGGACGCAGGTTATCAGCTCACCTTCCTGTCGGCGGTGCGTCTGGTCGAGGCGTTTTTACCCGCCATGCGCGCTCGAGCGTGGGGCCGAATCGTGGCCATCACCAGCATGACCGTGACCCGGCCCAACCCTAATCTGGTGGTGTCCAATGCACTGCGAGCCGCTGTGACCAATTATTTGCGGACTTTAGCGCTCGAGGTGGCCGGTGAGAACATCACCGTGAACACCGTGGCTCCCGGCTTTTTTGCTACCGAACGGCTCAGTTCGCTCTACGACGAGGCTCAGATGGAGGCGGTGAAAAACAGTGTACCGATGGGCCGGATAGGAGACCCGCTCGAGTTCGGCGCGGCAGTGGCTTTTCTGGCCTCGAGCGCGGCAAGTTACATTACAGGTCAGGCGCTCGAGGTGAACGGCGGGTTTGGGATTCGCTGAAGGGAAGCGAAGCTTTTACGATGTGAACGTCGAACGTCTGGGACGCACCAGACGTTCGACGTTAGACGTTTGACAAGTGGCAAAGCCACTCCCGGCCCTTTTCATCTGAGTAGGCTAAACTGACCTCCGTGAAACGCCTCGCCCTTCTGCTGTTCATTCTTCCTATCTCGAGCTGTAGCCGCGACCAGGACGGTTTCAAGCCGCGCATCGTCATCGAGCAGCCCGAGGCGGGGATGGTCTCGGCCACGGGCAACACGACTGTCAGGGGTTACGCCTTCGATGACCGGGGCGTGCAGCGCATCGAGGTCAATGGAAAAGCACTTTACGTGGTCCCGCAGACGGCGGCCAATGTCACCAACAAGGGCGAGCGTATTCGACCTTTCGAGTTCAAAACGGGTGGCACGGGCGAACAGCTCTCCTACGTCATCAAAGTGACCGATGTGGGCGGCCTGAGCAGCAGCAAGGAGTTGCCGCTCACGGTGGATGTCCAAAAACCCACCCTCGAGATTGTCAAGGCCGAGCGCCGCAACTCGGTGAGCCGCATCTCGGGCATTGCAGCGGACAATCAGAAGGTTCGCAGCATTCTGGTCGATGGCTCGGCGCTGGACCTCAAGCCCGCCCCCAAGCGCGAATTTTATATCGAGGTACCGCAGTCTCGAGTGACCATTACCGTACTCGATGCGGTGGGCAACAAATTAACCCGCACCATCGGGCCGCTGCCCGAACTGGCCCCGCCCCCACCGCCCGTGGTGGTCACTCCCGGACCCACCTCCACCGACACGACCCCGCGCCGATTCCGCTCAAAGCGCTCGAGAACAGGGACCACCGGAACCTCCCCCAACACGGTTCCCGACGTTGGCCCCAGCCTGAGCAGCGGAGCACCCTGAAAGTCGAGATGGACACGGTAAGCCAGATACGGTAAGAATGGACCTTGTGCTCGAGCGGGTCAGGTTCCACACTCGAGGGATGAGTTCGCAACATTCCACTTTCTCTCAAAAGCAAAAATCTATGTTGAAAAGGACTTCTAAAACTCTCTTCTACTCATTACTCATAACTCGCGGACAGACGGTTTGGCCCGGAAGGTGCCGTTTAGACCAAGACGACCGGAAGGTGCCGCTTTGTCCAAGACATAACTCATTGCTCTGGGTTCCCCAAGCATGAAAACCATCAGCATCCTCGGTTCCACCGGCTCCATCGGTACCCAGGCGCTCGAGGTGGCCCGTGTGCGCGGCTACCGGGTCGAGGCTCTGGCTGCCGGAAATAACCTCGATGTGCTCGAGGGGCAGGTTAGAGAGTTCCAACCGAGCCTGGTGAGCGTGAACGAAAACCTGCTCGAGGCGGCACGCGCTAGCCTGTCTGGGTCTGGCCTGAACACGAAAGTGGTGGCCGACCCCTGCGAGGTGGCCCAGTACGGTGAGGTGGTGGTCGGCGCGATTCCGGGGCTGGCGGGGTTGGCGTCCACCCGAGCGGCCCTCGAGCGCGGCGCGGCCCTGGCACTGGCCAACAAGGAAAGCATGGTGATGGCGGCCTCTCTCATCTGGGAATTGGTCGCGCAGTTTGGAGGCCGCATCAGCCCGGTGGACAGCGAACACAGCGCTCTTTATCAGTGCTTAGTGGGCGAGTCGCTGAATGATGTGTACGAACTTATTGTCACCGCCTCGGGCGGGCCGTTCCGCAAAGGTCCCGCCGATTTGAGCACTGTGACCCCTTCACTTGCGCTGAACCATCCCACCTGGAACATGGGTGCAAAGGTAACGATTGACTCGAGCACGCTGATGAACAAGGGTCTGGAGGTGCTCGAGGCCCACTATCTGTACGGATTGCCGCTCGAGCGGGTGAAGGTGCTGATTCATCCGCGCAGCGTCATTCACGCGCTGGTGCGCTTTAAAGATGGGAACATCAAAGCCCATCTGGGGCAGCCCACCATGCAGATGCCCATTCAGTACGGCATTGAGGCCGCACCCTCGAGTATGCGCTTACCCGGCGACGTGCGCGGCGCGGCCCGCCCCGAGCTACCCTTCACAAACTTCGATTTAGCCGGAACCCTCGAGCTGACTCACCCGGACCTGAATCGCTTTCCCTGCCTCGAGCTGGCCTACGAGGCAGGCAGGCGCGGCGGGGTTGCCCCGTGTGCGCTAAACGCCGCCGACGAAATCGCGGTGGAGGCGTTCCTGAATGGTCAAATCGGGTATCTGGACATCCCACGAATGGTGCAGTACGTGCTCGAGCGCTGCCCCACGCTGCCGCTTTCCTGGGACAGCATCGGGGAAACCGACGCCTGGGCGCGTGAACTCGCTCGAGAGTGGATTGTCCAATCTTCCCCAGCGAGAGAGAACAAAGAGAGGATTTTATGAGTGGAGTGGGACTGCTGATTTACATCGCCATTTTGATTGTTTCTGTCGTGCTGCACGAGTTTGCCCATTACATTACCGCCAGGGCGCAGGGTGTGGCGGTTCCGGCCTTTTCGGTGGGCATGGGACCCATCATCGCCCGCAGGAAGTGGAAGGGCACCGAGTGGCGGCTGAGTCTACTGCCCATCGGCGGCTATGTCGAAATTGACGGGATGGTGGCCGACGCATTGCCCAACGGTCAGCTCGAGCGCCCCAGACACGGTTATTCGGCGCTGCGGACTCGAGGAAAGGTAGCAATTTTGTTCGCGGGGCCGCTGTCCAACTTTCTGCTGGCGGTGGGCCTGCTCACGGCGGTGTACACCACTCAGGGCGTGCAGACCGTCAAAACCTTCGACAACCGCGCCCAGATTTACGAGATTCGCGGCGAACCCGCAAGGGAGGCAGGTTTGCAGACAAACGACGTGGTGACGCGCATTGACGGGCAGCTTCTGCCCGAATCTGAAACCGTGGACGATGCCCCCAGACCGGGCTACCGCCGGGTGCAGGACGCGCTTCAGCGAGGAGGTTCGCACGTTTTCACCGTGCAGCGTGCGGGGGGTCAGAACGGAACCCAGACCCTCGAGCTGAGCTTCAGCTTTGCGCCCGCTCCGGGCAAGCTCTTCGGCATCAGCTACGGCCCCGAGCGCCAGGAGTCAGTGCGCCGTTTGAGCGGGGTGGGGGAAGCTGCTCTCGAGGCCACCCGCTTTGCCGTGACCAGCATTCCGGCGGCAGTTCAGGGCTTCGTGAGCGCGGTGGGCCGGGTTTTCATCGCACCGTTGCGTGAAAATACTGGAGTGGTGGGTCCTGTCACCTCGAGCAATATTGCGGGTCAACTGGCCCAAACCTCGGGCATCTGGGGCGTGCTTCAGTTTGCGCTGCTCATCAACCTGAGCCTCGCCATCCTGAATTTGCTGCCCATTCCAGCGCTGGACGGAGGCCGAATTCTGGTGGCCCTGCTCGAGCGCCTTCGTGGAAAGCCATTTTTGCCGCAGCAGGAAGGCTTTATCAACTTCCTGGGCTTTGCCTTTTTAATGCTGTTTATGGTGGCGGTGCTGTTTCGGGATGTGATTGGGGCGTTCTTGCGCTAGGGGGATTGGAGTACTCGAGGTGGGTGCAGGTTAAGATGGCAGGACCCGCGCCCTTCAACTGGGGAAAGGTTCAGTCACGCATTCCGGTCAATAATGCAATGGCCTCTGTAACCAGCTCGAGCGTGGGGGTGGACACCTGCCCAATAAACCCACGCAATCGCGCTTTATCCACGGCTCGCAGCAATTGAGGCTGAGCTTTGGAGTCGCGCTCGAGGCCGCCTTCTCCCGAGGGGATGTAGACCTCGAAACTGTAAACCCGCTGCACGCTCGAGGTCAGCGGACACACCAAAACCGTGCGCGAATGGGGGTTGACCGCATCGGTGGAGACGACCAGGGCGGGACGGGTCATGGCCGCTTCTGACCCCAGCGCGGGGTCGTGGTTGACCCACCAGAGGGACCCACGCCGTATCCTATCGCCCTCCACCTCAGCCGCCCAGCCCGTCATTACTGGCAAAGGCCCACCAGTCCGCGTCTGCCGCCTGTTCTGGGTCCTGGGCCGCTTGTCGGGCTTCGCGCTCGAGTTCACTGCGCCGCAGGGCACGGATGGCGCTGGACACCGCATCCGAACGAGACTTGAGTTGATGGGTAGCCCGGTAGTGCTCGAGGTAATCGGCCAGGTCTTGTTCTACCGTGACATTGAGCGTGGCTTTCATGGGATGAATTATACCATGAACCATCTCATGACTCTGAGCACAAAGCTCGAGCGCCTGCTACAGGTGGCTAATGCTATAGGTATACGTTTTGAAAGGCAGGTGTGTTTTATAAGCCCTCGAATGGATGACGACTCGAGGCTAGGTCGAAAAATGCTTGAGCTAAGCTCCCTATAACCGTGTAAGGTCAACAATCAGTTTGAGCGCTTTGATTTACGAGTTTGGAGCGGTGGGCAGTGATAAAAACTTAAATTCGCTCGAGGACGATTCCATAAGAGCCATCCTCAAGAGAGTTAAGGTCGTCAAGATGAATATGATAGCCCGATGATACATCCTCCTCCGCAAGAGCCATTAGATGAGAGGCAAGGGTTCTGAGTCCTTGTCTATTTGCTTTAATTATTATTTCATCCCCTTGTATTGCCGAATGTATTTCATAGCCATCTTCCCAAACAAGCCGAAATGAGCCATCTGTGCTTTTCTCGCCGATTTCAATAAAACGCTGCATACTATCTCCTTAATATATGTAAATTCTGAAAGTAGCTTGCTCAGTTTAACAGTTTTCATTGGGTCTCGAGGTGAAAGGCGTAGTTTCTTGTAGCATTCACTTTGATTATAGGGTAAGGAAAGAGGAAGATGTTCGAGCCAAGAAAAAAAGGGACCGGATTTCTCCGGTCCCCTCCCTGTTGTGAAACTCGAGCAGTCTGAATCTTATTGAAAGTTGGCGGTCACGGTGGCCGTCTGAGTGCTCTGCACGGTCACGGTCACGGTGTAGTCGTTGAACCCTCGAGCGCGCACGGTCACTTTGTAGGTGCCGGGGGCCAAATCGGCCACGGTGGTGGGGGCGCGTCCGTAGCGGCGGTCATTGATGAAGATTTCCGCGCCGGTCACGTTGGTGATGATGTTGACGCTGCCGTAAGAGGTTCCCTGGCTGGGAGCGGGCGGCTGTAGCGGGGCGGGCGTGTTATTGCTCGAGGTTCCGCCCAGCACGGTGTAAAAGGCGGTGTCGCTGACCCAGGAGTCCTGGGGAATCGGCGTGACCACGATGCTCAGAGCGCGGGCCAGATTGGCTTCACCGGACACTTGCACCTCAGCAAACTTGGTGGGGGTTCCGCTTTGTGCCTGAAAACGAGAAATATCGTTGAGGTTGAGTGCAGTCTTACTAGCTAGGGCCAGCACCTTGTTCACACCATAGGGTGCGGCAATGTCAAAGGTGAAAGGGTCGCCCGCTGCCGGAAAGGCTTTGGTCTGGTTAGCTTTTACAAAATTTGCGCCACCGCCGTAACGATTAGGTATCAATTGGGCAACTTCACCGTTAGGGTCTACGTTGAATAGGTAGATGTATGCGTTCTGGTTAGGCTGCACGAACAGTCGGATTTTGTCTCCGACGTTGTAGCCGGGGGTGCTGCTGCCGCTGGGGTCGCGGTCGGTGTAGACACGCACCTTGAGCGCAGTATCAATAGGGTTGACGATGATGCTCTGGGCCGAGATGAGCGGGCGGGCCATCGCACTCGAGAGCAGTCCACTCGAGACGAGGGCCAGGGCAACGAGGGCGGTCAGGTGGGTCTTGGTCTTGTTCATGCCCCCAGGTTAACCCACCCACCTGACTTCAGATGTTTGCCGCCTTTGAGCGTGCGTTTAGGTAGGGTCAGGAAGGGATAAGCAAGCGGGCGCTCGAGTGGCGAAAATTTCGGCTCGAGGCCAGTTTGAAGCGCCCGAAACAGCCTTGGGAGATGGAAAACTTGAGACCTTTTCCCGTACTGTGAGTACATGTCTCTCAACCCGCTCACACCGCTGACCGTCAGCCTGCACATGAACCCGCTGGGACCGCTCGAGAAAGCGTTTTTTCAGCGCTACAAGGTGGGCGGCGTCTGCCTGTTTCGCGGCTCCCTAAGCTCGCTCGAGGATATCGCGGCGCTGCTCGAGGAGCTGTACGCGCTGCTCGGCCCCCAGACTCTGATTTCGATTGACCAGGAGGGCGGCTCGGTACTGCGGATTCCGGCGCTGCCGCACAGCCCCGGTGGTCGGGTGCTGGGCGAGGCCGACGACCTCGAGCGGACCTACCGTATTGCAAGGGGACAGGCTGCGGGCCTGCGGGCGCTGGGCATCAACGTCAATTTCGCGCCGCTGCTCGATGTCAACAGCAACCCGCTCAACCCTGTGATTGGCGAGCGGGCTTTTGGGAACGACGCCTTGCGGGTGACGCGGCACGGTCTGGCCTTTCTGCGCGGACACCGTGACGCGGGCGTGCTAGCGGTGGCCAAGCACTTTCCCGGCCACGGCGACACCGAAACCGACTCTCACATCGCGCTGCCCGTGCTGCACAAAAGTTTAGAAGACCTCGACGCGCTCGAGCTGGCCCCCTTTCGGGCCGCTAATGAGCAGGGTCTGCTCGAGTCGCTAATGACCGCCCACATCCTATTTCCAGAACTCGACCCCTTCGAGACCGTGACCCTGAGCAAAACCCTGCTGGGGACCTTCATCGGGAGAATCGGCTGGAGCGGCCTGATGTACAGCGACGCGCTGAGCATGGCTGCCATTTTAGACCGCTATCCACAGGGTGAGTCGGCCCGCCTCTGCATTGAGGCTGGATGCGATCAGGCGCTGATGTTTGCCCCAGACCTGCTCGAGCAGGCTCCCTTTATCGAGGCGTACCTCGAGCATCCCCCCAGCCAGGAAGCGCTCGAGCGGGCTACCCAGAAACACGGGGAAGCGGTGCGAAAATACCCCTTCCAGCAGCCCGATAAAGTGGCCCTCGAGCGGGTTTTGAGCGACCAGGAACTCAAGGACGACATCGAGTGGGTCGCTCGAGCAGCGCTCAGGGTTCACGGCGACTTGCCGAAAATAAAGTCTCAAACTCGAGTGCTGGCGGTTGTACCTCAGCGGACCAGCGGGGGCGCGGCCAGCAACTCGCTGCCGCTGGCATCAGAGCTGAACTCCATTTTGCTCGAGTATTTCCCGAATATAAATGTGCTCGAGTACGACGGGGATGGGACTTTTCCCGATACGCTCGAACACAAACTCGAGATGGCTGAAGTCGTGCTGTTCATCACCGCACAGCGCCTCAAACTCGAGGGCGAACTCAAGCTGGCTCGAGCGCTCGAGGGCCACACAAGAGTAATTCACCTGAACCTGTGGAACCCGGAAGTGAGCGCGGAACTCCCCTTTGCGGGCGTCCAAACCTTCGGATATACCCCGGTCAGCATGAGGACTGCATTGGAGCGGTTGCTCGAGGGGTAAGCACGACAACCGACAGAAAAAGCTACGGCCTGAAATCTGACCTCTGAACTCTAAAATTCAGAGCACCGCCAAACCGCCCACATAAACCTGGGCCACGCTCAGGTCCGGCTCGAGCACTACCACGTCGGCCCTCAGACCGGGGCGCAGGTCTCCACGGTCCTCGAGTCCCAGATACTGCGCCGGGTGATGGCTCAGCAGCGCCACCGCCTGATGAAGCGGCACTCCTACGGCCATTGCATTTTTCAGGGCTACGTCCAGGGTGAGCAGACTTCCGGCCAAGCTGCCCCCAGATAAGCGGGCCTGACCATCTTTGACCGTGGCCACCTGACCGCCTAAATCGTAGTCACCATCGGGCATTCCAGCGGCCCGCATCGCGTCGGTGACGAGCAGCAATCTCTCGGGTTTGGCGTTTAGAGCGGTCAAAAAGCTGTCGCGGTGAACGTGGTGTCCATCCAAAATGACCTCGGCGTAGGTCTGCGCCCTCGAGAGCAGCGCGCCCACCACCCCCGGCTCTCGCCCGGATAGGCCGCTCATAGCGTTGTAGAGGTGGGTTCCGCCCACGGTGCCCCCCACTTTGAACACCGCCTCAATCAGCTCACCCGCCTCCTGAGCGGTGGCCAGAGTGTGGCCCAGACTGACCCGCACCCCAGCTCGAGCAAAGCTGCGGGCCGCCTCGAGTGCGCCGGGTCGGTCCGGGGCCATGGTGACCACCTTCAGAATCTCGAGCGCGAACAACTCCTCGAGCAGTTCGGGTTCGGGCAGGCGGGTGAACAGCGGCTGAGCGCCCAATTTGTCCGGGTGGACAAAGGGACCCTCGAGATGAGCGCCCAGCACCGCCGCTTCGCCATGCTCGGGTGCGTCCCGGACGGTTTTAACCGCGCGCAATGCCTCGAGAATACGGGGCCAGGGGTTGGTGATGGTGGTGGGAAGCAGGCCCGTGGTCCCGTGACGGGCGTGAAAGCGCAGCATCTGGCGCACCCCCACCTCGCCGTCCATAGCGTCCGAGCCGCCGCCGCCGTGAACGTGAACATCTATGAAACCGGGGACGATGAGGCGCTCCGGGGGGCGCTCGAGCGGCTCTATCTGCTCAATAAGTGTGCCAAAGTGTAGCCGCCCGGAAACCCACCCCTCCACGGTCCAGATTTGGCCTTCCACAAAAGTCATAAGCGATGTTAGCAAGATTTTCGTGTGCTCGAGGGCTGCCTCAAAATAGACCTACGCTCAAAAATCCATTATGGTATCTATATGCCCAATATAGTAGAAAAAACAAGCTCACAACTGGCCCAGCGTATCCGGCTCGAGCGAGACGCTCGGGGTTGGTCTCAGGCCGAGTTGAGTGAGCGCTCGAGCGTGTCCAAGGCGACCATCAGCAAGATTGAGCGTGAGGAGATGAGTCCCACAGCCACGCTTCTGGTCAAGCTGGCCGGGGCCTTCGATTTAACCCTGGCGGGCCTGCTGCTGCGGGCCGAGGGTGAAGGTCAGCGCCTGACCCGAGCAACCCAACAACCCGTCTGGCGCGACCCCGAGACTGGGTATCTACGAAGGCAGATATTTATGCGCCCTGACCACCCGCTCGAGCTGGTTCAGATTGAACTGCCCGCCGGAAGGCGCGTTACGCTGCCCGCGTCGTCTTACGCACAGATTCGCCAAATCATCTGGGTGCAGAGCGGCGAACTGATTGTTCTCGAGGGCGCTGAGCGCTCCGTACTCAGCGCGGGCGATTGTCTGAGCTTCGGCCTCCCGTCGGAAGTCACGCTGTCCAACGAAGGTTCTCAGCCCTGCACCTATCTTGTCCTCGTCTCCCGCAAATAGTTTTCAGAGGTAAACATCGTGTCAAACATTGAAATCAGAGTTTTGAGTGCTACGCCGCAAACCCTCGAGATGCTGACCCAGATGCTGCTCGAGGTCGTCGAAAACGGGGGTTCGGTAGGATTTATGCACCCGCTCGAGTTTGAAACAGCACGGGCGTTCTGGGAAGCTGCGCTGGCAGCAGCCGCTCGAGGGGAACGCATCGTTTTAGGCGCGTGGGATGGGAATTTATTGATGAGCACGGTCAGTTTGCTGCTCGAGTGTCCCCCGAATCAGCCACACCGCGCCGAAATCGCCAAGATGATGACTCGAGTCAGCCACCGGGGGCGCGCAATAGCCTCGAGCCTGCTACGGACCGCTGAAACCTTAGCTGCCCAACGAGGAAAAACCCTGCTGGTGCTCGATACCGCCACCGACGGTGGGGCATCACACCTGTACGAAAGCCTAGGATACGTGCTAGTCGGAGAAATCCCGGATTATGCACTCAAGCCGCACGGGGGGCTGAC
>Ga0209100_1000958_pt1 | contig 21741 bp, 16 predicted proteins | sample lystaG_FD_185480 | JGI IMG/M metagenome (GOLD analysis project Ga0209100, IMG submission 185480) | Glacier valley bacterial and archeal communities from Borup Fiord, Nunavut, Canada, to study Microbial Dark Matter (Phase II) -... | ecosystem: Environmental > Aquatic > Freshwater > Ice > Glacier ...
CGCTTTGTCCAAGACAACTGTTCGGCGTTAAGTAGGAATAAGCATCCGGTGAGCCTAGCTTCTCTACGACCTCGAGGGTCCAGGGGGGGTCGGTCTACCAGGTGCCGTACCCGCTTTCAATATACAAAGGGGGGCGTTCCAGGCCCAATAGCCGCTACCTCGCAAAGTTGAGTTCCACCCCTCGAGCAGACAACCCCTCCCTTTTTTGAAGAGACGCCCTCTAAAATGGCTTTTATGACTTCTCTTCCGCCGCTCAAAGTGGCTTTTCAGGGTGTTCTGGGGGCCAACAGTGAAATCGCCGCGCTTTCGCTGGCCCCGTCGTGGCCGGAGCGCACCATCGTGCCCATCGGCTTCGAGGAGTTTGCGGCGGTGCTCGAGGCCGTAGAGACCGGGGCGTGCGATGTGGCGGTGCTTCCCGTCGAAAATAGCCTCGCCGGAAGTGTGCTCTCGGCTATTGATTTGCTGTTCTCGAGCGACCTTTACGCGGTGGGCGAGGTGCGGGTACGGGTACGCCACCAGCTTCTGGCCCCGCCTAATACCCGGCTCGAGGACATCACCAGGGTTTACAGCCACCCGCAGGCGCTGGCCCAGTGTGCCGGGTTTCTGAGAAAGCACGGCCTGACCCCCATTCCGGCCTATGATACCGCTGGGGCCGCCCAGGATTTGGCCCACTCACAGGAGAGTGGCGCAGCCTGCATCGCTACCGCCCGCGCCGGAGAACTCTACGGCCTGGAAACCCTGGCCCCCGACATTGAGGACGAAGAGTTCAACATCACCCGCTTTTTCGTGCTCTCGAGCGAACATTTGCCGCACGACCTCGAGCGCGCCTATAAAACCAGCGTGGTGTTTGCGGTGCGAAACCAGGCCGGAAACCTGATTAACTGCCTCACCGGATTCGCCCGCCTGAATATGACCAAAATCGAGTCGCGCCCCCGCCGGGACCGACCCTGGAGCTACCTGATTTACGTGGATTTCGAGGGCCACACCGAAGACCCCACCGTGCAAGCGGCGCTCTCGAGCCTGATGAGCCACGCCAGTTTGTTCAAGGTGATTGGCTGCTATCCGGCGGCGTTGGAGGAGGTGAATTGAGGGGAATGAGGGTAGGGGGTTTATTTGGTCTGGAGCGATATTTTGTTCCTTGTGCTCGAGTGGCGCAACCCCCCTTCTTGTGAGCGCTCTGCTGTCTTGGGCAAGACGGCACCTACCGGGCCTGCCCGCTTTCACAAATGTCCCCCCTATGAAATAGGGGGGAACCAAAAGAAGTGCGCTCGAGCAACAAAATCTGTCAAGTTCCCCCCTATAAAATAGGGGGGAAACTCTTTTGAGCGGAGCGCAAAAGAACAGGGGGGTTGCGCTCGAGTGGCGCAACCCCCCTTCTTTCTAAAGTGTCTGTGGTGAAAAACTTAAAAGTTCTCCTCGAGCCACCGCAACCAGTTGCCGCCCAGAATTCCCGCTCGAGCGATTTCATCCGGGGCAATATCCCCGAAGCGCTCGAAGTCGGCGATGCTCGAGAAGCCCAGTGGAATCTCGCCCAGCCCAAAGCCGCCATCGAAGTCGGACCCGATGCCGATGCGGTTCCAGCCGACGATTTCGGCGATGTGCTCGGCGTGGCGGGTCAGCTCACCCAACTCGAGGCGGGGCATGGGGCGGTCCCAGTCGTGAACCAAAAATTTATTGTAGGGAACGAGTCCGACCATGCCACTGGTACGACCCAGCGCCTCGAGCATGGCGTCCGAGAGCTGACGGTTGGTGTTGACCAGCGCTCGAGCATTGGCGTGGGTGGCCACCGCTAAGGGCTGAAGCTCGAGCGCCTGAAAGTAGCCTGCGGTATCCAGGTGAGACACGTCCAAAATGGTGCCCAGCTCACGCATTCCGACCAGCAACTCCCGGCCCATTCCGGTCAAGGGTCCGGGGTGGTCGGTGCCGCCCGCGTAGCGTGTGCCCTCCCAGGCCGGACCAATCAGGCGCACCCCAGCTTTAACCCAGCGCTCGAGTTCGTCGGGGTTCTTGATGGGGTCCGCGCCCTCCATCAGCAGTATCACCCCGATGGCTCGGTTGGGGTTTCCACGCTCGAAATCCCACTCACGCCCGTGGCGGCGCACCTCGTCCCAGTTGTGCAGCAGCACGATTTGGCCGTCGTCCTGCCAGCGGTAATACTGCTCGAGCTGACCTTGCGCCTGGGCCTGCGCGCCGCGCCAGTCCTCGTAGCCCGCCGGGTATTCGGGCTTTTGCGGCAGCGCGAACAGCGTGCCGAAGCACAGCCCCACGTCGCCGCGCCGCATCTCGGCAAAGCTCACCAGCGCGGTGTCGGGAAAGTTGCTGCCGCGCAACTCCTCGAGCGTGAGGGCAGGGCTGTGGCCAATCTGGGCGTTGAAGGCGAGGTCGAGGTGAGCGTCTACGAGCATGTTTAGTAGGTTACAGGTTGCGGGTTACAGGTTACAGGGTTGAGTAAGGTGAATGGCTGCCTGGAAGGACCCCCCTTCTCTTGAGCGCTGCGCTGTCTTGAGCAGAACGGCACGTCTTGGACAAAGCGCCACCTATCGGGGCTGTCCGCCTTCCGGGCCTGCTCGCTCTCAAGAATATCCCCCCTACCTTGCAGGGGGGAACTAAAAGCCTTTCCAGCTCGAGCTTTTAAAGTACCCACCTGTAAAACAGGTTCGCGAAGCTTCTGAAGCGGGCAGGCCCCACGGGGTGCCGTTCTGCCCAAGACGGGACGGGTCTTGCGTGACTACGCAAGGGGGGGTCGTTCCAGCTTGCGCGAGACCGCCCCAGATTCCCGAGTCACACCCTGGAAGGGCACTCGAGCACCCTTCCCCACCCCTCGAGCGGGTAGAATCGGGTTATGAGAGTCCAGAATTTTTCTTTCGTTCCCTCGAGTGAGGCTCCCTATGGGTTGGTTTGACCGCCTCAAGGAAGGATTAGCCAAGACCCGTAAAGCCATCAATCAGGTGGCGGGGCCGTTGGGTGTGGACGTTCAGGACGTCATCCAGCCTAGCCGGATTCATACGCTCGAGGACCTGGAACTCGCGCTCATCTCTGCCGATGTGGGCCGAATTGCCACCGAAGAAATTCTCGAGGATGTGCGAAACAGCGGAAACAAGAACCTGCAAGACGCGCTGATGGACGCCATGACGCTTCAGCTCGAGCCGGACGCCCGCCGCGCCCAGTTTCGTAAAATTGGCTTTACCCCCGACGCCAAGCGCAGCAGCGTGATGCCTGCGGGCAAGGTCATCATGATGATTGGGGTCAACGGGGTGGGCAAAACCACCACCATCGCCAAGCTGGGCCAGTATTACCAGGGGCGCGGCCTGAAGGTGATGTTTGCCGCCGGAGACACCTTCCGGGCAGCGGCAGGAACTCAGCTCGAGGTGTGGGCCGATAGGCTGGGCATCGAAACGGTGCGCGGACTCGACGGCGGCGACCCGGCGGCGGTGGCCTTTGACGCGGCGACCTCGAGAAGGGCCAGGGGCGCAGATTTGCTTCTCATTGACACGGCGGGGCGGCTGCACAATAAGCACAACCTGATGGAAGAACTCAAAAAAGTCAAAAGGGTGGTGGACAAGGCCGACCCCGGTGAACCCGCCGAGGTGTGGCTGGTGCTCGACGCTGTGACCGGGCAAAACGGCCTCACGCAGGCCAAGAAGTTTCACGAAACCATTGGCCTCACCGGGGTTATTGTCACCAAGCTCGACGGCACCTCCAAGGGTGGAATTGTGGTTCCCATCGTGCGCGAACTGAGACTGCCGCTCAAGTTCATCGGGGTGGGGGAGGGTGCGGACGATTTGCAGCCCTTTGACGCAAGGGAGTTCGTGCGGGCACTGTTTGACTTAGAGAGCTGAGGGGCCATGAGAATGACTCGAGTGAAAGTGCAAACAGACCGCACCCTCGAGCGCGGCGGGCTGCTAAAGTACGTCTGCTAAAGTGTGAGGGCAACTTCACAAGGGGAGTATTCCATCATGGCTTATCAAAAAGTAGTGGTTCCGCAGGGCGACAAAGTACACATGCACAAAGGCAAGCTGGTTGTGGGCAACAACCCCATCATTCCTTTCATCGAGGGCGACGGGACCGGAGCGGACATCTGGAACGCTTCGGTGCGCGTGCTCGACGCTGCGGTGGACAAAGCTTACAGCGGCTCGAGGAAGATTCAGTGGATGGAGGTCTACGCCGGGGATAAGGCCAACGAGGTGTACGGCGAGGTCGTGTGGTTGCCCCAGGAGACGCTTACAGTGCTGCGCGAATATCTGGTGGGCATCAAGGGACCGCTGACCACCCCGGTAGGGGGCGGCATTCGCTCAATCAATGTGGCGCTACGCCAGGAACTCGATTTGTACGCCTGCGTGCGTCCAGTGCAGTATTTTGCCGGCGTGCCCAGCCCGGTCAAGCGACCTGACTTGGTGGACATGACCATTTTCCGCGAGAACACCGAAGACATCTATGCGGGCATCGAGTTCCCCGCCGAGAGTGACGACGTGGGGAAGCTGCTCGAGTTCATCAAAATCAACTTTCCCCAGATGTACGCCAAGATTCGCTTTCCCGACACGGCAGGATTGGGCATCAAACCGGTTTCAAAAGAAGGAACCGAGCGCCTGGTGCGGGCCGCGTTCCTGTACGCCATCGAAAATGACCGCTCGAGCGTGACTTTGGTCCACAAGGGCAACATCATGAAGTTCACCGAAGGGGCTTTCAGGGACTGGGGCTACGCGCTGGCGGCTCGAGAGTTCGGCGCGGTTGAACTCGACGGCGGCCCCTGGATGACCTTCCAGAACCCGAATACGGGTAAGACCATCACCGTCAAGGACATGATTGCCGACAACTTCCTGCAACAGATTTTGCTGCGCCCGTCGGAGTACAGCGTGGTCGCCACGCTCAACCTCAACGGCGATTACTTGTCCGACGCGCTGGCCGCGCAGGTGGGCGGCATCGGCATTGCGCCGGGGGCCAACATCAACTACCTCACCGGGCACGCGGTGTTCGAGGCCACCCACGGCACCGCGCCCAAGTACGCGGGTCAGGACAAGGTAAACCCCTCGAGCGTGATTTTGTCGGGTGAAATGATGCTGCGTCACCTGGGCTGGAACGAGGCCGCCGACCTCATCGTGGCCAGCATGAGCAAGACCATTGGGCAAAAGACCGTAACCTACGACTTTGCCCGCCTGATGGAGGGAGCCACCGAAGTGAAGTGCTCGGAATTTGCCGACGCGCTGATTAAAAATCTGTAGATTTCAGACATCAGAAAAAAGCTGAGTCCGACCTCTGATGTCTGAAATCTGACCTCTGAACCCTGATGTCTGATGTCTGACCTTGCTCGAGTGCACAATCCAAAAGTTTGCAGGGCGTAGACTCGAGTCATGAGCTACGCCCTGATTGCTGTTCGTGCGCCGAAATCCGAGGTGCAAGCCGCCCTGAACACGCTCGAGCGTCACGCTGATGTACTCGAGGAGAATGGGTACACCGTGGTGCAAGACCACGCCCTGGCCGCGCAGGATTTGTTGACCGTGCTGTACTCCGGCGTGGAGTCCGACCTCGAGAAGCTGGCTCGAGAGTTGTCCCTTACCCTGAAAGCCGCCGTGTTTGCTACCCTGAATTTCGACAGTGAGGTGCTGGCTTTTTTTGCCTTCTCGAGCGGGGTTTTGCTGAGCCAGTACAACTCGAGTCCCAACTATCTGGCCTGCTCGACCACGCCGCCTGTGTCCGAGAACGTGGAGGAACTGGCCGCGCTGTTTGATAAACCCGAAAACGCTCGAGCGATAACCCAACTGTTGGGACGCAAGCGGGGACTGGGCTTTGCTAACGAACTCCAGCGCCACGAGCAACTGGCAGCACTGCTGGGTTTACCGCGCTCGAGCGTGGGGGGATGGGTCTCAAGCGCGGCTTGAGATGGATAGTCGGGAGCGTGGGTGACACATACTTTTGTAGGGGCGAGTGGCCGCTCGCCCATTCCAGCTACCACTCGCCCCTACAGGTCTAATTTTGAGATTTACGCGCCTACTTTCTCTCGAGCCAGCCGCGCAAACTTATCCTTCCCTTTCTGTAAAACGACAAAATCCTCGAGCGAGACCATCATCTGCGGGTCTTCCACGGTCACGCCGCCCAGTTTGAGGCCCCGGTTCTGAATCAGTTTCTTGGCTTCCCCGTTGCTCGAGGCCAGCTTGCCCATCACCGCCAGTTTGCTCACCGCGATTTGACCGCCGACCAGCTCGGACTCGGGCACCTCGAACTCGGGTAGGTCGTCGGGAATGCCGCCTACCGCCACGCTCTGGTAGCGCATTTGGGCGCTCTGCACGCTCGAGAACGCCTCGAGCAGCAGGGTTGCGGTGGTCTTTTCGGGGTCCAGGCTGGCCTGAAGCTCGCGCACCACCTCGCGCGCCATGTCATCCAGAGAGGGTCTCAAGCTGTCTACCACGCTCTCAATTTCGTTTAGCCGTTTGAGTGCCTCGGTATTACCCAGGGTTAAGTCATTCTTGAGGTCGGCGGAAAATCGCTCGAGGTTAGGTAGAGCGTCGTAAAGAAATCTATTGACCCGCTCCTCGTCTTCACCGTTCAGTCCAAAGATTCTCGAGATTTCGATGATGCGCCCAATTTTACCCAGCAGGTCCACCGCCTCGTCCACCCGCTGAATCAGGGTGTCGGTCAGGTCGCGCCCACTGACCCCGTACTTAGTGCCGAAAGTGGCGTTGTAGACCTCGTTCATTAGCACTTTGAGGGTGCTCAGGTTGGGCTTGTTGACCTCGGAATTTTGCACAAACGACGTAACCAGCGTGGCTAGAATGCGGTGCGCCGTGACCGGATGGCCCGCCAGAACGAGCGCGATGTCGTCCTCGGCAAGGTCGGTGAGCAGGGTGAAGTAGTTGCCCAGCAGGGTGTCTGGCACCTTCATCAGCTTGGCGTACATCACGTCCGGGCTGTCGGTCAGGCCGATGTAATTATCTAAGCTCTTGGACATCTTCTCGACCCCATCCAGACCGACGAGTAGCGGCAGGGTCATCACTACCTGGGCTTCCTGGCCGTACTCGCGCTGGATGTCGCGGCCCACCAGCAAATTGAACAGTTGGTCGGTGCCGCCCAGCTCCACGTCTGCCCCCAAGGCCACCGAATCGTACGCCTGGGCCAGCGGGTAGAGCATCTCGTGAACCGAAATGCTCACGCCCCCCTTGAGGCGCTTGGTGAAATCGTCGCGCTCGAGGATGCGGGCCACGGTGTACTTGGCGGTCAGTTCAATGACTTCCTTGAAGCCCATCGTCTCGAGCCACTCGCTGTTCCAACGAATCTCGAGCACCTCACTTTCCTGGCGCAGAATCAGTTTGCACTGCTCGAGGTAGCTCTGAGCGTTGGCTCGAGCGTCCTCGAGACTCAGTGGGGGCCGGGTCTTGTTCTTGCCGCTGGGGTCGCCAATCATGGCGGTAAAATCACCAATCAGCATGATGACCTTGTGGCCCAAATCCTGAAACTGGCGCATCTTGCGTAAAATCACCGCGTGGCCCAAATGCAAGTCGGGGCGGGTGGGGTCGGCCCCCAACTTAATGCGAAGTGGAATGCCGCGCTCGAGCTTGAGTTTGAGGTCGTCTTCGGAAATCAGGTCCACCACACCGCGTTTTAAAATATCCAGACTCATGTGTTCTCCAGTTGTCATGTGCTGAGGTCATGAAAAAAGTGCGCCCACGGATTGCGGCGCACTCGAGGTTTTCGGGAAGGTTGGACGCTTTTCCAGAAGAACCTAGTGCAATGGGGACAGATAGGAAAGGCGATTCATGCCTCGAGTTTAACACACTTCCTAAAACCTATGCAACTGTCTATAGCATTGACAAAGTAGCATATATTCAATACACTTCAATTATGACATATAATGCAACGGCAGTCAAAATAGTGATTGCTTCTCCAAGCGATGTTCCTAATGAGCGACGTATCATACGCAATGTGCTGAGCGAGTGGAACAATATAAATGCAGAAAGCTCCAAAGTTGTATTAATGCCAGTAGGGTGGGAGACGCACTCATCGCCCTTGATGGGTAGTAGGCCACAACAAATCATAAACGAGCAGGTATTAGAAAATAGCGACGTATTAATAGCTGTGTTTTGGACTAGAATAGGCACACCTACTGGAGAAGCTGCTAGTGGAACAATAGAAGAAATACAAAGGCATGTAGATGCTGGAAAACCGACGATGATTTATTTTTCATCAGCGCCCGTCCGGCCTGATAGTGTAGATACAGAGCAATTCCAACTAATAAAAGAATTTAAGTCTTGGTGTTATGAAAAGGGTTTAGTTGAGGGCTATGAGACGCCGGAAGAATTTAAAGAAAAACTTTTTAGACAGGTTTCTCAAACTGTGTTAAGATTATATAGTTCTAACCAAGCTGTTGCGATTAAGGCATCTTCCTCAAATGTAAATAATATTTTAAAAAAGAGTGCAAAAATTTTGCTTAAAGCTGCATCGATGGACCCTGGTGGGAGTGTAATGCGAATAGAAACTATGGGAGGATTATTTATTCAGTCAAACGATTTGTCATTTGCCGAACAGGGAAACCCACGTTCTGAAGCGCAATGGGAAGGTGCTTTAAATCAACTGATAAGTTTTGGTTTTGTTAGCCAAGTATCTAGAGGGTGCCTAACAAGATTCTGAAGTTGCTACATACAATTCTGTATTTAGCTAAGATGGGCAAAAAAACGTTGTTCAGCACACATCTTCCATATTAAAACACCAAATGTACCCCTCAGCATCTGGAACAAGAAACCGTGTGAGGAGAGTTGGGTAGACAGCGACCACAAGAATCCCCACATTTTATACTCCTCGAGAAATGCGTCTAGAGCGATGTTTTACGCCAAAAACAGATTCAACCAGCCTTACTACGAAACCTTGTTAGGCACGCTCTAAAGACATGTTCGTAATGACTGAGGAAGGTTATGAACAAGCAGATTTGCTCGAAACCTGGGAGGAACTTACCAATGAAGAGTAGTGAGTCTAAGTTCGACTTTCTCGAGCGCCCCTAAACCCGTGCCAGCTCACTCAAACCCGCCTGCACCCTATCCCCTACCGAAACCAAAAGCTCGAGGTTTTCGCGCAAAATCACCAACTCCACTAAGCCCTCGCGCTCGAGAAAACTTAGTTTTTGCCCTGCCTGTACGCTTTCACCCGAAGAAACCAACAGCTTCACGTCGGTGTCCTCGAGCAGGTGGTGAACCAGCACCAGCGTCAAACCCTCTCCCTCGAGCAGCAGGGTCAGTTTTCCACTCTCGAGCTGCGCGTGCCGCCCGACCAAATCGGGAATTTGCCCCATCAGCAACTGCGCCCGCTCGAGCGGACTGAGCAGCTCTTCCTTTGCTTTTGCCGGAACGTCCACCGTCTGGGTCAGGGTGCTCGAGAAGGGCGAAACCACAAAGCGCACGTCGAGCAGGCCCACATAAATCCCCATTAGCCAGCCCTGAGCCTCAAAGCCGTGCTCGAGTCCAGTGAGTTCCTCGAGTCCGATGTCCTCACCTAAAAGTTCGCTGTGAACCCGCCCCTTCTCGATGCGGCGGATGTGCGTCACCAGACCGTCGGCGGGGCTGTACATGAGTCCCTGGTCTTGTGGGGTTGCTCGAGCGGGGTCCCTCACTTTCCAGAAGCGGTCCAGCAGAATTTTGGACGCTGCCACCACCGCACCCGCCACCAGTGTTCCCGCCAACACTTTGCCACCCGAACGTACTTTGCTCATGGTTTGCACTATAGCAATGCAGGGTGTGATTTACGGGTCGCTCGAGCGGGGTTTCTTTCACGCTTGCGTCTATGGAACCCAATCGCAAGCCTTGTTACCGCACCCTCGAGTGGATTTCCTCACACTGAACTATGGCTTTAAAATCTTATGCCCCATTCGCATTGCTGCTGCTCAGCTCGAGTTTATTCGTTCAGGCCCACGAAGCGCCCGCGCTGCCCGACTCGAGCCTCGAGAAGCCCGCGCAGCAGTTTAGCTGGCCCTTCGCGGGCAATCCTGGCCCCAACACCTGGCTGCTGGGTCAGCGTTACGGCAACACCACCGGGGCTTACAGTCGCCGCCGCAGCGACTACGGGGCGGGGCAGGGCATCCACTTCGGGGTGGATATCTCGGCCCGCTGTGGCACGCCGGTGCTGGCCATCGCCGATGGTCGCGTGACCGAGGTAGATGGCCCGCACGGGTCTGCACCGCACAATCTGGTGATTTTGCACGCTGGGAACCTAGCCAGCCTGTACGGACACCTGCTCGAGCGCTCGAGTCTCAAGGTGGGTCAGCAGGTGGTGCGTGGTCAGGTCGTCGGCAAAAGTGGCGATTCGCAGTTCACCTGCCAGAGTGCGCCGCACCTGCACCTCGAGATTAGGGACGCCAGCCACAAACGTTTTTTCAATCCTATTGGCTATCTCAAGGCTGATTGGGACAGCCTGAGTCTGGTGGGGGGCTTCGGGCGCGGCTTTGAGCGCGACCTCGAGCAGCCGCGCAAATGGCAGAGTTTGCAAGACCAGCCTCAGGCGCAGCGCGGTGGCGCTCTGCTCAACAATTACCGCAGTCCCTGGCCCCCGCCTCCCGGCTCGAGCGTGAAGTTGCCGCCTTTAGGCAGTTTCGAGGCGGGCATCAAACGGGTCGAGTCCAGCGCGTTTGCTGGAGCACCCGATAATTTGACCAAGCCGTTAACCTCCGGTGGATGCTGCGCTAACCCTATGTGGTTCGATGACTTCACCGTTCTTTTTCTGGACAAGCCCTCGCCAAGCGCTCGAGTCGGGTATTACAGCGTCTTTCCCGTGGCTCCCAGAAAGCCGGAGTATTTTGGCCCGGTGGCTTTTTTGCCCAACCTCGCCGGAAATTTCGCACCACAGTACGCCATCTGGCCGCAAGGCCGCTCGAGCACGGTGGAAGAACTCCTCAGCAAGCGCAGGTTCTCGCTGCCCACAGGAGGAGTGAACCCGCAGTTCTCAAGTTCGGGAACTCAGGCTGCCTGGACGGTGAGCGGTCAGGAAAGGAATAATGACCGCCGCAAGGGAGAGGTTTATGTGGCTTCGACCCTCGCGGGTAAGCCAGGAAAACCGCGCCTGGTAGCTACGCGTTACGGAGGTGGATTTTCGGGTTGGATTGACGACGATACCGTTTTGCTCAGTGGCAAGCGTGCGCCGCTGGACCCGGACCGACTGCTCGAGACCCTGAATCTCAAGACTGGGGCCAGTAAAGTTCTGGCTCTAGCGCAAAATTTTCGTGGCATCTCGCTCAGCCCCTACGCAAAGTACGTGGTTTACAGCATCGCTTTTGACCGCCCGGACCGCAACGGGCAGTTTATAACCGAAACCGCGAGCGGCAAGGTGGTGAAACTCGAGAAGTTTGGTTCGGTGCGATGGCGCTCAAGTTCAGGGGTGTTCTCCATACGGCCCCGGCCACCTGGACCACTTGGGGACCGTGCGCTGATGATTCCGTTAGAACCCAGCAAGCCCCAGCAACTGCTCGAGATTGACCCTGTGAGCGGATGTTCAGACGTCTTGTTGACCCTGCCGCGCAATGTCACGCTCGACGACTGGAGCGTGTCCCCGTCGGGTTTATTTATGGTGTATCGCTCGAGCAGGGATTTGAACTTGTATTCGCTTGGGCTTCCCTGAGCGCCCTCGAGCGGATTGTGTACTTTCAAAGCGGTGTCAGCGCACGTCTCATTTCACGGTCCACTGCCCCGTTCCCTCGTCGCTGCCGCGCACGAAAGCCGGAGCGCTCGAGCCAGAAACCACGTTTCCAGACGCCAGATTCTCGCCCACCACCGTGTTGATGGCGTAGATGCCTTGTTTGATGCTCGAGCCGGAAAAGCGGTTGTTCGAAACGGTCACGTTCTCCAGGCGGTCCTGCAAAAAAATCCCCGTCTGCCAGCCGCTCCAGCGCTGCGCCCCCAGGCTCGAGCCGGGGTTGACCACGCGGTTGCCGCTGATTTCGGCCCCCAAAAGCGGGGCGTTGAGGTAGATGCCCATTCCCGGCGGGTCGGTGACGGTGTTGTTCAGAATCTTGAGACCAGTGCTAAGCTTGTTGTCACTGCTCTTAAAAGCCCGGTTGTAGTGAATTCCCGCGCTGTAGCGGTCTCCGTCCTCGTGGCCCGCGCCCGCAATATTGATAAAACGGATGTCGTTGCCCCGCACGACGATGTTCTCGAGCTGACGGTCTAGAGCGCCCTGCTGCTCGAGGATAATCCCGGCATAGGTCGCGTTTTTGCCCAGCGGCACGCCCTGCCAGCCGCCCACATCGAGCGTGATGGTGTTCTGCTCGAGGGTGATGTCTTTGAGGGCCACCTGCGGCGGTGGACTCAGCTTGGCGGCGTCGGCCCATAGCACGATGCCGCTCTGCACGTTCTCGAAGCGGTTGCCGCGCACGATGTTGGCTCGAGCGGGCCATCCGCTGCCCAGATTGAGGCCGGTCAGAAAGCCCGAAACCGTGTTGCCCTCGACCAGAATGTTGTCGCCGTGAACTTCAATGGCGGTCCTCAGTCCCAGCGAACCCGCTTTGCCGCCGTTCACAGACGCGAAGGTGTTGTTGCTAACCCGGCTCAAAACACCGTTGTTCTCGAGGTAAACCAGCGAGGCGTCGAAGTCGAGCGCGCCGCCTCTCACGCCCTCGAAGCGGTTATTCGCCACGGTCACGCCACCCACCCGGTCCGCTTCCCCGGCCAGAAACACGGTCCACACCGCCACAATGTCCCGAAAAGTACAGTCCTGAACGCTCATTTTTGTGCCGGTAGCCAGCCACACCGCTGCCCGGATGTTGCTGCGGGCAAAGTTTGCGTCGTTCAACTTCACGTCCTCGAGCGTATCCACCGGGTTGCCTCGGGTGTTGTGGTCCACTGTGAGCGAACGCAGCGAAAAGCCGCTTGCGTCGGCCCCAAAGGTCTTTCCGGCTAAGAGCGAGCCATAACTGCCTTGTCCACCCGCCAGCTTAAGAATGCTCGAGTTGCGCGACTCACCGCGTACTGTGATGTTGGGATAAACCGTAAAAGCGCGTTTCAGTGCGGTTTCGCCTGCCACGGTAGGCGCAAGCGTGACCCGGTAAGTGCCAGCGGGCAGCAGAACCTCGCCACCGCCCGCGTCTCGAGCGGCATTTATGGCTTTTTGAATAGCCTCGCGGTCATCGCTTAAACCGTCCCCTCGAGCCAGAAAGGGCGCAGTTTTGACGTTGAACACCTGTAGGGAGGCGCTCACTTGAGTTCCCCCGACCTCGCTTGTTCGCACACAGCTTGAGAGCGTGAATAACAAGGCTGGGAAGATGAGACTTTGCTGCACAACCGAGCCTAACCAGACGGGGTGAGTGGGATGTGTGTGGGCGACCAATTCAGGCCGCGTTTCGCCCACAGAGTGTCCTGAGCTACTTTGCTTAACTAAAAAGCCCTCGAGTGGACCGAACTCGGGGGCTTACGTCGCATTGCGATGTCCTCATTCTCCCTGTACCACGCTGCGAATTCGCTCGAGCACGTTCATATCCTCGAGCGTGCTCAAATCGCCTTTTGGCTGCTCGCCCGCCGCAATCTGGCGCAGCAACCTTCGCATGATTTTCCCGCTTCTGGTCTTGGGCAAGCCGTCCACGAAGTAGATGAAGTCCGGGCGGGCAATCGCGCCAATCTCTTTGGACACGAACGCCTTGAGTTCGGTTTCAAGCACGCTCGAGCCTGTTTTGTTAATCACAAACGCCACCACGCACTCACCCTTGATGGGGTCGGGCTTGCCCACCACAGCGGCCTCGGCCACCGAAGGGTGCTCGACTAAGGCGCTCTCGACCTCCATGGTGCCAATGCGGTGTCCCGAGACGCTCAGCACGTCGTCAATGCGGCCCACGACGGTGAAGTACCCGTCCGCGTCTTTTCTTGCTCCATCTCCGGCAAAATAGCGCCCCTCGAGCTGTCCCCAGTAGGCACTTTTATAGCGCTCGAGGTCGTTATAAACCGTTCTGAGCATACTGGGCCACGGACTTTTGAGAATCAGAAATCCGCCCTGATTGGCCCCCAGTTCTACCCCGGCTTCATCCACGACGGCCGCGTCCACCCCGAACATGGGCAGACCCGCGCTGCCCGGTTTAGCGGTGTGCGCGCCGGGTAAGGTGGTCAACATGATGCTTCCGGTTTCGGTCTGCCACCAGGTGTCCACCACCGGGCAGCGCGACTTACCGATGGTTTGAAAGTACCACACCCACGCCTCGGGGTTGATGGGTTCACCCACGCTACCCAGTAAGCGCAGGCTCGAGAGGTCAAAGCGGTTCGGGAAAGAGTCGCCCGCCCGCATAAAAGCGCGAATGGCGGTGGGGGCGGTGTAGAACACCGTGACCTTGTGGCGCTCAATCATGTCCCAGTAACGCCCGAAGTTGGGGTGGTTGGGCGCTCCCTCATAGAGCAAACTCGTCGCGCCGTTTAGAAGTGGGCCATACACGCTGTAGGTGTGTCCGGTAACCCAGCCCACGTCGGCGGTACACCAGAACAGGTCTCGAGCGTCGAGATTGAACACCGTCTTGGTGCTCAGGTACGCACCCACCATGTAGCCCGCCGTGCTGTGCAAAATACCCTTGGGCTTTCCAGTGCTGCCCGAAGTGTACAGGATGAACAGCGGGTGCTCACTCTCGAGCTGAGCGGCTTGGTGGGTCTCGGGAACGCCCTCGAGCGCGTCCTCCCACCAGACATCTCGCCCAGCTTGCATCTCAATCTCCTGTCCGGTGCGCTTGACCACCACCATCCGCTCGAGGGTGGGCACTCGAGCCGCCGCTTCGTCGGCGTTGGCCTTAAGCGGCACAACCCCGCCGCGCCTGAATCCCCCATCGGCGGTGATGAGCAGTTTGGACCCCGCGTCGTTCATGCGGTCTGCCAATGCCGAGGGCGAAAACCCGCCAAAAATCACGCTGTGGACTGCCCCAATCCGGGCGCAGGCCAGCATACTCACGGCGGCCTCGAGAATCAGCGGCAGGTAAATCGTCACCCGGTCTCCGGCTTTGACTCCCAATCGCTCGAGCGCGTTTGCAGCCCTGCACACCTCACGGTGCAACTCGAGGTACGTGAGCGTGCGCGCCGCGCCGTCCTCGCCCTCCCACACCAGCGCGGCCTGGTTGCCCCGCGTCTCGAGCCAGCGGTCCACCGCGTTGAAACACAGGTTGGTCTGCCCGCCCTGGAACCATTGGACGAACGGCGGGTTCCACTCGAGCACCGTGTCCCACTTTTTGAACCAATGCAGCTCAGCAGCAACCCTGGACCAGAAGGTGTCGGGCTGCTCGAGCGACTCTTTGTACAGGGTCTGGTATTCCTCGAGGGTAAAGCTCGAGCGGGCTTTAGCCGCGTCACTGGGCTGAAATTCTCGAGTTTCGTGCAAGACGTTTTCGATGGCGCTGAGGGGGTGTTCCTGGCTCATGGAGTCTCCGGGTGCGTAGATTTGAGGTGTAAGTTAGGCTTTGCACCCATCCTAGCGCATCCGGTCTCGAGCGGGATTTGGGGTGGTTTAAAGGGTTCAGCTTGGGAATGTGAGGGTGTATCGCTCGAGCGGGAGAGACCCCCCTTCTCTTGAACGCTGCGCTCTCAAGAATATCCCCCCTATTTTATAAGGGGGAACTAAAACATTGTGCTGCTCGAGCTTTTAAAGTACCCACCTACGAAATAGGGGGGTCTTGCGTGACTACGCAAGGGGGGGTCCTTCCAGGCGGAATTCACTCCACCCCCTTGTCTATAACCCCAGCGCTTTTTTCATATCGGCAGGCAATTTCCCTCCCTCGAGCAGCCCGAAGCCATACGGACTGGTCCAGGTCCACACCGCCCACGGCATCTTCGAGTTTTCGGCCAGAGTTCGCACATCCCTGAACCAGCGCAAACGGTCCGCGCGGGGAGCGCTCGAGTGAACTGCGAAGCTTTTGAGCATCACACTCACATTCTGCTGCCGTGCCCAGCCCTGCGCGCCCTCGAGTTCGGACCGAATCTGGGCTTCCCCATAAGCGGATTTAGCGTAATCCTCGAGCGTGGCCGCCATCGCTTTTCTGAGCTTGGGGTCCGGTACACCCTTGAGCATTGCGGGAATCTGCGCCCTGAGTTTGGCCTCGCTCACCGGGTAAGGAATGTTCTTAAAGCCGACCCACTCGGCGTTGATGGGGTTGCCCTGCTGGGTGAACACCAGCGGGTCCACGAACTGAAAGCTGTAAATCAGGTTCTTGTCCTCGAGCGGCTTCATCTGAATCATGCTGTAGGCGCTCGAGTAGCACAGGCCCGACACCAGCAGGGTCAGTTGGGGTGCGCCGCGCCTTGCAGCACTCACAAACTGGCCCTGGACGCTGTTCCAGTCGTAGCTCGAGGGGGAGCAGTCAGGCCGGGAGGGGTCTATGGGTTCGTCCATCGGCTCGAAGGCGACCCACGCCGCGCCGTAGGGATTCAGTACCATGCCTAGCCGCTCGAGCAGCGCCAGGTAAGTGTCCCGTGCCGCACCACCCTTGAGCGCCTCGAGCTTGATGTCGTCCTCGGAGTACAGGCTGACCACCACCTTGAGATTTTGTTTGCGGGCGGCCTGAAGAATTCGCTCGAGCGAGGCACGAGGCTCAGGGGCATTTGCGCGAGCCTCGATGAAAAAGCGCGGATTGAGCGGTAGCCGCACAAAGTCGAACCCCGCCTTCCTGATGGCCTCGAGCGCGGTCAGGTCGCTGTTCTCCAGCACCCGGAAGGTGGGGTTGCTCATCCAGCCCTCGAGATTGACCCCACGTTTGAGGGTTATCGGGGCGGCGTGCGCGGTTTGGGTGAAGGTTACGAGGATTAGGAGCAAGAGGGGGGCAGGGAACAGAAGATTGAGGGGGAGAGGTTCCCAAAGGATTGCGAAGCACGGAGAGGGGGAGACGTTTTTATGGGCCTGAGTTCGGCTTTTTGGTTGCGAAGCAAACAGACGCTCGAGCAGATTTTGCAAGGTTCTCGAGTTTAAAAGGCTCTCTATTCGTTCCATTTCAACCCCCACTCCCCTGCACCCCCGCACCCCTGCACCCCTCACAATCCCGCCTCCCTAGCTCGCAACACCGCCTCGGCACGGCTGCCCACCTGAAGCTTGGAAAAGATGCTGGTGATGTGGTTGCGAACAGTTTTCTCGGACAGCTCGAGCTTGTGGGCGATGACGGGGTTGGTTTCGGCCTGCGCGATGTGACTCAGAATCTCACGTTCACGCTCGGTGAGTTCGGGAAACAGGGTGGGCGGCAGCTTGGTGGGCCTCGAGAAGTAACCTATCAAGCGCTTGGCGATACTGGGGGCGAACAGCGCTTCGCCCTGCGCCACCGCCAGAATACCGCGCAGCAGTTCGTCAGGGGCTGCGCCCTTGAGCAGATAACCCCTTGCGCCCGCCTGCATGGCCGCGAACACGTTGTCGTCGTCGTCGAACATGCTCACCACCAAAATGCCGATGTGGGGAGTGCGGGCCAGAATGCGCTTGGTGGCCTCGAGACCGCTGAGAATGGGCATCTGGATGTCCATCACGATGAGGTCCGGCTCGAGTTGCTCGCTCAGCGTCACCGCCTGTTCACCGTTTTCGGCCTCACCCACCACCTGAATATTCTCGAGCGCCTCGAGCAGGGCTTTGAGACCCTCCCGGAACAGGCGGTGGTCGTCAGCGATGAGGATGTGGATGGGGTCGGTCATGGGGTTACAAGTTACAGGTTGTGGCTTACAGGGGACGGCTGGGGGTGGCTCGAGGGTAAGTGGGTCAAAAGATTTGTTGTAAGAGCGACTGACCAATCGTTCTGCCTTATAGCTCGCCCCTGAGCAGCGGCAAGCTCGCCCTCACCAGCGTACCCCCTGCCTCTCCGCGCTGCAACTCGAGCGTGCCGGACAGCGCCTCGGCCCGTTCGCGCATGGATTGAGACCCTACGCCAGGAGTGCGAATTTCGGGCAAGCCCACGCCATCGTCCTCGAGTTCAAGCAGAAGGAGGGGTCCCTCGAGCGCCAGACTGAGCCGAACGTGGGCTGCTCGAGCGTGTTTTTGCACGTTGGTCAGCGCTTCCTGGGCAATTCGGTACAGCGCGACCTCCACGGCGGCGGGCAGGGTGGGCAGCGTATCGGGACGCTCGAAGCGGGTCGTTAATCCCGCGTCCTGCGCGCCCCTCAGCAGTTCCTCGAGCGCCCCGATGAGGCCCAAATCGTCGAGTTTGGGGGGGCGCAGGTCGTGAACCAGTCGGCGCACCTCGTTCACGCTTTCCTGCACCTCGAGCTTGAGCGCGCTGAGGTGGGCTTCGGCCTTTTCCGGGGAGCGAACGAGCAGCATCCGCGCCGCCTCGAGCTTGAGGCCCAGCCCCGAGAGAGAGGGACCCAGGCCGTCGTGCAGGTCGCGCCGCAGCCGCTTACGTTCCTCTTCTCCGGCCCGCACTAAATTCTCTCTCGAGTCGCGCAGCCTCTCGCCAAGTTGCCACGCGTGCGCGGCGCTGGCCAGTTGCGCGGCCAGACTGCCCATCAGGCGCAGGTCGGCGCTCGAGAAGCGTTCCCGCCCCGCTCGCCGTCCCACCTCGAGCGTGCCGATGCGCTCCCCCTGCGCCACCAGCGCAAAACTCTCGCAGTGGGTTGGCGGGTGGCCGTAACTCAGCGTCTCACCGCTCGAGAGCTGAACTGCAATGTAGGGCAAGCGCAGGGTTTCAGCCACCGCGTTCAGGGCGTTTTGCAGGCTGGCTCTAGGTTCCAGGTTGCCCTCGAGCTGCTTGGACAGGCGCTCAATCACTGCGTAAGGGTCGTCGCGCTCGCCGTAGAGCAGGCGGTGGATGCCCCGCTCGAGCGCCACTCTCAGAGGTTGTAGCGCCACCGCCAAGAGTGCTGCCGCCGTGACCGAGAGCAAAAAACTGTTTTCAGCGTGCAGCAAAGACCCTACGCCCCCGACCACCAGGGTGTACAGCGCCGCGCCGCTCACAAACAACCCTGAAAGCGCCAGAAAGCGGGCTGCACTCGAGCGCAGGGTATCTGGAGAACGCTCGAGCCACGCTAGGACCGCGCAGGTCAGCAGGGCCACGAAAGCCAGGTCACGCACTGTGGGGCGCAGCAGCTCGTTCCACAGCACGGCTAGCCCCCTCGAGCCAAACAGCGGTGTAGGTAGACCCGACCCCTCGAGCGGCAGAAATCCTAACATCCATAGCAGCGTGAGGGCCACGGTCCACAGGTAACCGACCCGGAGCCAGCGAGCTTTGCGGAGGGCTGCGTAGAGCAGCACACCGAGTCCTGACAGCGTGAACAATGGTAATAGGCCCAGTAGGGGAGAGGCGGAGGAGATGGTGGAGTTCCATGCGGCCCCCGGTAGCCCACTCTCGAGCGCTCCCAGCGCAACCAGGGCTACGGCTATGGCGTACTTTCCCACTCGAGTGCTGTAGCGCAGGAACAGCGCAGCGCTCACTGCGCCCAACATCAGGTTCACCCCATCGAGCCACAACCGTGCCCGCGTGAACCCTGACGACCACAGCTCGGGGGGCAGGCCCCGCACGCTCCACACCAGCTCGAGCCAACGGGCGTGTAGCGTGGCCTCGAGCAGCACCAAGCCCAACAGCACGGTCAGGAGGGGAACTATCCAGACGGTCCAGCCCTGCCTTCGCACTCGAGGGCGGCTCAAGGGAAGTTCGCTAAGGTTTGCCTGAGCCGTATCGCCTCGCATCTGACTCTAGTATGAGCCTCCGGTTGTCCCAAGAAAAAGGGGTGGCTTGTCCCAGAGTCTGGGACATATGGGGGTATTGGGTCATGCTCGAGCATTGACAGGGATTCTTTCAGAGTTGTGTCGAAAAAAATAACGTATGGGCGAGTGGTAGCTCGCCCGTTGCCGCTCGAACTCGAGCAGGTATAAAAAAACCCTCCCAGTCAAGGGAGGCGGGTGAGCAGCTCGAGCACAACTCGAGAAAAACTCAAACCAGTTCAATCAAGGCAACGGTGGCCGAATCGCCCCGGCGCACACCGATTTTGAGCACTCGGGTGTATCCACCCTGGCGCTCTTTCATGCGCGGTGCAATTTCATCGAACAACTTGACCACAACGGCCTTGTCGTGGATATCTTGCATAATTTGACGGCGGTGGTGCAGGGTTCCACCTTTGGCGGTGGTGATAAGCGAATCCACAAAGCCCTTGAGTTCTTTGGCCTTGGGCAAGGTGGTTTGAATGCGGCCTTCGCGCAAGAGCGCAGTCGCCTGCGCCCGATACAGAGCCAAGCGAGCGCTCGAGTTCCGGTTGAGCTTGCGACCAGATTTACCGTGACGCATGAGAATTCCTCCATTTCAGGATTCGAGGACCTTTGAAGTCGCTCGAGGGGAGGGGAAGAGAACGGGGGAGCGGGGGAGCGGGGTGAAGATTGAGGGGGAGAGGGGGAGAAGGGGAGAGGGGAGGAGGGGAACGCTTGAGCGACGCGCTCGATAAGTTCTACCCTCCAACCCTCCAACCCTCCAACCCTCCAACCCTCCAACCGTCTTGGACAAAGCGGCACCCCGTGGGGCCTGTCCACCTCCAACCCTCCAACCCTCCAGCCGTTCAGCCCTCAGTCTTTTAAAATCAGCCCGTACTGGGCGAGCTGAGCCTTGATTTCGTCGAGTGAGCGCTCTCCGATGCCCGGAACCTTTTTGAGGTCGCGGTCACTGAGGGCCAGCAGCGCGTCCACCGAGTCAATGCCTTCTTCCTTGAGGGAGTGCAGCACACGGGTGGTCAGACCCAGGCCCTCGAGCGTGACTCGAGGTGGGTTGCTCTCTAAAAACGGCTCGGGGTTGATGTTGGTGCTGACCGGTTGTGGCGTTTCCTGAGCCACCACCACGGTGGGCAGCATCGGTGAGGACACCTGCTCCACCCCATCGGAAAATACGCTGAGCTGACCACGCATCAGGTCCACCGCGCGGTCCAGCGCGGCTTTGGGGTCCACCGAACCGTCGGTCCAGATACGGATAATCAGGCGGTCCAGGTCGGTTTGCTGGCCCACGCGGGTGTCTTCGACGTGGTAAGCCACCCGGCGCACCGGGGTATAAATAGCGTCCACTGGAATCGAGTTGATGCGGTCCTTGGTGGCGTGTTTATCGGCGGGAACGTAGCCCTCGCCTTCCTCCACGCGCACTTCCATAATCAGCTTACCGCCTTCTCCGAGGGTGGCGATGTGCTGACCCCCGTTGACCACTTCGGCGTCGAGCGGGACCTCGAAATCGGCAGCCGTGACCACCTTGGGACCCACTGCCCGCAAGGTGAGGGTCTTGGGACCCGTTTGATGAAACTTCACCACCAGTTCCTTGAGGTTAAGGATGATTTGAATCGCGTCCTCAGTGACTCCAGGAATGGTAGAGAACTCGTGCAGCACGTCTTCGATGTAGACGCTGGTCACCGCCGTGCCGGGGATGCTCGAGAGCAGAATACGGCGTAGGGGGTTGCCGAGAGTTACCCCATAGCCGCGTGCCAGCGGCTCGAGCGTGAACTCGCCGTAATTCCCCTCAATACGGGCCTTGAGCTGCGGTTTTCGGTTCTCCACGCGGCCTCCTATAAATATATTTGCTTGTGAAGCAAGTGTAGATGCTTGCGGAGCGAGGTCTTTTCCCTCGTGATGAGGGGACAACTTCGCTCCGCTGCTGCGAAAATTTATCGTGAGTAGTACTCGATGATGAAGTTCTCGTTGATGGGCAGTGCGAGGTCTTCTCGAGCGGGGGGGCGCATGAACTGACCGCTGAGCGTGTCGGGGTTGAACGACAGCCAGGGGCTGGTGCGGCGCTTTTTGCCCGCTTCCACGTTTTGCAGCACGAAGCCCATCGAGCGGCTCTTGGCGTGGACGCTGATTTCGTCGCCCTGCCTGACCCGG
>Ga0209100_1000961_pt1 | contig 21707 bp, 13 predicted proteins | sample lystaG_FD_185480 | JGI IMG/M metagenome (GOLD analysis project Ga0209100, IMG submission 185480) | Glacier valley bacterial and archeal communities from Borup Fiord, Nunavut, Canada, to study Microbial Dark Matter (Phase II) -... | ecosystem: Environmental > Aquatic > Freshwater > Ice > Glacier ...
CACTCGTGACATCAACTGAAATATTGTTCTGATTCAAAGCGACATAGTACTCGCAAAGAAGTCCATTATAATCAAAGTTTCTATTGTGAGGTTGCACTCTATGACTCCAAACGTTGTCATAGGATTTAATAAGGGCAACGTCAGCGATGTTTTTAGAACCCACAAAAAGGTCATTTAAACTCTTAAGTTCTTCTCCAATTTTGATAATTTCTTGATATCTTCTTCGGCCTACTCCATCATGGTCCAAAACACCATGCCAATATTGTTCTGTTCCAAATAATGCCGTCCGCCATCTAAAATAAAGCATTGCCTCAGCACCATGGGCAAGCGCTTGATAGGTCCAAAGACGTATTTGACCTGGTTCAGGTGTATCGCCCATAACCTGCCAACCGCAAGGACCACTTTGCTGTTCCATCATCCAAAAGTTTTTGTTTTTAATCCCTCTCATCAAATCATGAGCCATGGATACCTGAGAATAACTACTCTTACCCCACATATTATTAGGATAACAATCCCATGAAATAAAGTCTAAATCTTTACCTAGATCAAAATAATCTACTTCGCTAAAATGCCCCATATAGTTGTGTGTAATGGGTAGTGGACTCCCGTTTCGAATTACATCTATTTGTATCTTTTGATATTCAACAACCGCATCCGACTTAAAGCGCATATAATCCAGCAATAAGCTTGGGTTATGGTTATATGGAGGCCTATTAACGGCGATACTTTCTCCTACTTGTGCAAATCCGTCTGAAGAAGCATATTTAGGAACCACTACTTGATCAAAATCATTGTAAGTCTGACTCCAAAACACCGTTCCCCATTCTTCATTCAAACGCTCAATTGTGCCATATTGATGTTTAAGCCATTCTTGAAAGCCTTTTTTACAATGGTCACAATAACACATTGCATCAAATTCATTATCTATTTGCCATCCAATAATCTGCTTATTGTCCTTATAATGGTCCACCATTTTCTTAGCAATCTCTTTTGAGAGAACTCTATACGTTGGATTTACAGAGCAATAATGTCTTCGTGTACCAAAGCCTTTTTGAACACCAAATAAATCTACTGGGTAGATATCTGGATGAAGATCCATCAGCCATTTTGGAGGTGTGGCTGTAGGCGTCCCTAAAATAACCTTGATGTCCTGCTGAGCCAAGACATTAATCGCTTCATCTAACCAAGAAAAGTCATATTGTCCTGCCATTGCTTCTAGCTTACACCAAGCAAACTCCGCCAATCTAACCACATTCATATTGGCCGCTTTCATCATTTTCGCATCTGTTGCCCATCTTTCCTTTGGCCAATGCTCTGGATAATAATCGACTCCGAAATACATAATATTCACAACCTTTCCTTGCACTCAAAAGCAAACCAATTGAGATCACAAACGCTTTCGTTTTCATTTCCAACAAATTTTAGATAAATGGCATGCTTTCCATTTACCCTTGTTAATGATTTAGTTTCTCACGTTGTTGTATCCAATGATTGTATAGATATTTTTTTAGCTTTTTGGCAAATCAAGAGCTTTCAACCGGTAAAAAGAAATCATCATGCTAATAATAAATTGTACAAAAATGAGGATGTGTTTTAATGTTGCTCCTTCTCCGCCATAATATTAATCAATGTGCCGAAAAGGACAATAGACAGAGAGCTATTGTTCTTTTTTGCGCGCCCTCTAATTAAACTATAAAAATATATTTCACCTAAGATCAATAGTATTTTATTGACACTGACTCAAATTTTTCCACTTCTAAATTATCATATTATATATAGTACAGGAACAAATATATAAACTTACTACATTGACTACATGGACACTTGGAAACTATTTTGTGTAAATTTCGCAATTTCAAACACCATTTTTCAAAACGCATTCATCCTTTTTTCGTTATCCTGAATCATTCGATTTACAGATTCAATTGAAATATCCCCTTCCATTGGTCCAAAGGCAGCGGTATTTAACGCTCCGGCTGCAGAAGCCATCTGAGCAGCGTATTTCAAATCTTTGTTCTCTAATAGACCGCAAATAAATGCTCCGTCAAAACTATCCCCTGCACCTGTCGCATCAATTGCTTTTATCGGGTATACCCCCATGGAAATACTTTCGTTTTTCGAAAATACAGTACATCCTTTTGATCCGTTTTTTAATACCAGAATCTCAAGGTTCGGATTTTCAAAACTTTTTTTTACTGCAGCTTCGATTGAATTTTCGCCTGAAATCAAGAGGAGTTCGTCAGATCCTGGCATGAAAACATTGGTGTTTGCCATTACTTTTTTTAAAACTCCAAAAATTGTTTCGTCTTTAAGGAGCTCTTTTCTGATATTTGGATCGAAAGATATACGAGCGCCAAGTTTTTTGGCAGTTCGCATGGTCTTCAATATTTCCTGTGCAAACTCAGGCTTAGCCATCAGGGAACATCCCATAATATGCAAAAATTGAATGCCTTTCAAATCTTCTTCTGTTGGTGCTTTTGGCTCTACAGCCGGCGTATTACCCATATGAAAAATAAATTTTCTTGAGCCATCTGCAAAATACGTAACGAATGCCACACCGGTTGCACATGTATCACTCTCGATAACTTTTGAACAGTCGACGCCATCCTTTATCAACCTATCGAGCAGGCATTTTCCGAAGTCGTCTTTACCGACGCCTCCAACAATACCCGCGCTATGCCCGAGCCTGGCCACCGTGTCAATAAAAATTGCCGGTGCTCCGCTGGGAAATGGACCCCGAAAAACTCCCTCTTCATACAAAGTAATGCCCTCTGTCGATCTCATGATCTCCACAATCATTTCGCCCATTATCCAAACTTCCGCCATCTTATAAACCTCCTCCTATTTTTTTAATTGCCTATATAAACTGCCTTTGGGGAATAGATTTGTTTGGTTAATGTTCATCACATTTGGACTAAACAGCTGATCCGTAAGAAACGAAAAGTTATACATATTGAGCAATGCACTCCGAGATGGTGATCTGACTTTCCTTCAATCCCTGCTGATCGATTTCCAGCATCTTTTCCGGTGTTGTACTATCTTTGAAATACATGGCCGCATGTATTCCTATGCTTATATTCCTTGGGATAACGCCTTGCCTGATGCATAGGGAAAAGGCTCCTAAAAGTCTGTCATTGGGTGCCAGCTTTCTAGGAAGATCCCGGCCGACCCGTTCAACCGTATCACCCAGCTGTTTATTCCCAAATCTGATTATCAGATCTTCAACATAATTATGAATAACCTTGAGTTCCATTCCGCACTCTAATGAAAGCGCCCGTGCGGATTCAAACATAGCTGCATGTGTTATCCTGCAGATATCCGTATCTCCAATTGCCTCCCATATATATTTATATCCCATGATCTGTCCGAGATAAGCTGTTATTGCATGCCCCATGTTGTGTATGTACAGTTTGCGTTTTATAAAATATTCAAATGGACTGGATGGATCCATATTTATAATAGTAGGTATCTCCCCTTTGAATCCATCACGATCAACGGGAAGTTCGCAAAATGGTTCAACGTATACACGTAAGATATTTCCCTTTTGCATGTCCGGTGTCATTGCCGGCACCATCCTGCCGATTGAAGCTTCCACAAACCCGACCCGCTCGTCGAGCAGAATTCTTTCTGTTTCAGACATCTCCTTAGCAATCAACTGCTTCAGATATTGATTGGCATCAATCAGGTTTTCACAGATAATAATATTTAATGGCTTAACGATTCCTGCTTCCCAGCGTCGACGGAGACCTTGCGCGATGGGTCCTGCTATCCTGGGAAGAACATTGACACCCACAGCTGTCGCCATAATATCTGCCTGACATATTTCCGCTGAAACAGACTCCATGTCCCTGCCATTGACTGCACGGACATTTTTTACCATGATGTCCTCATTGCCCGTTTCAGATATGATATGTATCGGGTATTCATGGTCGATATTCAGTCGTTCAACAACTTCGGCATTGACATCCACAAATATCACTTCGTATCCGGATTGCGAAAATAATTGTCCAATAAACCCGCGGCCAATATTACCGGCACCATACATGACAGCATTCATAAAAAATCCCTCACTATTTTGTCGAACTCTAACAATTGTCGGTACTATTTTCACCTTGGGAGTCCATTGCACGACGAATCATCTGCGACGCAGGATAAAGACTTTTGTAAGCTTCGAATTTCATGGAATAGATCCTGCGAGCCGCCTCATCCGGGTGAAATGTCCTGTTCTTTTTCATCATGTGCAGAACAGCATCATCAAGTGATGCGAACAATCCGCAGGCTGTACCTGCCAGCATTGCAACGCCCAAAGTTCCGGCCTCGGAAACAGCCAAAGTAACAACATCGACACCCATCATATCTGCCTTAAGCTGCATAAAACGATCCGATTTTGCAAGGCCGCCTACGGCACGAAGTTCATTGACGATGATGCCTGCTTCACGGAGGCGCTCAAGATTTACCATCGCTTCAAATGTAATTCCTTCCAGGATGGCTTTGATAATCTGTTCCGGCTTGGTGTCGATCGTTAATCCAAAGATCATCCCCTTGGAGCCGGTATCCATGTAAGGCGTCGCTGCGCCTGCAAAGTGCGGAAGAAGAAGAAGGTCGGATGGTCCCGGCGCAGCGCAGTCAATCATCACATCGTAGACATTTTGCCCGAGACTCTCAGCCAGAAGTTTATATTCGACTCCAAAGGAGTCCCTAAACCACTTCAGTATACTGCCGCTGGTGAACGTGAAAGCATATGTCACATACATATCGGCCTTAACGTGCGGCACACAGGCGAATCCGCTGTCTGCCATGATTTCAGAAAGGATCGGCCTGTCGAAAGACGGTGTGATGCACTCGGTCGTTCCAAGACCATCCACTGCGATTTCAGCATTTATCACACCGGCGCCAAGTGCCGCACAGGGCTGATCATGTCCGCCGGCCGCAAGTATGGCCCCCTGGTGAATCCCCAGTTCTGCCGCCATCAATCCGGATATTTCCCCCACAATAGTTCCTGACTGGACAGGTTCTGCAAACATGTTCCTGTCAACTCCAACATGGTCCAAAATTTCATTTGACCATTCCTTTTTTACGATGTCAAATGCCATTGTCCTGGCTGCAAGCGAATAGTCCGTGTGTGGACGGGCGCCAAGACGAAACAGGATAAAGTCAGCAAACAGAAAATATTTCCAGGTGCGCGAGTATATTTCCGGCCGGTGTTTCTTAATCCACAATATTTTAAAGATTGAATACATGGGATGAATCGAAGCGCCGGTAATCTTCAGCGCGCGTTCCCTTCCGAAAGAAGCTTCAAAATTTGCGGCCTCTTCTTTTCCGCGGTTATCAATATATATCATACTATTTTGCAGGGAACGGCCTTCACTGTCGACAGCAATCACGGCTTCTCCAAAAGATGAAACGCAGATTGCTCCTATGTCGCCGCCTCCATAGAAATCGGTACATCTTCGTATAACGTCCCTGACAGAACTCCATACTTCCTCAGGATCTATCTCCTGCCAACCCGGCTGAGGAGATACAAGTCCGTATTCATGGTAGGCCTGTGCCTTTTTGGCGCCCTTTGAGTCGATAATACTTGCCTTGCATCCAGATGTCCCGATATCCAATCCCAGCAAATCCATTTTTTCAGCCCCTTTTTGTAAATGTCTTTATTCGGTGTACCAAAGACGTAAATATGAGTCCACGATGCTTTTCATGCGATTGTAGATAATATCCTGTCTATAAACCGTTGTGAAGCAATCAATTGACGCCTTGTCATTTGCCGGGCATTTATCACCAAGCAGACCCTTATCCTTTAATTTTTCAACTGCAGCTTGCCCTGCAACTTTGGAGGCGTTCTCAACCATAGCGGCGAAAAGATCCGGTGAAGAATCACGTTCGAGAGTTGTCCAGAGATTAACTTTGCACACACCGTCATTGAAAAGGTTCTTTATTTGATCTCCCGGAACCGATGAAGCTCCATGCAGCACAATCCGGGTTCCGACAAGCTCTTTAATAAGACGAGTCTGGGCGCCCAGATAACATAAGTCTTTTGCGCTTGCACGATGTTCCGTTCCAAGATTCCCTACGATAAGGTCTGCGCCGGTCTCGTTAAAGAATCGAAGTGCATTTTCCGGAGTAGTCGGTTCGCTTCTCTCTGTGCCTGTGGCGTCAACAATTTCGTCGCACGCACCCTCCACTACGATTTCTTTGCCATGGTCCAGAACAAACTGTTTTGTGAGCGCTATGTTTTCGTTGAATGGACGCTTTGAAGCATCGAACATGATGGAAGAAAAATCTCCCAGATCCCAGGAAAGAAGTTCCCTGTCGTCATCAAACTGTATATGATCCAGATGGATCATGATTCTCAGTTTTCCATACGGGGAATCCTTTCCGGCCAGCACATGCAGATCAGCCAGAAATAGACGAAGTCCAACATCCCATTGACGGGTGTGGGTATAGTATGCGGCCTGCGTACGATGGTCATACTGGCAGGTAATAGCAACTATGACAGGAAGGTTTTCTATGCCCTTCTCATCCCCGAACTCCTTCGCTGCACTAAGGATTGCTTCTGTTGTTGTCAGGTTTTCTGTGCAAAAGCAAGGCAGGACCCAATGGTTTTGTGCAGCTTCTTTGTATATAGAGAGTACATTATCTCTTCCGGTAATTATTGGCATAATTTTTTCCTTTCAAATCAAAAGTAAATCCGTCCTCAGACAACTGATGGGTATTCATTTCCAAGAAGATAAATGGGTTCCTCGTCCTCATCAATAACGGGGAAACGCCCTGTCGTACTATAAAAACGGTTATCGACGGTATCGTCATTGACCTTTGATACTTCACCCAGCAAAATTTTGCCTTTGCCTTTCTCTGCCCAGAATTGGTGGTACTGCCCGGTCATCAATGTAATGCTCTCTCCAGGCTCTATACGTAGGACTGTACCTGCCGGCACCTCAAAATTTCTACCGTCAAGGGATACTCTGACCGGTGTTATTGCTTTCTCTCCATCCTTCGTCGAATTGTAGATTTCAACCATGAGATTGCCGCCGCCACGGTTTATGATGTCTTCCATCTTCTGCCAATGAAAGTGGAAAGGGGTAATCTGTTCTTCTTCGACAATTAAGAGTTTCTCAGCATATGGCTTAACATATTGAGGCATATGGTAATTACCGTTCCGGAGTGTAAACATCAATAGACCAACCTTATTGTAGTCGCCTCTGCCAAAATCAGTGATATCCCATCCGAGCATATTGTCTCGAATTTCATCATATTCGCTTCCTTTGGACTTCCAGTCGTCCGGACCCCAGAAAGCAAATGACGGAAGCTTGAAACCATTTGCTTCAATAAATTTGACAGCATTTTTCATGATATTGTTAATTTCAGATCTTTTCATAATCTTTCTCCTTTTGTTTATATCATTTTGTAAGACTGCAACACGCAGTTAAGATTTCTTTGATTTCATTTCTTTGTTAATTGCCACAGCTAATACAAGCACAAGTCCCTTTAAAACTTGTTGAACACATTCATCGACCGATAGCAAGGCCATAAGACATTAAAAGTTCTTGAAAACCGAGTGATCGCCCCTCTCTAAAGAAGGAGAAGGAATGTACGGGACGGATCGGATATGCGGCATTCTCAGATGCTCGTGAGAGCTGGCAACGAATTCGAGTAAGGTAATCCCGCGCATTATACGGTTGAAAGGCCTATAATATATCGGCAGTATGACCCAACCTAGTTACTGTATCTATAAATATAGGAATACCACTTGGATAAGAACCTAAAAAGTCACCAACCTCATTTAGGGACATCCAACTTTTGGCCACATTAATTCAACGAGTATTTCATCCATTGTCCATATATCACACATATATTTTCTCCCTAAGGTTTATAGTTTACCACCGCTAGTAGCAACGCCTTGAATAAATTGTTTCTGGAAGATAATATAGATTACGATCATCGGAAGAATTGCAAGTAAAGATGCCGCCATAAGTTCAGGAAAGTTTGAAGTAAATTGCCCCTGCAATTTTGCCAATGCTGAAGATAATGGCATCGTGTTCTGTTCAGTATTAACAACTAGTGGCCACATCAAGTCTTTAAATGCAAATAATGCAGTAAAGATACCAAGCGCTACCATAGCAGATTTGATTTGAGGTAGCATTACATATAGAAACGTCTGTCCAATATTACATCCATCCAACCTTGCTGCTTCTTCTAATTCTTTCGGAAGACTCTTAAATGACTGTCTCAAAAGAAAAGTGCCAAATGTCGTTACTAACCCTGGGAAAATTAGTGCAAAACTTGTATTTAACATGCCCAGCTTGCTAACCATTAAATATTGAGGAATTATAAATATTTGAACAGGTACCATCATTTGGAATAATACTAAGGAAAATGCTATGTCTCGACCTTTAAATTCCAAACGTCCAAATGCATATCCTGCCATGGTTGCGGTAACAACAGCGCAAACAATACGGCCTACAATTAAGATTAAAGTGTTAAGATATAATTTTAGAAAGTGCATCTTGCTGAGTACGGATTCAAATGCATCTATCCTCCAAATGGATGGAAAGATATTAAATGGATTCATTTGTGTGGATTCAGAAATAGATTTGAAGGAAGTTAATATCATCCATAGGAACGGAACAAGCATGATAATGGCCCCGATGATCAATAAAAAATGAACAAAAAGGATATTCTTTTTATTTGGTTTTTTCATAACCCATTCTCCCTTCTAGTTATAGTTAACCCATTTTTTTTGATATTTTATCTCAACTGCTGTAATTATCATAATAACTGCAAGTAAAAGCATTACAATGGCAGAGCCATATCCCTTATTTGACTCAATAAAGGAATATTTATAAAATAAATATACCAATGACTGGGTTTGTTTGAATGCAGGGTTTGTATAATCTAACATCATATAAATAACATCAAAGACCTGCATAGCAGCGATTACTCTTGTAACAGATACAAAGAACATCGTTGGAGAAATGAGAGGTAATGTAATGGTAAAAAATTGTCTTATGCCATTTGCGCCATCAATTTCTGCTGCCTCATAGTAATCACGAGGGATTTCTTGAAGCCCAGCTAAGAAGAGCACCATATTATATCCAATTACAGACCACACACCCACAACTGCTATAGAAATAAATGCAATATTAGGATTAGAAATCCAGTTTACAGATTCTAATCCGATTGAATTTAATGCATGGTTTAATAAGCCAAATTCGGAATTGTATAGCCATCTCCAAACCATAGCTACTGCTGCCGGGGCTGCTAACATTGGCAAAAAATAAATGGTTCTATAAACAGTTCGTCCTCTCATCTTGCGGTTCAATAATACTGCTAATATTATTGCAATAACAATTGAAAGGGGTACTTCAACCATTGCATATTTAAACGTATTGAAGAGGGATTGCCATACGCTATCGTCTGTAATAAGTTTTTTATAATTATCCAAGCCAATAAATATATTTCCCTTTCCAAAAGATCCAGTTTTAAAGAGGCTTTGGTAAATTGTTTGAAATATAGGAATTATATTCAGAACAATTAAGCCAAATATCGTCGGAAGAATAAAAATCCAGCCCCAAATGAATTCGTTCTTTTTTTGATTAGTTCCCTTTGATTTGACTTTACCTGCCACAATATCATCTCCTTATAGATTAAATACTTAGAAATAATGGCAGACTGTCGCCTATTGCTTCTTTGGGCGACAGTCTGCCACAACTGTTAATTCCTATGAATACACATTATTCTTCCGCTAAGTCTGCATTCATTTCTGCAGTAATATCCGCGCATACATCTGTCGCACTCTTTGACCCTGTCCATACATCTACTAATTTTTCAGCCGCCATATTCTCCCAAGTCACCGTTGATTTTGAATAAGGTCTGATTACTTTATCAACCATCATATCTAAGTATGCTTGAGTATTAAAATCAGGATAGGCTTTTGTCCAGTTCTCTGTCGTTCCTTCATATGCGGAAATAACGATACCTAAGTCAGATTGTTTTTGTTGAGCTTCTTTTGAACCTAAGTATTCAATAAGTGCCCATGCTTCATCTGGGCGAGCTGTATTTGCTGCTGCTGCCCATCCAAGACCATTATAAATTGATGCTCTTCTATCTGTTGTAGCATCTTTGGGAAGTACAGCAACATCACAGTTTGCTTTTACGTAATCATTGTTGCAAAGTTCTGAAAGCATCCATGAACCTTGTGTAGTCATTGCAATTTTACCTGCTTCAAATAATGCAGCAGCCGTGTTTTCTGTCATAGTTTCGTAACTTGGCGTTAACCCATCTTTTACTAAACTAGAAGCAAATTCAATTGCTTTAATGGTTCCCGGTTGATCGAATCCAGATGCTTTTTTATCATCTGTAATGATTGTTCCACCCATATCGTAAGCTATGTTGTACCATCCGGTCTGGTTATCACTTGGAAGTAATGCATATCCATATTGACTTCCATCCGCTTTTGTTAACTTTGCACAAGCATCCCTAAAGTCATCCCATGTCCATGAATCGTCCGGATATGCAAGTCCTGCATCATCAAACATTGTTTTGTTGTACCATAATGCTATAGTATCGATGTCCTTAGGCACAGCATATTGTTTATCACCCTGATAGTTGTAAATATTTATAATATCTTCAGGGAATTTTGACATATCAATCTTTTCGCTTGCCGCAATCCTGTCTGTTAAATCAAGTAACAATTCATATTCAGAATATCTAGTAATTTCGTTTGACTGCATCCAGAATACATCCGGCAAAGTCCCGCCAGTCGCACCAGCTTCAAGCATAGTCCAGTATTGAGTCCAAGGTGTAACCTGAATTTCCGCTTTTATTCCCGTTGCTGCTGTAAAATCAGCAAGAATTTTTGTAAGACCTGGTTCCTGATTTGTATCCCAAATAGCCACGGTTAAAGTATCCTTTGAAACTACTGGCGCCTCAGTTTCTGCCACTGTTGAACTCTCTGTTGATTTTTCTGTAGTTGTAACTCCGATTCCAGATGTATCCTTTGATGTTTCTTTACTTGCCCCACATCCTACAACGAACATCGATATAATTGTTATCATTGATAATACTAAAATCCATTTCAGTTTCATAGAACTCCTCCTGATTGTCAATCACAATAATTAATGTTTTTCTTTTGATCTTTTTACTACACAACAATTTTTCTATATTTTACAAGTCTCTTAGAGGTTAATATAAAATAGGATTATGCTGTACACACATATCCAAAATCATCCTCCCGAACCCTTGCAATAATATCAATTCTTACACACTCATAGCTATATAAATTAATACCCTACTGCTTTTCACTGAACATCGTATCTACTAAACGCGTAGTAATAGGGTTATTACCTTATATTCGTCAACCTCAACATAAACGGCATGGTCTTCTATATCAATCTCTTCAAGGATTTCTTCATTCATATTTGATAAAAATGCCTTTGTGTAACCGTTCACATTTACTTTCGCCTTAACAATCCTACCTTGATTTTCATAAAATCTAAGTATATAGTCTGTTCCATCAAAGGAACGCTTGAAGGCTGAAAATTGAATATTGTCATTTGAAAAAGCAAATGGAACCATTTCTTCACTAACTGTTTCTTCAAGCTGCTCCGCTCTTACCATATGTGTCATAATCGGAAAGAGGAAGCTTTGTACTACTGGTAGAAAAGGTGCTTTGTTTTGCTGATCAACCTTATAGGGTATATAGGACCACTCTATCACATGCTTTCCAGGACATTGGGCACCTGGCGTATGATGGCATCTGGATGCATCACCTTGTCGCTGAAGCGTATTGGTTCTGCCCATATATTCAAATCCGCGCAATAAGGTCAGGTAAATATCTGGTTGATTATTAAGTGGATTTATGATGGCCTCATAATCGTACATACCTTTTACCGCTATGGCCAGACCTGTTTTACCGTTGTCTGCCGCCAGCCATTCTCTGAACGGAAGTGTCTGTGTAGGCGGTTGTATCCACGGTTCTACCTCATGTGCTCTTTCAATGGGTCGTTCAATGATAGCAAACTGACCTTGAGATATGATTTTATTCGTCTTAACACCTGAAGGAATTCTCACGCGCAACCGATGATCCTTTGCATTATTTTCCAATGTCAATCGGACATCCACTCTCCTGGAAGACCTCTCCAGAATTATTTCAAAACAAAATGGAATCTCTACACGTTCACTACTTCTCTCATCTCCATTCAACTTTAACGGAACATCCATTTTACCCTTAATTTCAATAATAGCTCTGACCACTCCCGCTTCAACTAGGCGACTGCTGAAAACACCCCTGTTTGAAAGAACAATTTCACTAGGAGCGCTGGTAGGTGAATAATCCCAGGCATCTCCCGCATCTGCATCCTCTTCAATGAGGTTTAAACCATAATTCCATACACCTGTCTCTTTATCAAGTATATTAATATTTGAACCTTTGACCTCTATACTTAAATACTCATTTTCAATGTGATAATCATCTGCAGCTATTTTCTCAAAAACTTTTGTTTCTGTTGTGCACACAAAAGAACTGATTTTGTTGGCTTCAGAAGATGCAAGAAATAAAACATTTCTAAATTTTTCATCTGGCCAATAGGAGTTTCTTGGTTTACCTAGTGCATTGAGCGTTATAATCTCACGTGGCATAATTTGCGTCGGAAGCGCATTCCCACATCGATCATATATACAAACTGTATCATCCCCGATAGGAAGCCATACCTGAGCCAATTGAGGTAATTGTGCGTCAGCAGGTGCAAATGTGATAATTCCCCTTCCTTTACCAAGCCACCATGGGTTCATATGCCTGCCTATATATTTTATTGCATCATGCGACAAGCCTGCGGCAATTTGCTTTACAGCAGCAAAACGAGCTTCCATCTCTATATGTACTTCATCCATGCTTGAACCATGAATGCTGTCATGTGCACTATTAATCATTAAATTTTTCCACGCTTCATCCATCTGAGGCTGTGTTCCTGTATAGCCTAGTGTGGATGCCAAGGCATCTAGAGGTTCTGTATATCGCTCCATTAGTGCCTCTGCACCAAAATTCTGACGTTTAAGATAGCTTCTAGTGGAATTAGCCCCAAGCAGTATATACTGATAAAAGGAGCCTATAAGTTCTTTGTTATACTCCATCACATCAGTCAGGTTAGCCTGTGCCAATCTGACATATCCTTCAGCATCACCCATGACAAATTCTATTTCATCCTGCATGCTATTTGCCAGCTTCAATGTTTCAGCCATTTTTGCCTGTGGTGGACAATGGTCACAGCCTGCAATAAGAGGAACAATTCCTGACGGATATCTGCTTTTGATATTTGTAACATTATTTATTAATTCTGTGGCAATTTTAGTCTGATCTGTATGGTCTGCAAGTTCCATTAAGTATTCATATGAGTAATACTCCTGATGATAGGGGATGTCTCGCGGCTGCATTGGATCGATATCTTTATCGAATATATTAAATGCACCACCATAGCCATCTCTGAAATGGCTGACAAAAACCTTTGAACCATCTATACCGGTATACATAAATTCATCCGGATGCCCTCCTGGAATTTCCGGCATACCTCTCATGAAAAGTAAGCTATCTATCCCGAAATTGTTCAATATCTGGGGCATTTGAAGCGGATGTCCAAAGTTATCAGGCAGATATCCTGCTTTCATAATTTTACCGTATTCTCTACACTTACGGTTCCCATAAAGGCAGTTGCGTACCATGGATTCTGCACTAGGAAGCCATTCATCAAATTGAGAATAAAATGGTCCAACCGTCAATTTTCCGTTTGTGATTAATTCTTCAATTTCTTTTCGGGCATTGGGTCTCGCTTCCAAGTAGATATCAAGAACACAGGTCACACCATCCAGTACATAGGTTACAAAATCGGTATGTTCCCTAGCAATCCGACGCAGCTCATCCAAAGCTTCTACTGTCCAGAAGCGGTACGATCTCAGTGGCATATACCATTCAATATCCATATGCCCGTGACTTACTACATAACCTACTACTTTTTTATTCATTATAATTCACCTCTTATTATTTTAAACGTTTTAATTCTTGCCTAAAAAAATCAGCTTGTTGACTCCCGGACTTTCATTACAGGTTCAAGATAGTAAATATCTTTCTGATTCTCATCACCGTTAATCCGATTCATTAGCACTTCTAATGTTTTTTTACAAATTTCTTTAACCGGTTGTCTGACCGTTGAGAGAGGTGTTTCCAAGAGAGAAACAAATAGCAAGTCATCATATCCGGCAACTGCAATGTCTTTTGGAACATGAATATGATTGTCCTTGAGTGCTTTCAGTACACCCATTGCCAGATAATCATTAATAGTTACAATAGCATCAGGTTTATCCTCGAGGCACTTGAGTGCTGCACTATATCCATGATCGAAATCTGGTACTGTCTCGATGATCCATTCGGACCGATACGTCAAACCGGCTTGTTCATAAGCCTTGAAGTATCCCTCGAGGCGGAGACGGGCTAGCTGTAATTCACGATTACCCGTTATAATATGAATTTTATTCCTACCTTGATCGAGTAAGTGTTTAACCATTTGGTACTCACCTTCCCGAAGATCTGTCATTATGCAAGGCTCATTAAAGCCGTTATAGGCTGATGTGCAGAACACAAAGGGAATATCGAGACCTTTTAAAGAATAAAGATGGCCTAGGTCAGGTTTCTTTTCAATTGTTGGTACTATGATAACCCCTTCTACGTTCTTACTGACGAACATCTCAACGTACTTTTTTTCAGTTGGTGCCTTGTCTCCGGAGATACCTAGCAGCATTGAGTAGCCTATTTCTTCGACTTCTTTATTAAATTCATCTACAAGCATTGAAAAGAATGGATTACTGATGTCGGTGACGATCAATCCAATGCAGTTGCTCTTGCCCATGATTAAACTTCGCGCAGAATGGTTGGGGTTGTAATTGTACTTTCGGGCTATTTCTTGCACTCTATTTTTTGTCTCAATGTTGACGGTTGGTTTGTTGTTCATGGCAAGCGATGCTGTCGCTACTGAAACATCCGCCAAGCGAGCAATTTCCCTGAGGGTAATTCTCATAACACACCTTCCTGTCTTGCAGTGCAAGACACCAATCAATTTCAAACGTTTTATATTGGAATTATAGCATGCACAACCAGATTGTCAATGCATCTTTTCAAAAATTTTCAAAGGGATCCTAAATTCCACTGTATCCTGTACTTTCAAAGTAATTCATGGTGCGTGAACGGGTGCTCTGTAGCTTAGTCCACTATTAAACCATTTTGTTATTTCATTACCTCAATTAGGATACATTCATTTTCTATATATGTTGTTAAGATGAAAGTTCTTTTCCGTCTAAATGCGGGTAAGCACCCGTAATTTCTGAATGCCGGAAAAATGCTCAGCATCTGATAAAAGAACAAACTTTGTATCCGTAAGCAGAAATTTCCTGCTATCAACAAGTACGGTAACAATTGGTACACGCCATTTGAGGCCCGTTCAGCTCGAGTTAGTGCATTTTGTTACAACAAATCTTCTCTCAAATAGTTAAGGAGGAGAATTATATTTTTTAGGATGCAATGAAATTTGCAGTCGTTTCAGGCGACGGTATTCATTTGGTATATCCGAACCTAAGGGTTTGAGATTTGAATTTTGAGATATAGTCACAAGATTTCAACTGAATATTTTATGTTTTCACAACTCGACTTGCTATTCCTCGATTAAAATTTTAAATTTGATCTATATAATTTTCAAACATCAGACTTGCACACTTAATATATGCTTTACTCAAATACAATCATGAATTTGTTGAGATAATCAGAATGAAAAATATTTCTCCAGTAAATATCCCAATAGGATAATCGCCATCCTGAAACGCATGGATACGCAACTCACCGAGCGTCTTCCTACAACACGCAGCCTCAAGAACCGTGATTTCAAAATTCCAATTAATGTCGGCGCAAACATTTCCTCGCTGTTCGGAAGTGTTGTGTGCAACCTTTTCGTTGCGATCTACAATTCGAAATTAAAAAGCACTTCTGATCGGGCATTACGACTGCAACATGCAAACCTCGACAGTAAAGACATCCTCGCTAGAATGAAATGCCGAAATAGCTCAGAAAAGAATTCTAATTTGTGAAATACTGCGGGAGCGATGTTAGCACCTATCTTAATGGCATCGAAATTATCAAAGAATCAGTGAAGGCTACCGTCAAAATATTAGTTAACAATCCACTTATTCCTGAAGATATAAAATTACACGGTCTAATCATGGATTCAACAAGAGGAAAAGTCGACTGCGTGTAATCTCTCATGTTTTTTTCTTAAAATGCAGCGGTGCTATACCGAAGTGCTTTTTAAAGGCCTTAGAAAAATTAAAAACATCCTGATAGCCGACACTTCGCGCCGCATCCTGCACTGAATATCCATTCTCTGACAGATATCTCGATGCACGCTGCAGCCGGAGATCTAATAGATAATCTCTGGGCGTACAGCCAATTTCTGCAGTAAACAATCGACAAAGGTATCTGCGGTCTATGCCGATCAAATCGGCGATGCCTTCGATGCTTATTGCTGCCGTGTAATTTGCTTTCATGTAGTCGACAGCTCTGCGGACATATTCCCGGTTCGGCCGGTTATAAGCCGTATCCTGCTGCAATATGGAGAATATTTCATAGATCTTCGCGCAAAGATACATTTCAACAGAGGATTGGAGTCTACTTTCAGTCCGTATATCTGTAAATATCCGCTCAAGCCGGGTGTCCAAAAGAACAGCCTGACCATTGCCAAGAGGGGTCCCGGAAAATAATTCATCGCATCGATCCCCTGTAAATCCAATCCAAACATACGACCAGGGATTATATTCATCCGCCTGATAGGATGTCAACTCATCCGGACGGATCAGGAAGATCATCCCGCTATGCAGTTCGTGAAGCTGATTATCCTTCAGGAAAAACCCGTGCCCGGAACGAACGTAATGAAGCAGGTAATAATCCCGTGCCGCCGGTCCGAAACTATGACCGGGGCTGCAGGTCTCCCAACCGCAAATCAAAGGATTTACATCCGTAAGTTTTTGATTGATAACGGAAATGTTTACCTGTTCATCCATATTTTTCACCCCTCTTTTTTTCAGATTAGTTACATTATGACATACAATAGTTCCTTGAATCAATTCGAAATACAAATTCTGCAAGCTATACTGATTTTGTTTGGAGGTACAAAACAATGCACAAAATAACATTTCTTGGTGCAGGAAGCACTATTTTTGCCAAAAATGTACTCGGTGACTGCATGTTGACTGATACTTTTTCCGAAAGCGAAATCTGTCTTTATGACATAGATGAGAAGCGTCTGCGAGAGTCAGAGCAAATGCTGACAGCTATCAACAGACATTCAAATGCGGGGAAGGCAATAATCAAGTGCTTTCTTGGAATCGAAAACCGCAAAAATGCACTGCGCGGTGCGACTTTCATCGTCAACGCTATCCAGATCGGCGGATATGATCCCTGTACCATAACCGATTTCGAGATTCCGAAAAAATATGGCCTGCGTCAAACCATCGGCGACACACTCGGTATCGGCGGTATCATGCGTGCCCTGCGGACGATACCGGTCATGGCTGATTTTGCCCGGGACATCGAAGAAGTCTGCCCCGATGCCTGGTTTCTCAATTATACAAATCCTATGTCGATGCTGACCGGGTACATGCAGCGATATACGGGAGTGAAAACAGTCGGTTTATGCCATAGCGTACAAGTCTGCACGGACGGTCTTCTCAAGTCACTGCAGATGGAAGACAAGCTAAATAATCGCAAAGAGCTCATCGCCGGCATCAACCATATGGGATGGCTGCTGCAGGTCCGTGACAGCAGTGGTCATGACTTATACCCTGAAATCCGGCGCCGCGCAGAGGAGAAAAACAAGACGGAAAAACATGCCGACATGGTTCGCTTTGAGTACATTAAGAGATTTGGATATTATTGCACGGAATCAAGCGAACACAACGCTGAATACAGTCCCTTTTTCATAAAAGCAAAGTACCCTGAGCTCATCGAACGGTATAACATTCCGCTTGATGAATATCCAAGGCGCTGCGTCGATCAGATTGCACAATGGGAAAAACAAAGAGGTGACCTCATTTCTAACCCTTCACTGATCCATGAGCGCACCCACGAATATGCCTCATACATTATGGAATCCATTGCAAATAACACACCCTATAAAATTGGCGGCAACGTTATCAATAACGGAGGACTGATCTCCAACTTACCTCATGAAGCCTGCGTTGAAGTCCCTTGTCTTGTAGACGGGATGGGAATCCATCCATGCTATGTAGGTCAGCTGCCCAACCAGCTTGCAGCAATGAACAGGACCCATATCAATGTGCATCTCATGACGATTGAAGCGGCCGTTACTTTAAAAAAAGACGCTATATACCAGGCCGCCATGCTCGAACCTCATACGGCATCTGAATTATCCATCGATGATATAATAAGCATGGTAGATGAACTAATCGAAGCACATGGAAATTATTTGCCGGACTACCATTAACTGGCAACATGACTCTCCCATCATCCGATGCGGTCGTTGGCAAATTCTGTTTCTGCATTAATATTTTACGGGCCGTAATTCATCAGGGAATTACGGCCCGTGTGATTTCGATTATCTCTCTTATGATTTTCAATTCACTAAGAGGCGGTTGCAAAAGTGATTGAAAATCACCGGAGCAACGGCCTCTTAGTGAATTATTTATAACACAGAAATTCATTTATCCGAACTTACGGACGGATCAAATCCGAAAAATGTAATTGGTCGTGTCCCTAAATGGCTATTGTACTGCTTTGGGGAAAAATCGTGTTCATGTTTAGGGTTTTTCCCAACTCGTTCACAAGCTTTTTCGCCATGATGAATGTGATAAAACAAAAGGTTCATTATAATCATAAAACTTGGAGTACATTGGCCATGTTCGAATTGATCAAACAATTCTTGGATGGAAAGAACGGCAGTATATGAATTCCTGCGATTGCCTTTGAAAAATATTTATCAATTACTTTTTCCATATCCACAAGATTCTTTCCCATGGAATCAGCATTATTTTGTTTTCAATTTCGCGCACTTTGTATCCCCTCTAATGCATCCTGAAAATTTAAATTTCTACATCTCCAGGTTCCGCACTTTTCATGATATGATATGCCTTTTCTTTGTAAGCGCTTTCGATAATATGAATTTCCTTTTGTTGTTTATAGATCTTAATTTATTAGGCTGATAATCCAACTATTTCAACGGAAGTTTCCGGGATGAGTGCCTGTGAGTATTCCGGTCGATAGTAAGACAGTCAGATCCGGCCGAATGGAGACAGCCTAAAGCGATAAGAAAAAAGCATCACAAATCATGGCAAAGTAATAACTCCTTTCTCCGCTTTGATTGCTCGACGCGAAGCACTGAACGTGAACTGGTTTATGTCCCTGGAAGACGCCCTCGAGAAGATAGAAACCTGGAGAATTGACTACAATGAGTATCGTCCGCACAGCGGACTAACAGTAAGCGATAAAATTAACCGACACATGTACAGCACCGGCCAGGTATGAGAAAATCCGCACAGACGAAGAACATCAGGATCGTCGCAAGGTATCTTGAGATCACTTGAGACACCTTGCGATAAGATACAAAATCTTTAGAGGCGGATGAGATAGATATTCAGAAATATAACGAGACCAGCCGAATTTCAGTTTGGCGTGAGATGATGCGATCTTGCCGCAATAGCGGAAAAACTGTGGGAGTCTGGTGCCGGGAAAACAACATCAATGTAATCTTACATTGATGTTGGTATACTTTTTTGAATCAGGTCACTACTTCCCCCATACTTGTGTTTCTGTCTGAATTTCTTTATTGGGACTTTCCAATGCCTCATCCATCTTTAAACAAAGATACATATCTTGTAGTGCATCTTTCAAACTATAGAACTCTTTTCCAGTAGCTACATATTCACCCATCTTCTCCATGCATGTTGCAACCGCAATCTCATCATCATTAAACCGCGCACTAGGAAATGGAGATTTGTACAAGAACTCTTCTCCCAACATAATTCCAAAATGACTCCATTCTTGATTGTTGTAGACGCCAAAATCAATACGGTTTAAATCTTGCATCACTGGGATGTTTTTATTCGTTAGATATCTTACACGCAAATCGTCAATTTCTCCTCTGATTCCCTGCACACTTAGTTGTCTTGTTCGTATAAACGAATGATATTGATCTGGATCTGAGAAATCGAAAAATGCAATCTTCCCATTCTCAAATTCCATTGTCAGTCGATCCCTCGAACCTTTAAATACTTCTCCATCAAATACTATTCCTTCACGACCATAGGTTTTTGTTACCGCAAACAAAAAACGTTTTCCATAAATTGTACAATTACCATATCCAATATTTAAATACTGACGTATTATACTTACGCCATGATATCCGTGTAATGCTGAAATATTGATATTTTGAATTTCGCCCAATTTCCCATCATGAATTACTTTGTCCCAAGCCGCATATAATGGTTGTGCAAAATACTGCTCTGCCACTTGGATTTTACCATGATATTTCTTATAGTTTTCCCATACCCCTTCCAGTGCTTCCAGTGTTTCTCCTGGTGGCGTCTCGCAAAGAACTGGAATCTTTTTTTTAAACAAAATCGGAAGATACTCTGATATAATTCCTCTCTTTATAGCTAACACCACATAGTCCAAATTCAATTCTTCCATTTGTTCTATTGTTTGTACTACTGGAACACCAAAATTTATAGAAAATTCTTTTCCCTTTTTCTGATCACGAATAAGCACAGCTGCTAGTTCAAACTTATTTGGCAGTGCTTTAGCAACACGTATATAGAATTCAGCTCGCCATCCTGATCCAATTACTCCAAAACGAATACTTCTCATTTTACTCCTTCTTAAGGTATCTAAATTTTAGTTAAATGACAGTTCATGCGTCTTTGATATGAGCAGCTGCCTATGATCATTCCTTGCCTGTTTCTTTTGTTTATTTCGGACAAATTATCCTTTTGGCCAAACTTTAATATCCTATATTCTAATTTTGCCAATCTTTAATGTGTTTTGTCAAACTATTATGTCAGATTACGAGGTAGGCAATGAAGATTGTAAAGATATAATATGTTATTCTTGGCATAATTTTTGCCCGCCTTGATGCATAATAAAAATATGATATAATTATTTCTTCGTGTTTACAACATGATTCATTCTATTGCAACTAATTGTATATTTCCTGCAACATCACCAGGTCTTAGGTCTATCCTACCAAATACATATAAAATGCTTGCTAAGCAACCCCCACCCCCGAATCACTTCAAAAGGCAGTTTGAATTTTCAGTATTAAATTACTGCGTTTTAAGATGGTATACTACAATGTGTTGGAATTAGTACAGGGAACTCCATTGTGTCAACAAACATGAATAGCTGTCACAACGGAAAAGAGAAAGAACAAAGATTCGCATGCCAGTTGAAACGGATCATGAATTCGTCTGTTTTTCAGTATAGACTGACATGGCCAATTCCTCCTGTGCATAGAATAATTCAGACATAATTATTTTGTATATTCAAAATAATAAATACTCAATTGCAAAAATGATCCGGATTAATGATTTGCTTATCGAGATTATTTACATAATGAGTCTCCATTTGTCTATATCAGAATGCATGAGTTTTCAGGAGTGCTCAA
>Ga0209100_1000966_pt1 | contig 21573 bp, 18 predicted proteins | sample lystaG_FD_185480 | JGI IMG/M metagenome (GOLD analysis project Ga0209100, IMG submission 185480) | Glacier valley bacterial and archeal communities from Borup Fiord, Nunavut, Canada, to study Microbial Dark Matter (Phase II) -... | ecosystem: Environmental > Aquatic > Freshwater > Ice > Glacier ...
TATGGCTGCAGCGGATGGGATTTCACTTTTGAGGGGCAGAAATGGCTTTGGGACTGGCAGTCGGTCATGGGTATAGAGCTGCGCTCGCAGCATCTGGCGCAGTATTCCATTAAAGGCTGCCGGAAAAGGGATTACCCGCCTTTTTTCAACTATCAGACGCAGTGGTGGCAGCATGATAAGGTAATGGAAGATTACTGTGCAAGACTATCCGCATGCACAAGTGCCGGTGAAGTAGTGCGTCCGGTCCTTGTGATCCATCCGCAAAGCAGTATATGGTGTAAATGCGGCAGTCATCCCCGGGAGGATCTGTCTCATTTTGACAGCAATATGGGATGGACAGACCCGCATATCCTTGGCCTGAATGATAAGGGAGAGGAACTGAACCGCTTTGCTGAAGCCCTGCTTAAATCACAGTGCGATTTTGACTTTGGAGATGAAATTATATTGAGTGAAACCGCTTACTGTAAAGACGGCGAACTTGTTGTGGGAGCCGGCCGGTACGCAACTGTTATTGTTCCGGAAATGTGCAGTGTTTTCAGCAGCACACTGGCACTTTTAGAAGAACATAAAGCGGGCGGCGGACAAGTAATATGGATGCGCAGCCTTCCGCAAATGATCGAAGGGCAGGCTGCGGAAATAATCTGCACATTGAAGGAGCCGCCCTGCATAACGGAAGACTTTGCACAGGTTCTTGCGTTAGTCAAACCACTCAGTAAAGTCAGCTTTACAGATGTTTACACGCAGCATACGGCGCCGATCATGACCAGTATCCGCAGAATGGAAGATGGTTATGTTGTCATTGCCGTAAATAATGACCGCGCCAGGGGATATATGTGCGAAGTGAAATTGGGTTTTTCAGGCGAAGTGTGCGAGCTTTCCCCGTTAAGCGGAGAGTTTTCTCCAACAGCGACAGACGAAAACATGAGGTTTTATGCTGATTTTGCCAAAGCGGACTGCAAAGTCTATTTTGTCGACTGCAGCAAAAAGCCGCAAATTCATCCTTTGATTTTGAAAATAGCCGATGTGCATGCATCCTTGCCGGTTGCTGCATGTCTAGGGGCAGCTGCGGAATTTTCAAGGACAATGCCTAACACACTGACGCTTGATATGTGCTGCCAAAAAGAAGGCGATACCTGGAGTGCTCCTGAGGAAGTCTGGCAAATACAGCGGAAAATCCGCGAAAAGGCCGGATTTATGCAAGTTTACGGCAATGGGATTCCTATGCGCTATACCTGGATCAATCAGGAAAAGCCGGCTGTGAGTATAGAACTTCGTTTTGATTTTGAAGTTCTTGCTGTTCCGCAGACGGATATCTATCTGGCTATTGAAGACAGCGGCCGGTTTGAAATTACCTGTAACGGAATGCTGTGCACGCACAGAGGCGGTTATTTGCTGGACAAAAGTATCCATAAAGTTAAATTGGAAAATGTATGCTGCGGAGCCAACCAGATCGTTGTCGGCTGCAAGTACACCCATGATATGGAATTGGAGGATGTATACCTTTGCGGTGACTTTGCCGTCGACAGGAAGGGGCGCATTACCAGTGAGCCGGACAAACTGCATTTTGGTGACTGGTGCCTGCAGGGTTACCCCAATTACGCCGGCAGCATCATCTACCGGTTTGCCTTCGACGGCGATCAGGAAAAAATCGCGCTGCAATTGGGTGAGTACCGGGGGACACTCGTTATTGTCCGGATTAACGGCGGTGAAAACCAATACATTCCCTTTTCCTCGGCAAATCCCCTTGCAGTTGAAGCCCGAATCGGCCGTAACGAAATCGAAATCGAAATTATTGGAAGCAACAGGAATCTGTTCGGACCGCTGCATCAGAAGTACACAGGCAGCTGCCGCATAGACTGGCATGACTTCCGAACTGAGGGCGCGCTCTTTTCGAAGGAACAGGTCCTTAAACCCTATGGAATCATGGGGCAGATCCATATTTTGTATCAGGATGAAATAACATGATGGATATGGAGATACCGCCCCCATCTGCAGAACTGTAAAGATGGATATATCATATGCCCCCTAAAAGTACGAAAGAAAGCATTATCATTTGCCGCCAGGGTATAAAATACCTTGACGGCTTTCTTTTTGCCAATGTATTGTGTTGTTTTGAGTCAATTTTGCACAATTTTGTAAATTTCATTTTTTATTGACTCTAAAGTTGACATTTTTAGCAAATGCTGTGTAAAGAAAAGGGAATTGATTATATCTATACTAACGACAACGACCACCACATATCGAATCAAAAAAAAACAAGGAGGAAAAAATGAAAAAGAGTATCACACTAATTTTATCTCTTGTGCTGATGTCTTCTGTCCTAATCGGTTGTGTTCCCAAGCCGGCAGAAACGCAAACCACCACGAGTGCTGCAGCGCAGGCAACTACAGCCGCAGCATCACAGGACGGCACGCAAACCATTGCTGATGAAACTGTAGGGGCTCCCAAAGAGCTTACAACTTTAAGAGTCGCGGTACAGCCCTATTATGTGAGCATGCAGATGGCCTATATTAAGGACAAGGGTCTTGATAAGGAATACGGGTTGGACATTCAGCCAATATTGTTCTCGAACGGCGCAACACAGAATGAAGCGCTTGGTGCAAATCTTTGGGATGCGGCTTTAATTGGAGGAGCATTTGTTTTTGGTGTAGCCAATTATGATGCAAAAGTTATTGGAAGCCACATTGACGGAACCGGCGGAAATGAGATCTATGTTCGTCCGGACAGCCCCATTGCCAAAGTTGTCGGATATAACCCCACATACCCCGATGTCCTGGGTGACCCGGAAACAGTTAAGGGAGCAAAAATTATTATTGCTACCGGAACAACTTCCCAGCTTTGCGCAGTCAAGTGGATTGAGTCTATTGGAGTAAAAGAAGAAGACGTTGAGATGGTAAATATGGATTACGCTTCTGGTTATCAGGCATTTTTGTCGGGAGAAGCTGATGCAGTAGTTTTGGTATCACCTTATTGCTACAATGCGCCTGACCAGGGATGGGTAAAGGCTGCTGATCTCCTCAATCTTGGCGTTCCCAACTATGAAGAAGTTGTTGCATCCAATGAAGCATATGAGACAAAAAAGGACGCACTCCAGACTTTCCTTAAACTTATCTATATGACTAATGACGCATTGGAAGCTGACTTTGATCTCAAAGTGGAATATACCATGAAATGGTATGCAGATAATGCCAATGCTGTTACCGAAGATCAAGCCATGCAGGAATGCAAGCTTAAGCCTCTTATCACATCTGAAAAAGCTAAAAGCCTCGAAATGGGCGTTTATGAAAAGAATTATGCTGATTTCATGGTGATGATAGATAAACTCGATGCATCGCAGGCTGACATCGTATTAAAAAATGTTAAGCCGGAGTTGTTGAAAGCAGCTCTTGCAGATTTCTAAACACAGACTATGTGAGTATGGCCGGGTGGAAGGGTTTCCTTTCACCCGGCAATATTAGAAACGAGGCAATTTCGTGAGAGAAAAGACAAAATATAAACTCATTTCCGTATTGTCACTTGTCGTATTTTTTCTGGTGTGGGAACTGATTACCGATGTTCTTCATCTGATGCCTAAATATGTGCTGCCAAGTCCATTAAAAATCATAGAAGTGTTTATTAAAAAACTAAGCAGTAAAAGTCCGGATGGTTCTACATTATTGGTTCATGCTATGTCGAGCCTTCAAATATCCATGGTTGCCTTTCTGTCAGCTGCGGTTATTGGGATACCGGTAGGAATTTTGATGGCGTGGTATAAATCAATAGACAGGCTTGTAAAGCCGCTTTTTGATATGTTTCGCCCTATTCCGCCCATTGGATGGATACCGATCATGATACTTTTCCTCGGGATCGGATTATGGGCTAAAGTAGCCGTCATTTTTGTCGGGGCGTTCATTCCTTGTGTGATCAATTCATATACAGGTATAAAGCAGGCTAATCCGGTCCACCTCTGGGTTGGAAGAACATTCGGCGCAACGCGCCGGCAGCTTCTCTTTACAATAGCCATACCGACCGCGATGCCAGTTATTTTTACAGGCTTGAAAGTATCTCTGGGCATATCATGGATGACTCTGGTTGCCGCAGAACTTCTGGCATCAACAAAAGGGTTGGGATACATGATTCAGGTTTCAAGGACAATTGGGCGTTCAGATATCATTGTAATGGGGATGCTTGTTATTGGAGTCGTTGGCCTGGGCCTTTCTGCATTGCTGGATTTGATTGAAAACAAATTTGTAAAGGGGCGGAATCAATGAAAACGTTTTTAAAGTCTGAGAAGATGATAAACAGCATTTTTGCTGCATCATCCATGATCGGGTTTTTAGTGATATGGCAGCTCATCGTATCAATGACAAATCTGAAGCTTCTTATACCAGGCCCTATACCTGTTTTTCAATTGTTTTATTCGTCACTCTTCAACAAAATAGGGTCATATACACTTATTCAGCATACAATGTTTAGCCTGTTTCGTGTTTTTGTCGGGTTTTCATTGGGCGCCGTTGTCGGACTTCTGCTTGGAATCAGCATGGGAAGAAATAGGCTCATCGATGCGATCATTAATCCGATATTCAACCTGATCAGACCGATTCCGGGTGTGGCATGGATCCCAATGGCTATTTTGTGGTTTGGAATTGGAGAACCGACAAAATATTTCATCATATTTATGGGTGGATTTGCAAATGTACTTTTAAACACATATGCAGGCTCCAAATATGTAGATAAGAAATTAATCGGTGCTGCCCGGATGCTGGGAGCCGATAACAGAAGAGTATTCATTCATATTGTCATTCCCGCTTCCCTTCCCTATATTTTCGCGGGACTTCAAGTATCGCTTTCAACCAGCTGGATGGCTGTTCTGGCTGCGGAAATGGTCTGTGCGAATGAAGGCGTAGGATACATCATCATCGGCGGCATGAACGCAGGTAATACAACCCAGATAATAGTAGGAATGATCGCGATCGGACTGGTTGGACTTGTCTTAGCCTCAATAATGAGAACTGCAGAGAAGAGGTTGTGTGAATGGAACATACGAGAAGGTTAAACGAAGAAAGTACTATGGTTGAATGCAATCATATATCAAAAACATTCGGTGAACGGGAAACGGAAAACAGAGTACTGAATGATATATCCCTGAATATCCAGGAAAATGAGTTTGTTGTTGTATTTGGTCCCGGACAGTGCGGCAAAACGACGCTGCTGAATATCATCGCCGGACTCGAAAAGACATCAGAAGGCAAAGTTAAAGTAAATGGAAAAACGGTGACGGAACCCGGTCCTGACAGAGGCATGGTATATCAGACTACGGCATTGTTTCCCTGGATGACCGTTATGGGCAATGTCGAATTCGGCCTCAAAATGGCCGGAATGAAGAAGAAAGAAAGACAGATAAAGGCGAGCTATTATATTGACTTAGTAGGCCTGAAAGGCTTTGAAAAGAGCCATCCATCCAAACTTTCGGGCGGAATGAGCCAGCGCGCCGGCATTGCCCGCGCTTACTGCAATAATCCTTCCCTGATCCTGATGGATGAACCGTTTGGGCATCTGGATGCACAGACCCGATACCTTATGGAAGAAGAAATAGAACGAATCTGTGCCAAAGAAAAGAAGACCGTCATTTTCGTTACAAATAATGTTGAAGAGGCAATCTATCTTGCAGATCGAATTATTTTACTGACCGACTGTCCTGCAAGCATAAAAAATGAATACGTGATTGACTTGCCAAGGCCGAGGAACTACGTTTCCCCGGAGTTTTTGGCAATGAGAGAAAAAATATCCAATGACATTGATATGTTATAAACCATTTGGGGGAGAATATGAACAGCGAAATGGAAGATATTCTGAAGGTCAATAACCTGACAAAAAGTTTTGGTGACTTACTTGTTCTTGATGATGTCTCTTTTTCAGTTAAAAAGGGTGAATTTCTATGCATAGTTGGTCCAACCGGCTGTGGAAAAACTACATTTTTGAATAGTTTGACAAAGCTGAATAAGATTAACTCAGGCAGCATTCTGTTTCAGGGAGAAGAAATAGATCCCCAGAAGCACGATCTGGCGTATATTTTCCAGGAATATTCGACAATGTACTGGCTGACTGTCGAACAGAATATTGCATACGGGTTAAAAATTAAAGGATTTAGTAAAGCGGTCATAAAGGAAAGAGTTGATAATGTAATCGGGATGGTTGGTCTCGAGAAGTACCGGAAATATTATCCCAATCAACTTTCTGCCAGTATGCTTCAAAGAGTGGTTATAGCAAGGGGTTTTGCCGTGCAGCCCAAGCTTCTGCTCATGGATGAACCGTATGGGCAGCTCGATCTCCAGTTGAAATACAAATTGGAAGATGAACTGCTCCAATTGTGGAAAGAGACGGGAACGACTGTGATTTTTATAACGCATAACATTGAAGAAGCGGTTTATTTGAGTGACCGGATACTCGTTTTAACGAATAAGCCGACAAAAGTCAAGAAAGAAATGATCAATGATTTGCCGCGTCCAAGAAAAATAACAGACCCTCAATTCGTTGAACTCCGCAATGAGGTAACCGACCTGATTAAATGGTGGTAACTGCTGCCGCATAGAAATGACATCGTATTAATTTGAAGGAGCCGTTTAATGGAAAAGAAAAATGTACTGTTTATTATGTGTGATCAATTTCGCTATGACTGCATTTCTGCATTAGGCAACAGTGTCATTCGAACCCCTAATATTGACAGGCTTGTTGAAAACGGGGTAAGTTTTCAAAATGCATATTCAACCTGTCCTGTTTGTGTCCCGGCCCGCTATACAATTATGACCGGACGCGAGCCAAATATAACGGGCTGCTACTGCAATGAAACCCCTGCTCCGCTTGACAGGCAGGCCGACAACATGGAAGAGCGGTGCGGACCTTATTTAGCAAGATATATGTCCGGAAGGGGATATAGAACTTTCGGCATTGGCAAGTTCCACACAATACCGGATTGTTATGAAGATCTTGGGTTTGAGACCCACATGCATACGGAAGAACTATGGGAAACCGCTGAGATTAAAGAGCGTGACGCTTACGCCTCATTTATTAGAAAACAATTTCCGGAGTACGGGCATTTGGACCAGCTTCATGGGGAAAGATCCAACATGTATTACGTTCCCCAGCTCAGCGCGTTTTCAGCAGAGAATACCGTCGAGGGATTCGTCGCCCGCCTGACAATAGAGGAAATGAACAAAATGGATCCCAGACCATTTTTTGGTTTTGTTTCCTTTATCGGACCTCATCCGCCGTGTGCCCCGCCTGTTCCTTATAACTTAATGTATGACCCGGATGTAATGAGCAATCCGGTCCACGGCGATCCGGCGACGGATACGATGGATGAACAGATCGACTTTATGAATTATACAATTTGGGCCGACGAAATCAACGATGCCGCGGCTCGGAATATCAAGTCAAGATATTATGGCGAAATCAGTTATATTGATGCCTGTGTCGGGAAAATTCTTGACAATCTGGAAGAATCCGGCAAGCGGGATAATACGGTTATTTGTTTTTTTGCAGACCACGGCGACCACATGGGAGATCATGGAGCCTGGCAGAAAGAGACCTTTTTTGAGGCTTCCGCCAGAGTGCCTTTCATCCTTTGCGATCCCGCAGCAAGTTCCCGAAATACCGTAACAAATGATCTGGTGTGTTTGACGGATTTGTTCGCTATTGCATCAACAGTTGCCGGATTCCCGGAAGACCGGGATGGAAGCAATTGGATTGCCGGAGAACGCAGGCATCAGGTATACGGAATCTATGGGAGACCCGGGACTCGCTTCTTCAAAATCATGATCAGATCTGAAAAATACAAATATATATATATGTCGAACGGTGGAAGAGAGCAGCTTTTTGAACTGGACCGGGATCGTAATGAGTCTTTTAATTTAGTAGAACAGCTCCCTGTGGTTACTAATCAGTTTCAAAAAGAAGCCTTTGCATACTGCCAAAGAGATGGCCTGTTTGCTGCCTGCGCGGAAACAAGACTTAAAGTATTTCCATTTTCATCGCGGCCCAGAAAACGCATACACCAGTTTGAATTTTCCAGGGGAATCGATGATTTTGTTGTCTCTTCAAAAAACTATTTTTCATCCATGTGAGTTTGGAGTGCGAAATGAAATATAATCTTATCATTATTACACCGGATCAATTGAGAGCAGATTATTTGAGCTGCTACGGGCACCCTTCTATCGGGACAAAGAACATAGACAGCCTGTCAGATTCCGGGGTTCAGTTTGAAAACTGCTACTGTGCTGCTCCGCTTTGCGGGCCCAGTAGAATTAGCTTTGCAACAAGTACGTATTTATCTGAACATAATCACAGAAACTACTGGTCAACCATAAGCCCCGATGTGCCAAATCTTGTCACTTCACTAAAAGATGCCGGATATCGAACAGGAATGTTCGGGAAAAATCATCTTTTTACATACGACAGACTGCCTGAATTATGGGATGAACTGGATGAGATTTGTCTGGGAAATTACGACGGACATCCAGAGTACCATCACTCTTATTCTTCTTTTACTCTGAAAAAAGATCACAAATTCAACGTTACAGAACGTTTGACGCAGGAAGCTATTGATTTTGTCTTGCGCGAAAACGAAAAGCCGTTTTTTGCATGGATAAATTACCAGGATCCGCATCCTGCCTTTTGCTGCCCCCCTCCATATGACACACTTTTTGACGAGAGAGAGATATCTTTAGGTCCTCAATACCGTGAATACAGCAGTGAAAAGCAGCCTGTACGAAATTCGGTGTGGAGAACTCATTCTGAAATGGATACTTGTGATGAAATGGATGTAAAAAAAGCCATTGCGCATTACATGGGTCAAATCCGATATGTTGATGACTGTGTCGGGAAAGTACTGGATTCACTCAAACAAAACAATCTGGAAGACAATACCATTATCCTGTTTTTCTCCGATCATGGAGAATTACTTGGCGACTATAATATGATGCATAAAATTCCGGTGTTTTATGATTCGCTGACCCGGATTCCGGTAATTCTTCGTCATCCGTCTCTGTATAAAGGCGTCAAATTTACAGGATTATTAGAAGAAGTCGACCTTGTGCCTACGCTTCTGGAGATGATGGATGTTGAAATACCGCCTACTATGGTTGGTAAATCATGGTTTGCGTGCCTGGGCGAGAAAGATTATACCGGTAAACAGAATATTATCTGTGAAGCCGGCGGAGGGGCTCCGACCTGCATGGAAGCAATTGAAGGGATGAAATTAGTTGCGCCGCACATTCCGACATCATTCGGACCGGGAGCTATGATAAGAGAAGGAAATTTCAAATTGTCTATCTACCATGATGACCGGTGTGAACTGTACGATCTTTCAAACGACCCGCATGAATTGTTGAATTTGTATGGAGACCCGCATTTCGAAGACATTCAAAACCGTCTTTCGCTGCATCTGTTAAAACGGATATTAGGCACAAAAGTGCGCAGGATTGACTCGCTGGAGTGGGCATATCCCTCTTATCCAAACGATGTCCGTTTCGAACCGCTTGAAAGCTATTGTTCACCGACGGATACCAGTAAAATCTGATGAAAACAAAATAGAAACCGTTTGCCGCAGAACATGCTGATGGAGGATGTATGCCTTATTTCGTGCTGTCTCTTTTTTCGACTATTATGGGTGCGCTTATCGGTATTGGCGGCGGACTCATTATTCGACCGTGCTTAGCCATTATGGATGTCAGTAAAAATCTGGCTACTTTTTCTTCAGCGGTTACGGTCCTTGCCATGTCTATTGCTAATATTGTTACCCATCACCGGCGGGGCACGGATCTAAAATTGTCAGGGACTCTTTATTTGGCATTCGGCAGTATTGTTGGCGGCTTCCTGGGCGGCGGAATCCTTAACTATGTATCAACTGCGATCGTTAATACAGGATATATTTTTGTTCTCATTCTGGTTTTGATATCGGTCTTTGGCCGGCCATTTTTGCCTTCTATGACGGTTCATAACCCGATTGTCCAGTTTGCGATCGGACTGGTCACCGGCTCGCTTTCAGGTTTTTTTGGCATTGGCGGCGGCCCTTTTCAGATGGTGGCATTGATTCTCTTTTTTAACTTGAACTGTAAAGATGCGGCAGTACAGAGTATAGTGATTACTATGCTGACTACCATCAGTTCAGTCATTCGCTATTCGATGGATGGATATATTGATTTTTCTTTGGCGGTGTATATGATTCCGGCTGCTATCCTTGGCGGAATTCTCGGAAGTATTATCAACCGCAAAATGACGGATAAGACGATTACCCGGATCTTCTGCATGACCGTTATGTTGATGATTGGTTTGCAGGTAATGAAAGTAGCAGGATTGATATGAAAAGAACCAGTCAGGCAGCATTCATTGTTAAGCAATTCGTTGTTAAGCATATTGCTTTGAGATTAGAAGAAGATGGGAGGTGCCTGTAATGCCGCCGGTTTACCTTCTTATTAAGCCCGTTTCAGGAAGATGCAACCTTCGCTGCTCGTATTGTTTCTATTGTGACATTATGAGCAAAAGAGAGCGCCGTGACTATGGGAGCATGTCGTCATCGACCCTTGAAGCGATTGTCAGCAAAGCACTTGCGCATGCCGAGCATAGCTGCACTTTCGCCTTTCAGGGCGGCGAGCCGATGCTGGCCGGCTTATCTTTTTATAAAACCTTGTTGAAACTCCAGAACAGGTATAACCCGGGTGTGAAGATCGTTAATATTATTCAGACGAACGGTTACCTGATAGATGATGAATGGGCAAGTTTTTTTGCGAAAAATCATTTCCTTGTCGGTATTTCCTTAGATGGCACCAAAGAAGTGCATGATGCCAACCGCATCAATAAAAAAGGCGGCGGAACGTTTGAAAAAGTAATGACATCCATAGAAAAACTGAAAGCCCATCTGGTAGAATACAATATTCTGACAGTTGTCACGGCGCAGGCTGCCAAAAACATTAATGAAATCTATACCTTTTACAAACGAAGCGGGTTTATTTATCAGCAGTATATTCCCTGCCTTGATCCCCTTGGCGAGATAAAAGGACAAAAGTCTTACTCACTGACTCCGGAACTATACGGGCAGTTTCTGATGAAATTATTCGATTTATGGTATAAAGACATGAGCAGCGGTAATTTTATATATAATAGATATTTTGAAAATATTGTCGGTATTTTGAAAGGATATAAACCGGAATCCTGCGGGATGACAGGACATTGTATCGGGCAATTTGTTATTGAAGCCGATGGAAGTGTCTACCCGTGTGATTTTTATGTTTTCGAAAAATACCGCAGCGGGAATTTCGCGACGGACAGCTTTGAAGAAATTCAAAAACAAGTCGAAAAAAATATTTTCATAGATGAATCCTTACTCGCAGCAGTTGAATGTGAAGCGTGCAGCTTGAAATTTGTCTGCCGCGGCGGCTGCAGGCGCGATAGAGATACCGGTACACAGCTTGAACGCAACTACTACTGCTCGGCATATAGAGCTTTTTTTTCATATGCAATCGATCGCTTCATGACTCTAGTCCGGTAACGTTTTTGATTGTTTACGGACCTGGTTAACATTGATCCCGCGGCGCTTCTTGTAAAGTCGTGCAAAATAAGCAAAATTGTTGTATCCGGCTTGTTCAGCAATTTCAATAAGTGATAAATGTGTTGTTTTGATTAAATTTTCAGCAACGTTTATCCGGTAATCTGTCAGGTAGTCATTAAATGTTTTTCCGACATCATTTTTAAACAACCGGCAAAAATATTCCATGTTGATATTCAATTTATCCGTAACATCAGTGATTTTGCTTATTTTTGAATAATCTTTTTGCACAATAGCAATTGCGCTTTTTACGTATGCAGAATAATTTGCATGTCGATTTATTGACATACTGTTTACCGTCTTGAAGAATGTCTGCACAGTTGTATCCAACAGCTGGAAAGTGGGCGCATTTTTGATCTCCTGGTCTGCGGCCAGACAAACATTATCAAAGTTCTCAAGTCCTGATCCAAGCAGAACAACTTTGTAAGCATTCACAATGTCAGAAAAATAGATTTTGACCTGAGTTATATCGGAAAACTTTTCAATATAAATATGCTGCAAAAGTTTATTAATCGAGTCCTCAGCCTGCGAAAAATTTTTATTCGTAATGCTGACCATCGAAATATAAAAAAGGTCCTGCACTTTCTCGGTTCCGTTTATGCTTCGCGCAGCAGCGTTCATACTGTCTTTTATTGTCGCAGATGAACCATAGAAGGAATCGCTCAAGCGAGTAACCGTATTCTGAATTATTTCCTGCAAACTTGTATTTCGATCCGTAATTCCACTCATGACACAATTTATAACCGGGACTTTTTGAATTTTATTGTAAAAAGAATGAATGATATTCAACTGCATCAAAGTACTTGAAATACCAGCTAATGAGACTACCCAAATTTTAACTTGATAATCATAATCAAAAACACTATACGGAATATTATACCCGTTTTCATGATAGGATCCGCTTTGCGAAATGGAAAAATGTTGTTCTTCGATAGCAGGAATTTGGGCAGCAACAACAAAATAAGCGGTTTGCAATGGTATACGAATACCTTCGTCTTCAAATTTTAATATAAGCTTTTCATCCTGTGACTGCATCAAATCACAGAGATATTCTTTGCGGGGGATTGCCTGCTGCGGAATACGAGCTGTGATTTTTCTGGTACATGCATCTATCAATTTTTCAAGAACCTGAGAATCAATTTCGTTTTTTAGTATGTATTCGTCCGCTCCATATGCCAGGGCGTTTCTTGCATATTCAAAATCATTATGACTCGTTAAAATAGCTATATAGATTGTGCGGTTTGTATTTCGGATTGTTTTTACAAGTTCCAGTCCATCCATTACAGGCATCTTTATATCGGTTATTATGAGATCGGGCTGATTTTCATAAAATGCGTCCAGTGCTTCCTTTCCGTTTGAAACAACGCTGATAAGGTCAACAGGCCTTTGGACTTTGGCTAAGGTGAATTTCAGCCAATCCCTGATAGGAAGTTCATCGTCTGCAATTAAAACCTTAATCATACTTCCTCCGTTTCTACTTGTTTTCTATAGGGAAGCGTAATCATAACTACGGTTCCCATGAGCGGTTGACTTTTGACTGTCACTTTATACTCGTCACCATATAAGAGACGAATTCTATCAGAAATATTCCGGATTCCGATCATATTCGAATTCTTGCGTGTCTGTTTTCGACTGCCAAACCAGATATCATTTATCTCCTCATCCGTAAGTCCTCTGCCATTATCTTCGATTCTGACCACAATATTGCTGTCATTTTGTTTTTCAAAAGAGACACGGATAACTCCCCGATTACTCATACCATTAAACCCGTGGAAAATTGAATTTTCAACAAAGGGCTGAATCAACATTTTGAGTATTAAACAATTTTCCATATCAGGGCTGCAGTCAATATTTAAATCAAAGATATCACCGTAACGAAATTTCTGTAGTTTTATGTAGTCCTGAATAAATTTGATTTCTTCAGATATCAGCATATATTCATTTGTATAATTAAGGATATTTTTCAAAATGGATGTGAATGACTGTATGATACCAACGGCAGCTTCATTGTTTCCCATATCGACAAGACACTTTATTGAAAAGAGGGTGTTGTAAATAAAATGAGGGTTTATCTGAGCCTGCATAAAGCTGATTTCTGCACGGCGTTTTAGTTCCTCTTTTTGCTTTACATCGACAAGCAGACCGGAAATTCGGTCCGACATATAATTGCACTCATCGCAGATTTTGTTTATTTCCCGCCATCCGGATACGTTTACGTATCCGACCTGGTCATTTTTTCCGATTTTCTCCAGTTCCGTACACAGTTTTGAGAGTGGTTTTGATGTTTTTGAGGCAATGAAATAGGCTAGTAAGAAACTGGCGATACAAACGGAAATCCCGATAACGATCAGGTCATCCTTGAATTCATATACAATGGCTAATACCGTATCCAGCGGAATTTCTTCAACAATCAGCCAATCAACACCAACATTTTCATGTTTTGAAAATAAGAATTTTCCTTCGCTCTTTTCGATGATTGCATAGTCACTGCTTCCAAATATATTGAAAAATCTTTCCATATTGTAAAAGTTAATAGCCAGCATATCCTTATTCGTGTTTGAGATAATTTTCCCGCTTTTGTCGACAACATATATTGAATTATCTGAAACCAGAGATTCATACGTTGATGAAATATTCAGCTCATTAATATTAGCCAAAAAAATGCCAATACTTTCACCCGTTTCTTCGTTGAGAATACTTCGAGCATAAGAAAAAACATATTCTTCTTTATCGAAATTTTTGTGTGTTGAGATCCACACAGGTTTCCCATTTGCCTTAATAATATCGTAATACCAGAGTTTCTTTTTGTATGTGTCCAAATTGAAGTCAGCCAACTCGCTATCCGAAGAATATACAAATCCGTTGTTAAGCAGGACTACATAATCAAACTGGATGTTTGTTGCTTGAATCGTTTTTTGTGAAATAGTATCAAGTTGACCGAATTTGTAAATCATACTGTCCATTGTGTTATTAGAATACGCATTCGTGCTGTAATTCGTCATATCAAATGGCAGGTTGAAGTAGTAGAAATTTGATACTACGACGATACTGTTAAGCGTTGCACTGATTCTTTCAGATGTCTGCGCCAACACATCAATTCTTGATTTGGCAATTTGCTGCGTCATTTTGCTTGAGTACTGCACGAAAAAAACAGATGCTATTATAGATATAACAGCAAGAATCAGAAGCGCGGTGGGAATAAATAATGCGTTCCTTAGACTAAAGATCGGAAAGTTAATAAGCTTTTTTCCGGACTCGCTGGGAGGTCGCTTATGAAAAGGGTTGTGAAAAATCAACATATATATATTCCTCAAATTACGTTGGAATCAAATTCTATTTGGAAAATGCTGTGCAGTTAAAAAAACGCGCAAAAAACATTCAGACAGATAATGTGATAAACGACCACCACATAATTTTCTGAAAGAACGATAATAAAGCAAAAAGTGCTTTTATCTAATTATATATCTGATCGGTCTTGTGTCAATCTGAATAAATGTGACCTACTGGCAAAAATTGGGCATGGATAAATAAAGCTGAATTTTCTTTTCCGCATTACATCTTTCGTTTTTATCATTTTAACTTCATAATTGAAGCACAGAGGAGGCGCTGTGCCATGCAAATCAAAAAGCATATTTATTTCAAACTTTTTATTTCCACTTTCTATCTGAGTTCATTCACTTTTGGCGGTGGATTTGTGATCATTCCGCTCATGAAAAAGAAATTTGTGGATGAACTCAAATGGATTGACGAGGAGGAAATGCTTAACCTTACAGCAATCGCTCAATCCTCCCCGGGTGCCGTGGCTGTTAATGCATCCATGCTGCTGGGTTACCGCGTTGCAGGCCTTCCGGGTGCGCTTGTTACTGTACTGGGCACTGTTCTGCCTCCCCTCATCATTCTTTCGGTAGTTTCGCTGTTCTATGAAGCTTTTCAGGAAAATATGATTATAAACGCCGTACTTAAAGGGATGCGGGCAGGGGTCGCGGCTGTGATAGCGGATGTTGTGATCAGCCTTGGCGGAAAGATTGTGAAAGAAAAAGAGATTCTTTCCGTGCTGGTAATGGTTTTTGCATTTGTCGCTGTTTTTTTTCTTGGAGTCAACGTCATGTACATCATTTTAGTATGCGGACTTATCGGCGGCCTTAGGATGTGGATCAGTGAAAAAAGAAAAAAGGCGGTGATGTAGAATGCCTTTACTGGAACTGTTCTGGAGCTTTTTTCAAGTGGGACTCTTTAGTTTTGGCGGGGGAATGGCTGCCCTGCCATTAATCAAAAATCAGGTCGTGGATCTGCATCACTGGCTTACTTTAACAGAGTTTGCAGATTTGATTACCATAGCGGAAATGACGCCAGGGCCTATAGCCATAAATTCAGCAACCTTTGTAGGGACAAGAATTGCAGGATTGGAGGGGGCGCTCGTTGCGACTTTGGGCTGCATTCTTCCGTCCTGCATCATCGTGTCATTTTTTGCCTGGCTTTATTTTAAGTATAAGGATTTAAAGATAATTAAGGGCGTGCTGTCTGGTTTGCGCCCGGCCGTAGTAGCGCTGATTGCATCGGCAGGACTTACGATTCTGATACTGGCCATCTGGGGCGAAAAGGGTTTTTCCCTTGATATCACATCGGTCAACTTTGTCTCAGTTATTCTATTTGCATCGGCTGTTTATATCTTGAGACGATGGAGACCCAACCCGATCGCCGTCATGTTCGGTTCGGGCGTTATCGGCGGAGCCATTTATCTGCTGATGTAGTGGGGGGAGCATGTCCTTAAACCCTAAAAAACCCTGCAATACCAAAGCTGCAGGTCTGGTGTTCCGCCTGTTCAAATATTTCCGAAGCCATAGCGGTCCGTATCTTTTCTGCAGCAGTGAAGGCTTGGCCGTCGGTAAATATATGGTACATATGTATCATATATATTTGCACACCTCGCTCATTTGAGATCAGACGTTCGAAGGCGTTCAGCAGTGAAACAAAAGAATTATCCTGTTTGTCTAATTGTGGTCATATGCGTTCAATATTTGACGCAATAATGTCATTTAGACTTTTTTATCAACCCGATTGATTTGTATTAACACAAACGATATGATTTAGACATCCTAATTACGTAAAATACTTGTTTAACATCGACTCATATCGGGACTTATTTAGGAGGACAAATGAAATTAGAATTAGCAATTAACTGCGGATTTGCGGTCAACAAATATGTTGAACCGGAAGAGTGGACTCGAATTGTGGGCGAGGAACTGGGACTCAAACATGTCCAATTCGTTGCAGACCAACTCAATCCTTCATTGCCGGATTATTATATAGATACGCAAATAGAAAGAATCCTTGCGGCTTCACAACGTTATGGGATAACGATTGACTCCGTTTTTACGAGTTCGTTTACCCGCGTGAATCATCTGATGCACCCTGATTCTGAAGCAAGACAATACTGGCTGCAGTGGTTTGAAAAATTTTTTCTGCTGGCATCCAGACTCGGAGCTAAAAATGGAGGAAGCCATTTTGGTATTCTCAGCTTTGCTTCACTAAATGACCCGGAAAAGAAAAAATATCTGATTCAGGAAGGTATTAAAAACTGGCAGGAACTTTCTTTCTATGTGCAGGATCTTGGATTTGATGCGCTGATTTTTGAACCGATGTCTGTGCCTCGTGAAATGGCTTACAGCATTGAAGATACAATAGATTTAATGGATCGTGTCAATATGAACAGCGGCGTACCCATGCGGATTTGTCTGGATGTCGGGCATGCACCGCATCCGGACCAAAGAGATCCATATCCCTGGATTGAACGCCTGGGTGCTGTGTCTCCGGTTATTCACCTGCAGCAGACGGTACTAAACAAGAGTAATCACTGGCCCTTTATACCGGAATATAACGAAATTGGAATTATTAAGCCGGATAAAGTTCTGAAAGCTCTGGAAAAATCAGGTGCAACCGAAGCACTTCTAACATTTGAGATCAGCCATCGTGAACATATGGACAGTGACTATCGAATCATCGAGGACTTGAGGGCGTCTGTGGATTACTGGAAACCATTTATAGAACAAGAGAGGGATCGTTCATGAAAGCATGCGTCTTACATGGAATCGGGGATCTCCGCTATGAAGACGTGCCCAGGCCGGTTCCGAAATACGGAGAGGTCCTGATTAAAATAATGGCTTCGGGGATTTGCGGGTCCGATATTGGAAGGGTTTTTGTTAAAGGAACGTATCACTTTCCGACGATTCCCGGTCACGAATTTTCCGGCAGAATTGTTGAAGTTGGCGAAGGTACAGATGCGGAATTGATTGGGAGAAAAACGACTGTTTTCCCGCTTCTGCCCTGCATGAAATGTTCTGCCTGCCAGATCGGTGAGTACGGACAGTGCCGGAATTATAACTATTTCGGATCTCGATGTGACGGTGGATTTGCAGAATACATAGCTGTTCCTGTCTGGAATCTTGTGCTGGTGCCAGAGGCATTGTCTTTTGAAGAAGCGGCCATGGCAGAACCTGCTGCTGTTGCGATTCATGCACTTCGGCAGGCAGGTGTCCAAATTGGTGACCAGGTACTCATCTTAGGAGCCGGACCGATCGGTCTTATGCTTGGAAAATTAGCCCGGATCTGGGGCGCTGAGAAAGTCCTTCTGATTGATATCGACGAAGAAAAGATAGCGTTTGCAAGGGCGCAGGGATTCTCTTTTGTCTGCAACAGCCTGGTAACGGATCCGGATGCCTGGGTGATGGAACACACAGGAGCAAAGGGTGCTGACCTTGCGATTGAGGGAACAGGTGTGTCTGCAGGACTCGAACAATGCCTGAAAAGTACCCGCTCATTCGGCAAAATTGTTGCCATGGGTAATCCTGCCGGTGAAATAAGGCTATCACAAAATGGATATTGGGAACTGCTGCGTAAACAGCTGACCATAACCGGCACCTGGAACTCGAGTTACGTATTACTGCCAAAGAATGACTGGACCTTAGCCATTCAGATGATGGAGCGAAAGGATCTCTCAGTTACACCCTTTATCACACATCGCCTGAAACTGAGTGAAGTGCCGGGCGGGCTTGAAATGATGCGGAATCATAAAGAATTTTACAATAAAGTCATGTATATTGCGGAGGAGAAATAATACGATGAAAGCAGCCGTTTTTGAAGGAATTGATCAGATGGTCGTCAAAGAAGTTCCCACCCCTGAAATAGACGAAAGCAGCGTATTGGTAAAAGTAATGGCTTGTGCGGTCTGTGGATCAGATATCCGGATTTTTCATTCCGGCAACAATCGGGTCAATCCTCCTGCGATTCTTGGCCATGAAATTGCTGGACAAATAGTCGCTGTTGGATCCCAGGTCACTAAATTTAAGGTAGGAGACCGGGTTGCGATAGGCGCAGACGTACCCTGCGGAGAGTGCGTTTTCTGTGAAGCGGGAATTGGGAATAACTGTCAGATTAACTATGCAATGGGGTATCAATTTGCAGGCGGATTCGCAGAATATGTTCTTCTTAACAGGATCGTTGTTAATTATGGACCGGTTCACAAGATTCCTGATCATGTCACGTATGACGAAGCGGCTATGGCTGAACCTTTGGGCTGTGTTTTGAATGCACTTGAATTATCAAATATTAAACTGGGTGAAAGCGTTGTTATCATCGGCGCAGGTCCGATCGGATGCATGATTATCGGAGTAGCCAGAAAGATGGGTGCGACGAAAATTATCGTAGTTCAGCGATCGAGACCGAGAATGGAAATGGCCAGGAAATTCGGCGCAGATGTTTATATCTGCTCATCCGAAGAGGACAGTATCGCAAGAGTTCTTGAAGAGACAGACGGACTTGGCGCCGATGTAGTAATCACTTCCAATCCGTCTCCCGAAGCACAGCAGGATGCGCTTCAAATGGCAAGGAACAGAGGCAGAGTGAACTTCTTTGGCGGTCTGCCCAAGGATAAATCAATTGTCGCCCTCGATACAAATATAATTCACTATAAAGAACTGTTTGTTCATGGCGCACACGGACAGATGCCAATCCATCATCAGAAGGCATTGAATCTGATTGCATCCGGAGCAATTGATGCAAATCAATATATTTCGCATTCTTATAAACTTGACGATATCAATGATGCCTTTAAAACCGCTGAAGGTCATTCCGGCATGCGTGTTGTTGTTCACCCATAAAGGAGAAGAACGTTATTATGAAAAGTATGATCTCGCCCTCTATGATGTGTGTTGATTTTGCCCACCTGCAGGACAGTATTAATCTTCTCACCAAACTAAATGTTGAGTATTTGCATTTTGATATTATGGATGGAGAATTTGTTCCCAATTATACGCTTGGGCCAGATTTCATGAAGGCTGTCAGAGACATTTCCTGCATTCCTTTCGACATTCATTTAATGATTCAGCGTCCGGAAGACAAACTGTCTTATTTTGACGTCAGACCGGGTGACCTTGTCTGTGTGCACCAGGAGTCGACCGTTCATCTACAGAGAGTCCTCCAGAGAATTCGGGATATGGGGGCGAAATCGGTTGTTGCACTTAATCCTGCAACACCCATATCCAGCCTGGAAGAAGTTCTTGATGACATAGATGTGATCCTGATCATGACGGTCAATCCAGGCTTTGCAGGTCAGAAGCTGATTCCTGCAACGATCGGCAAGATTAAGCATCTAAGAGAATATCTGGATACTCACGGATGCCAGCATATTCCTATTGAGGTGGATGGGAATGTCAGTTTTGAAAATGCCGGACTTATGCGATCGGCCGGTGCGGACATTTTTGTTGCGGGGACATCGAGCTTGTTCTCCAAAGACAGCGACCTGTATACAGCCGGTCAGAAATTGAGGACAATTATTGCGTGACAAATTAATTGTTTGAGATCCTATGTTAATGAAGCAATCATGTGCTGCTTAGTGGCTCTGAATAGCCACATCTAAATTGTACTAGGAGGTCAATATGAATTCAAAAGAAAGAGTCATGTGTGCATTTAAGCGGCTAGATGGACTGCCGGACCGGGTCCCACTTCAGTTTGACTTATGCCGCAGACTGACAGAGCATTTTGCGGAAGAACTTGGCATACCAGCGGACTACACGCTATCCTACTACGAAGATCTTACGTATCGTATCTCTGCAAATGACATCCGGACAAAGTTAGGAAGCGACTGTATTGTCGTGGGAGGGAGTGTCGCTCCTGAATTTGTGCCCCAGGTTATTAATGAGTTTGTTTCTACCAATGAATTTGGTATGCATATGAAACCTACCCCTTTATATGTGGAAGTCGTAAAGTGTCCGCTTGATTTTGTTGAGTCGGTTGAAGAAGTAGATGCATACCATCTCCCTGATCCTTATGCACCGGGGAGATTTGAAAAAGCAAAACGTGATATTGAACGCTTTGGCAGTGACTATTTTGTAATCGGTGATGTTGAAATATCTTTGTTTGAATTGGCCTGGCATCTCCTGGGTCTTGAAAAATACCTTATAGATATGCTTTGCGAAGAACCATGGATTGAGAAGATTAATGACAAAGTCGAAAATTGGACAACAGGGCTTGCCCTTCAATTGATCGAAGCAGGAGTAGATGCAATCTGGCTCGGAGAGGATCTTGGCAGCCAGACTTCAACTCTGATTTCTCCGGACTTATGGAGGAATCTCTTTAAACCGCGATATGCCAGAATGATTAAGAAGATGCGCGCGATTAAACCGGATCTGATAATAATTATGCATTCTGATGGTGCAGTGGCTCCTCTGCTTGAAGACTTCATCGAACTGGGAATTGATGTATACAACCCGATACAGCCGAATGTGCCTGGATCAGATCCACAGGAACTTAAGGATAAGTACGGCGATAAAATATGCTTTTTTGGAGGTATTGACCAGCAAGAGCTTTTACCGTCAGGAGATCTTGATCGAATCAGAGCAGAGATGAAGCGCAGAGTCAAAATTCTTGGCGCCGGAGGCGGCTATTTATTGGCCCCGGCCCATATTCTGCAAGCCGATGTAGATCCGGACACAGTC
>Ga0209100_1000968_pt1 | contig 21530 bp, 20 predicted proteins | sample lystaG_FD_185480 | JGI IMG/M metagenome (GOLD analysis project Ga0209100, IMG submission 185480) | Glacier valley bacterial and archeal communities from Borup Fiord, Nunavut, Canada, to study Microbial Dark Matter (Phase II) -... | ecosystem: Environmental > Aquatic > Freshwater > Ice > Glacier ...
ATGAAGCGGCACTGGAGCTAGGAATTGGAGCATTGCATCAGTAATGAAGAAAATAATTATATCCAAGGAATATGATCCGTTTTTTAATATTGCAGCAGAGAATCAGCTATTTTTAGATGCTGATGAAGATCTTCATTTGTATTTATGGCAGAATGAGCCTTCCGTTATTATTGGAAGGAATCAGAATATATACGCAGAGTGTAATCTTGAATATCTTAAGGAGCAAGGTATTAAGGTTGTGAGGAGATTTTCAGGTGGTGGCGCTGTATACCATGATAAGGGCAATATCAATTTTACATTTATCACGAAAGAAAAAGAGTCAAATCAGGTAGAGTTTATCGAATTAATACAGGCTACTATGGCAAACCTTGGCATTGAATGTGAATTTAGTGGGAAGAATGATTTATTATACAAAAATCAGAAGTTTTCTGGTCATGCTTATTACACTGATGGTGAAAATTTTATGTATCATGGTACGATTCTTGTGCATGTAGATTTCGATAAGTTAGCGAAAGCCCTTACACCATCAGTGCTAAAGCTAAAGTCCAAAGGAATAGAATCTGTCAGAAGTAGAGTTGTAAATTTATCATCCATTCATAGCGAGATAACCATAGAAAAAGTAATTCAAGCCTTCATGGAGACCTTTGATTGTAGAGATATAGAATACATCAATAAGAATAGTTTCACTGCACCACTGGAGTCGATGCTTTCGTCATATGATTGGTTGTATGGTCAGTCTCCAAGTTTTGATATTGAATTAGAGCGCAGATACTCTTTTGGTAATATATCTGTACGTATTTCAAATGCTGACGGTAGAATGCAAAATGTGAAAATAAATACGGACAGCTTATCCCTTTATGATTTTAAGCCTTGTGAAGAACAGTTGACTGACAGATCTTTTAGCGAACAGAATGTATGGGATTGTATTGAAGAGCATATTGCCACTTTAGCATAATTGCTTTCGAAGTTCGAAGACACTATAAGCGGTTCTTGAATGCGATGATATAGAAAAGCTAAGAAATATATGATATTATGTAGTGCAAATCAAATATATTATACGAGTGAGGAATGAATATGTTTAAATTAGATGATTGCATCTCTTTTATTTCAAGTAGAGTTGCAAAAAAAATGGCAGATAACTTCGAGAAAAGACTAAATATGCATAATATCACAAGGACTCAATGGATTGCACTATATTATATCAATATCAGCAACATGATTACGCAAAGGCAATTGGCTGATAAAATGTCTATAAAAGAACCTACCATTGTTCGACTGCTTGATAAGATGGAGTTATTAGGTTGGGTTATTAGAACAAATAGTGAAGATGACAAACGAATTAAGCAGTTAAGCCTTACAGAGGAAGGGAGAAAAATCGAATCAGAAATGTTAAGCGTTGCTGAAAAATTCAGAGATGATGTAATGCAAGATATATCACAAGAAGAGCTTAAGATCTATAGTTCAGTACTTAGTAGAATGCAAAGTAATATAGAGAAGATATAGCAGATTGATGCTGTAAAGTTGCCTTTTAGAGCTATTAGAGCTACATTAGAGCTATTTTTAAGTCCCTGTATGCATAGTATTGTAGAGATTTTATGCGAAATAGGATATACTTTAAAAGACATTTTTGGTAACGGCGAAAGTGAATGTGATGAGTATGTTACTTAGAAGATTCAAATTGACGAAATAATAAAAAGGTAAAATGAGTATTATGCGAAATGAGAGCCGCTATGGGTAAGTAGCTCTCAAGTGCATAATACTCATTTTATTTTCTATCTATCAGAGAATACACTGTAACACCTGTGATAACGGAAAGATAGATGATTAAATTATTAAATCCTATTCCGACAAATAAATAGAGCAGTAAAATAATAACTGGAAAAAGCATCTGGGATAATTTCATTTTCTCACTATGTACAGGGTTTCCTTTGTCATCCATGACTCCATTAATCCTAACAAAATGAATAAAGAAAAGAAATAAAATGAGAACTGAAATTATGACTACATTAAGCTTAGTCGAAACTCCAGGGGTTGCCATAGAAAGATAGTTAAAATAGAAGCTTTCTATGAAGAAAATTGCTACAGAAATCGCTAAAAAAGCGCATGAGATGTTGGTTTGTTCTTTAAAGACCATGAGAGAACTCAATACGATGATGAAAAGGATGAGGTAAATGCTATTTTCATTACTGATAGATAAGTATGCACTAAATCCAAATACTAAAAAAAAATCTAGTAAAGTGAGTTTTTTACCACATATTTCACTGACCATTCTTAGTAAGAGAAGGATCCAAAAGATTGCTAATAGATTCATTCGTTCAAAGTAGAATAAGTTAGTAAGGCTAAGTGCTACACTTAAAAAAGCAGAGTATTCATGTTTGGGATCCACTTCTCTAACAAGAGCCCATGTTAGAAATGTTCCACCCGCTAATGATAGCCCTGAAGAAAAAGCTCCAGTGATAAAATAGCCAATAACACCTACAATTAGTGAAAATACTAATATAAGTCTATTGGTCGTATAATTAATATCTACTTTTCTACCCAAGGTAAACATCTGAATTACTCCTAAATTACTACTTATTATCTTTGATTATATCATTACTTCGTTACGGAGCCTATTGCCTCCGTGACCTTATAATTCTGACTTTAGTCTTGGCTCGATTATGATTTTCAATTTTGCCTTTTGAGTTACGATGGCACTTATCTTGTATAAGTTTCTTAAGCCCATCTAGAGTCATATTTGCATATAGGCTAGAGACTGCTCCATCTTGAGGTGATCCTTGGTCTGTTGGGAAAAGAGTCCCCTCATAGATGAACCCAGACTTTAAGAATTGTGTCATGACTCTCTTATCTATGGGAATATTTTTCGTTAACCATTCATGGTTGATGTGGTCAAAGCATCCGTTTATGTCTCCCTCTAGAATCTATTGTGCTGAGTATTTTCTAGCGAGAACGCTGAAAATTTGTTCACAGGCATCTTTAGCACTTTTACCTTTTCTAAATCCAAAGGAGACGTGGTCTCCTTTGACTTCAGCCACAGGTTCTAGGATTAGGGTATAAAGTGTTTGCATTGCTCTTTCGTACATAGTTTGAATCCCCAGAGGGCGTTTATTTTTCTTGCCATTCTTCTTAATGTAGACTCTCCTTAGAGATTATGCTCTATATTGCTTGTCTGTTAAAGACAAAATCGCCTTCATCTTAGATACAGATGAGGACCAGAGTTTCTTATCTACACCAGATGGTTCTGATACTGCCTTGTGAGGTGAGATGTATTTTCAGTGGCAGTATTAGGTTCTACACTACGGATGATCTCAATGCGTTGACGAAGAGTTTTTTGATCTGGTTGAGGTTTCTTATCAGTCGATTCTGGCGGTTTTATAGCTTAGCTCAAAATGCTTGTTGCAAGTGTTCGCCCATTTGTTTCGCCACTTCTCTCTTCTTGCCTTCCTGATCAACAAGGTACTGCTTTGTGGATTGGATTTCCATGAGCCATCTTTTTCAAACAGTCACCATGGTCAACATAATATGTGCGTGAGGGTTTCCATCCAGCTTGTCATGAATGGGAATATCTGCAACCATTCCTTGAAATAAAAGCTTCACTTAACAATAAATGTTTCGTGAAGCTTTTATTTCTCGATTTCTGTATAGAAGTTAAAAGCATTGCAATTCAATGATAATAACAATCTAGGAAAAACAAGGCTAAAACGGTTAAAGTGACAATGTAAATTGTAAATTGTTGACGTCAGAAGAAGCAAGGTGTTTCCGACTCACATCAGAATTCTTTGTCGATGTTAATGATAAGTGACTCAGCGTCATAATTTTGTTTCTCATTTCATCAGAAATAGGAAATACTGAAGAATTTTCCACACCTGTATTTTGATTTTCTATAATGAGAACTTCAGCATCTTCACTTAAGGTAGGAGCATGCCATACTCCTTTTTCACATTATAAACTTTATGTTTTTCCATGGGGATCTGTTCAATCATTCCATGGATTTCAACTGTTCCAGCAGAATAGAGATTGCATGAACCATTAAGCAGTACAAAGACTTCATCTGTCAATATTTGCTTTTGCAAGCTGACAATATTCTCTGCAATCAAGGCGTCATAATATTTTAGTACGGCGACTCTCCAAGATTCAAAATTAATAATGGCTTGATAGCCATAATCATGGAAATCTGTTTTCAAAATAAGTATTTTTCATCGTTAATTCCTTACATCATGTGCGGTTTACAACACGGTGATCCGATTATTTTCTTTTTTTCCATTCATCTTTTTCAAGTAGATAATTCACTCCGATGAATTCAATGGGCTTCCCGTCAGGTGTTGTTCTGAAGGAAAGAATCTCTTCATTTTGCTTGGAGAAGTTCAGCTTTTCTAACAATCGTCGTGCGGGATCATTCAAGTTTGCTGTCCCACTTTCCAGACGATTGACCAGTAGGGTGTTGAAGGCATAATCGATGGCTGCAGAAGCTGCTTCAGTGGCATAGCCTTTTCCCTCATATAAGGTATTGAAGCAGAATCCAAGATCCAAAATCTTCTCATTATCCCCATTCAGGCAGACGAATCCGATGACCTTCTGGTCAGTTGATTCCCAAACAGCCAAGAATTTATCTCCCAGTGAGAACCTATGATTTATTTTTTTTACTTCATCCAGAGAAGTAGGGAATTCATGATCGTATATGGCATATTTCGATGCTTCCTTTGAGATGATGATTTCCTGTAAATCCTTAGCATCATCGGGAGTAAAGTTTCTTATCATTAACCTTTTGGTATAGAGCTCTTTCATTTGTTATTAACCTCCGAATTAAGTGGATATTTATATCACATGGTAATCATTATTATAGCATTATTTTAACTTATCTATGATGTAATTCCGGTATGATAAACCTACTTGAGGAAGAATTTAAAAAGAGTACAGCCTTCGAACGATACTTTTAATTGTCATCTTTTTCTTGCCTGAGTGTAAAGCTAAGATGCTAAAAAATAAATAATGGTTATATAATATAGTGGAATTAATTATATTATTGACCATAAATAATAATAAGTGTTATAATATATGTGTTAACTTACTGTGTTATCTAAGTGAAGGTGAATAGTTAAATTTTTCACAATAGAATTCTTTAGTGAGGATCTTAATCTGATGAATTGCGGACATATACTCGATAAAAAGTAGAATCACAATGAAGATATCCACGCAGTTGAAAAGAAAGATAGGTCTTAATAGTCAAAGGAGTTCTGACACTCAATGAAATCAGCTGGACTATGATTTCAGAAATCATTATCCGGGATATTGGAAGCAATCCGTGATTCGATGTGATGTAGGGCATGCTAGAGTAGTATCTTGGATAAATTTATTAATGATTAAGGGGGGATGTTCTCTCAGCAAAAGAATCGGATCAACCTTATAAAAGACATGTTCTGCATGGAGATTGATAGGAAGGTTATCACGGATTCGACCAGTAGTAGTTTTAGATGTCCAGCAAGCAAAGAAGAGAGCATGAAAAAACGTGGACAGATTATCAGCTTGCTTTCCTTCGTATGAGGAAAATCAGATAGTAATTGAGGTAGGGATACAAACAAGAGATTAAGACTTCAGCAGATCAAGACAGTAAACAAATCATTGATTCATAACTATTTCATTCCACAGCGGCGATGACACGCCGTGACTGTTCTGTATATCGGGCTTAGAGTATCCGATCAGCACTTAAGGGGAATCTTCTTAAAAATGATAGGGAGAATGTCATTGGACTCGTATTCGAAATAGACTGGTTCTATATCGGTAAAAAATCATGAAACCATACACAAGAAAGGATACGAAGAGATGAGAAGAGTGTAAGGACTCTTCATACACGAGAATCTCTGCACACCTTATTGTTAAAATAATAACAATAAGAGGTGAACCGTATCAGGATGACTGATGGAACCATAAAAAAACAGATTCGAACATTTTATCTGACTACCTAGACGTTGCGATAGAGAATGATGAGGATAGGCAGCAAATGACCTGAATCAAAATTTCGTCAACCACAACATGAGGGTACAAATCAAAAGGAGGAAAAAGCAAAATGAAAAAAGCAAAAATCATATCGCTGTTTTTGTCACTGAGCATGGTATTTTCATTAATTGGCTGTTCTGGCAAAACCAGCGCAAAGGTTGAAACTGCAGTAGAAAAGAACATTACTGCCATGAAGGCAGGAGATTACGAAATTGATGTTACCGGAAACAAACCAATGAAAGTCAAGGTGACATTGGCGGAGAAAGCCATTACCGCGGTGGAAATTGTATCCCACAATGAGACTCCTGGTGTTTCTGATGCAGCACTAAAAGATATTCCAGCGAATATCGTTGCGGAGCAGAGTGTTGGTGTAGATACCATCTCTGGTGCCACATATACCAGCAAAGGAATCATCCTTGCGGTCACTAAGGCCATAGAACAGGCAGGTGGAGTGGTCAGTGAATTCGCAGGGGAAGTAGCAGTTGAAACAGGCGCTGAAGCAGAAGCTGCCCGCCCTCCGATGGGAACTGAAAATATTCCAACAGATTGGGATATGACCTATGATGTTGTTGTCATCGGAGGTGGCTTTGCCGGATTGTCCGCAGCATACAGCGCCTCGACGAACGATGCCAAGACGCTTCTCATAGACAAGATGCCCGTACTCGGAGGAAACTCCCAGATCAATGGTGGAGTTTATGCCTCCTATACCAGCAAGATAGCGGATGCCCTCTACAAGAAACTCAATCTTGTTCCAGACACGGCTGAAAAGCATATTGAAGATACAATCGTTGGCGGAGACTATATGGGAGACCCAAAACTTGTAAAAAACTTTGTCTATGGCTCTCCTGTCTTTCTTGACCTCATGCTCGACAATGGACTGGAGGTTCGTGAATCCATTACTCGTCCAGGAGGACACTACGGATATCGCACATACACGACCAAGAATGGCATCGGTGCGGATATCGTAGCGGTACAGAAGAAAATCCTTGCAGAGACTTCAACGACCGTGATGCTCAACACGGAAATGACACAGATTTACCGTGAGACAACAGGTGAACAGAAGGTCGTTGGCATACAGGTCAAAACTGAAGAAGGCTTCAAGAACATCAAGGCTGAAAAAGGAGTAATCATTACTACCGGGGGATTCAGCGGAAATGTTGAGATGCGTTCGAAACACGTTCCAGCCCTTACAGCAGATATTCCTACAACCAACCATGTGGGAGCAACCGGTGAAGGAATTATCATGGCACAGGAAATTGGTGCAAATACCACGCAGATGTCATACATCCAGCTTTACCCGTTCGCCAATCCTGAAAATGGTGTCCTAGACTCTACCGCAGTTATTCCATTTAGTGGTCCAAGTTCAGGACTCATCTATGTTGACGTAAACGGAAAACGTTATGTCAATGAAGGAGAGAGAAGGGACGTATGTGCCAGAGCTGCCCAGGAAAGTGGTGGATTCCCAACATTTGCTGTCTTCGGACAGGAGATAGTCGAGAAAGGCGGATTCATATCAGATGCACAACTTGAAAGTGGTATGAAAGCTGACCGGATTTTCAAGGCGGATACAATCGAAGAGCTCGTGAAGATAATCAACGATCATAAGTACAAGGATGGCACCGTAGAGATGACTGCCGAAGCTCTTACGGAAACGCTAAAGCTCCATAATGGTTATGTGGATGCTGGTGCAGACCCAGACTTTGGTAAAAAGATTGATAAGGGCGTTATGCTGAAGATCGAGAACGGACCATACTATGCCATTCCTCAATGGCCATCTGTCCACCATACCATGGGTGGATTGACAATCTCAGAGAGGACAGAAGTGCAGGACATCTGGGGTAAGGTTATCCCAGGTTTGTTTGCCGCAGGAGAAGTGACAGGAGGAGTACATGGTACAAACCGCCTGGGCTCAAACGCTATTCCTGATGCTGCCGTGCACGGAATGATCGCCGGACAGGTTGCTGTAACCGGAGTAGTTCCTGACTTTGTTCCTAAAGACTAATTAAGGAATAAATTGACTGATATCTGATCCAAGCCCTGGTCTCTGACCAGGGCTTTCTCATGCTCTAAAATGTGGAAAAAGAAAAAACTTGGACTTACATCCAAAAGAAAATCCCTTGATACTGATCAGCGGATAGAATGCTTAGAACCAGGCCTGATAAAGCCTGTTGACGGCCTTGTCGATGTCCGATTCTTCCATCGTCGCATAACCGATCAGCACAGTCCCTCTGCTATCGAGATTTTTCTTGTCGGAGTAGTACTTGGAAACCCCATATACCTTCACTCCGTACTTTAGTGCGGCTGATTCCAGTCTCTCCTCCGTCATGCCGTTATTGACCCGTAAAAGCAGATGGAGTCCTGCTTCCGCACCAAGCACTTCCATCCCGGAGTCGAGTGTCTTGATTGCTCTGACGAGCAATTCACGTTTTTTCTTATAGAGGTTTCTCATCTTGTTCAGGTGTTTTTCAAAATATCCTTCTTCAATGAATCGTGCAAGCACCTTCTGGTCCATCATGGGAACAGGACAATTGATAAAGGAGAGCTTTTCCATATATCGAACAAGTAGGTGAGCTGGCAGCACCATATAACTTACCCTGAGGGACGGGGAGAGCGATTTGGAGAAGGAGCCCATATAGATGACCTTATCGTTGGTATCCAAGCCTTGAAGGCTTGGAATAGGCTTGCCGCTGTATTTGAATTCACTATCATAATCATCCTCGATGATATAGCGGTCATCCTTTTCGTTTGCCCAGTTCAGGATCTGGGCCCTCCTATTGATGGGCATGACCTGCCCTGAAGGGAATTGATGCGCAGGCGTGATGCAGAGGATATTTGATTCGTTTTTTGCAATCTCTTCAAGTTTCATGCCATCCTCATCGATGTCGATGGCCCTGAACTTAGCCAGGTTGGTTGAAAATAGGAGATTCAGTTTCTCATACCCAGGATTTTCAATGCCATAGACACTCTCCTGATCGAACAGCTGGATCAGAATCTGGAAAAGGAACTCGGTTCCGGAGTTTATGATGATCTGGTTTGAAGAACAGTTTACCCCACGGGACTGATGGAGATATTCCGCGATGCAGTTTCGCAGGTTGAGATGACCTCTGGGATCCCCAAGCAGCAGGAGTTCTTCATCGTATTCGCTGATGACTTCCTTGAAAAGCTTCCGCCAGGTCGTATATGGAAAAGTTCTCAAATCTACCCCGTGATAAGAGAAATCATAATCTACTGCCGAAGGGGAATCTTTGAAGTCAATGATTCCCGATGTTTCTTCAATATCCAGTTTTATGACATTCTCGACCTTGTTGACGTAAAAACCGCTTCTTTCAATGGATTCAATATAGCCTTCATCCGTCAGTTGTTCATATGCGGCCTGTATGGTGTTCTGGCTGATCTTCAAGTAGGAGGAAAGCTTTCTCTTGGAAGGGAGTTTTGTGAAGCAGGGAATTTTTCCGGATTGGATCTCCGATTTGATAAAGGAATAGAGTTGCTCATAAAGCGGAATTTTACTTCCCGATTCAAGGTTGCAGGTAAACAAGTCCATAACTGATCTCCCTTTTAAACTGATACCATTAGATTTGCGTTTGCTGATACTTTATATGATATCAGTACTCCATTATAATGCAAGTTAGATTGAAATATTAGGAGAAGGAGACAAAACTGATGAATGAACGATACGAACTGAACAAGAATCTGGCCCAAATGCTCAAGGGAGGGGTGATCATGGATGTCACCACGCCTGAACAGGCGAGAATTGCCGAGGAGGCTGGCGCCTGCGCCGTCATGGCGCTGGAGAGGATTCCGGCTGATATCCGCACGGCGGGCGGGGTATCCAGGATGAGCGATCCAAAGATGATCAGGAGCATACAGGAAGCGGTATCCATCCCTGTCATGGCCAAGGTCCGTATCGAGCATATGGTGGAGGCTCAAATTCTGGAAGCCATAGAGATCGACTATATCGATGAGAGCGAAGTCCTTTCCCCTGCAGATGATACGTTCCACATCGACAAGACAAGGTTCAATGTGCCTTTCGTTTGCGGGGCCAAGGATCTGGGAGAAGCCCTGAGAAGAATATCCGAAGGCGCCTCCATGATCCGCACCAAGGGCGAACCGGGTACCGGGGATGTGATTCAAGCTGTAAGGCACATGAGAGTTATTAGCCAGCAAATCAGGAATCTGCAGAATATGCGCGAGGATGAGCTTTTTGAGGCAGCCAAGAACCTGCAGGTACCCTATGATCTGGTCAGGTATGTCCATGAACACGGAAAACTGCCAGTCGTCAATTTTGCCGCAGGCGGTATAGCAACACCTGCTGATGCTGCACTGATGATGCAGCTGGGAGCCCAGGGGGTATTCGTCGGATCGGGCATCTTCAAGTCAGGCAATCCTGCCCTGAGGGCAGCAGCCATTGTGAAGGCGGTTACCAACTTCGATGATGCCAAGATACTCTCTGAGTTATCCAATGACCTTGGGGAAGCCATGGTGGGGATCAATGAGCAGGAAATTGAACTCCTAATGGCGCAGCGAGGAGTATGATGAAGAAAAAGATTGGGGTCCTTGCTGTGCAGGGATCTTTTGAGGAGCATATGGATGCACTTCGAAGGATGGAAGTCGACTGCATTGAAATTAGGAAGAGATCCGATTTGATGGGAAGCGGTATTAGTGGAATCATTTTGCCCGGTGGTGAGAGTACGGTCATGGGAATGCTGCTCCACGATCTGGAAATTTTTGATGACCTGAAGAGAATGATCGGGGAAGGACTGCCTGTTTTTGGAACTTGCGCTGGGTTGATCCTCCTGGCGAAAACCTGCGTAAATGATGACAGGATTTATCTGGGCACCATGGACATCGAGGTGAGAAGGAACGGATATGGCAGGCAGCTGGGAAGTTTCAGCGAAAATGGGCAGTTCAAAGGAATTGGAGAAGTGCCTATGACCTTCATCAGGGCACCATACATCGAAAAAACGTCTGAAAATGTCGAAGTTCTGGCAACGGTTCATGGAAATATCGTTGCTGCTAAGCAGGGCCATATGCTGGTGACTTCCTTCCACCCGGAATTAACCAAGAACCTTAAAATCCATGAGTACTTCGTGGATGTGCTTTGCAATTAATAGGAACATACGGGTCGTTCAGGCTGCGTGGGCAGGGGTTTTGAAGGATATGCCGCAGTCAGGTTTGTGGATCAGTAAAAAATCCATACCAAAAAACCCAGGCAGCATTTTATCTTTGATAAAGGCTGCCTGGGTTTTTTTATGCGGTTATTTCCTTTTGAACCATTCATCCTTTTCAAGCAGGTAATTCGAACCGACAAATTCAATGGGCTTCCCCTCAGGGGTTCTTCTGAACGAAAGAATCTCTTCATTTTGCTTGGAGAAGTTCAATCTGTCCAATAACCGGCGGGCGGGATCGTTCAAATTTGCGGTCCCGCTTCCCAACCTCTCCACCTGCAGTGTATAAAAGGCATAATTGGTGACAGCCTCGGTGGCTTCAGTTGCATATCCCTGACCTGCATACAACGAGTTGAAGCAGAACCCAAGATCCAGCGTCTCCTCCTTCTCCCCGTTCAGGCAGACAAATCCGATGACCTTCTGCTTGGTTGATTCGCAAACGGCCATGAATTTATCTCCCTTTGAAAACCTTCCACAGATTTTCTTTACTTCATCCAGAGAGGTAGGAAATTCATTGTCGTATATGGCATATTTCGAGGCTTCCTTTGAGATGATTATTTCCTGTAAATCTGGATAGTCATCCATAGTGAAGTTCCGTATGGTTAACCTTTCTGTATTGATGTCTTTCACTTCGTATTCCTCCGAATTTTGTTGATCTTATCTCATATGGTCACTATTATATCATTATTTCTTCTCGTTCAAATATGGCGTTCGGTGAGAATCAGCGGATATTGAAAAAACTGTATATCAGCGTAAACTTTTGTTGACGTTCTCCTGTAACTGGGGGATAACGTCGAGTATGTTTCATAGGAACCTGTAAAAAAATAGTTTGTGAGGAGTATTAATACTCATATGATAGCTCTGCCAGGCCATAGGAAGGGAAGGGAAGAGGGGAACTGAATTGGAACAAGAGGAAAAGGGTAACGAAATTTTCTGGAATCCATTACAGGAATACGTGGATTTATGGTCCTTAGCGACGAAAACGCTTAAGCGTCTAGGAATGTTGACAGTTGACAATTATTCTTAGATTCTATAAAATCAGGTATGCTAGTGTATACGAATTCCTAGGAGGATAACCATGAAAAACTATATTGTGAAAAAGACATTCAATAGCAACGCTGTCCTCGTGACTTCAGAGCAAACAGAATATATCCTCATTGGAAGAGGAATCGGATTTGATAAGAAGAAGGGACAGAAGATCGAGGAGTCAACGCTTATCGAGCATGTATACATTCAGGTCAATGAAACGAACAAGATGCAGTATGAACATCTCCTTAATGGGGTGGACGAAGCAATATTTATCGTTGTTGAAGACATCATCGCAATGGCGGAAAAGGAACTGGGTGAAAAACTCCATGTTGAAGTTCATTTTGGTCTCATTGATCATATCAATTTTGCCTTGAACAGAATTCGCGAAGGCATTGAGATTGTGAATCCCTTTCTGCTTGAAACGAGAATGCTCTACAAGACCGAGTATTCCATCGCGCTGAAGGCTGTTGAGATGCTAAAGGACAGGATGAACATCAATATTCCGGAAAGTGAGGTAGGTTTCATCACCTTCCACATTCATGGGGGAAGGATAGGAATCCATAATGGATCTTCGCTCAAGTACGTCAAGGCCATCAGCAAGATCATTCCCTATATTGAGGACAAAATCGGATTTTCCATCGAAGAGAATTCTTTCGACAGTGTCAGGCTGGTCGCACATCTAAGAGGACTCATCGAAAGATGTGCAAGACATGAGACTATTGAGAATCTGCTTTTGGACAGGATGAAAAAAGATTTTCCTTTCGAATATAAAATTTCTGAAAATATAGCCTTGATTTTAAATAAAAGTATTGGTATAGTAGTACCAGAAAACGAAATTGGGTATATTGCCCTGCATCTATACAAATTGAACCACACAAAAATACAAAGCGTGTAACTGATTCGATCAGGCATGAGTTTATACTTAAAGAACCATCAGTCATTGGAGACTTATCCAGTGAAACTCTTGAGGTTCCTTAAGTATGGATTCTTGCCTTTTTTTATTACCCTTTTCGTTATCAAACTATATTAGGAGGAATTTGTTATGAGTAAAAAATCAAATGGCTTCTTTGCAATCTTGCAAAAAGTCGGAAAATCCCTGATGCTTCCCGTATCCGTACTTCCTGCAGCGGGACTTATGGTTGCCTTTTCAAGAATCATCGAACAGATGGTTGGTGCTGAGGCTTTGGCAGCAAACCCTGTTCTCGATGTTTTTGTAAAGGTTCTCTTTAGCGGTGGACTTATCGTCTTTGAAAACCTGCCACTCATTTTCGCCGTCGGTGTTGCCATAGGTTTTACAGCTGGAGAAGCTGTTGCAGGACTTGCAGCTGTCGTCGGATATGTCGTCATGATCAAGGTTCTTGATATCATGACTATTGCGCAGAACCTGACAAATCCCATAAACATGGGTGTCTTCAGTGGTATCATCATCGGTATCATTTCCGCGAAGATTTATCTCAGGTTCTATAAAACAAAGCTCAACCCTGTACTTGGATTCTTTGAAGGAAAGAGACTTGTCCCAATTGTCATGGTTATCGTCTCCATTATCCTTGGTGTAATTCTAGGTTTCGTATGGCCTCCAATTCAGAATGGAATCAACTACCTGGGTCAGCTTGCCATAGATGCCCATATCGGTCAAATAAGGCTTGGTGGTGCAATCTATGCATTTGGTAACAGAGCCCTCATTCCAACGGGTCTGCATCATGTTTTTAAGACGCCATTCACCACACAGTTCGGATCCTATGTGGCTAAAGACGGACAGACTTATGTTGGTGAGATCGCAAGATTCTTTGCAGGAGACCCAACCGCAGGTGCAATCACTGCAGCTGAATATCCACTGAAGATTTTCGGACTTCCAGCAGCAGCCCTTGCTATTTATCTCACAGCAAAGCCAAAGAACAAGAAAGCCATCGGTGGTATTATGCTTACAGCATCACTTACTTCAATCATCACCGGTATCACCGAACCAATAGAGTTCGCGTTCATGTTTGTTGCCCCTGTACTTTATGTCGCACATATCTCGCTTGCTTTCGTCGGAGGTCTTCTGATGAACCTCTTCAATGTGCGACTGACGGAGACTTTTACTTCCTCACTCATTGACTATGTGGTGAGTATCTCGACAGGAAACGCCGGTAATCCGTGGATGCTTCTCCCTGTGGGAATCTTCATCGGTCTTGCCTACTTCTTCGTCTTCTACTTCCTGATCAAGAAATTCAACCTGAAAACACCAGGTAGGGATGACTCAGAGGAGGAGATACTTGAAGTTCCTGTTACAGAGAAAGCCTTTGAGATACTCAAGGCACTAGGAAATACAGAGAACATCAAGGCCATCGATGCCTGCATAACCAGGCTCAGACTTGAGGTCTTTGATACAAAGAAAGTAGATAAAGCAAGACTTAAGGCTCTTGGCTCACCTGGAGTTCTCGAAGTAGGTACAACTGGAATCCAGGTTATCTTTGGAACCGCTGCTGAAGGTCTTAAAGATGAAATAAAGGCCATTATGGCAAACCCAGCTTCAGTCAAAGTTAAGGAAGATGTCCCAGCAGTAGCCGCTGGAGTGGTTCCATCAGCTACAACAAAAGGCGAGACAATCATGACTTCGCCAATGAAGGGTAAGCTTATCAGCATCACAGAAGTTCCGGATCCTCTGTTTGCAGAGAAGATGGTAGGGGATGGCTTTGCCATCGAACCTTACGAAGGTTATCTCGTCTCTCCAGTTTCCGGAGTGATTGCCCACATCTTTGAGACGAACCATGCCCTTGCGATTATTACAGATAATGGTCTTGAAGTACTTATCCATATCGGGATCGATACAGTCAAGATGGAAGGTAGAGGATTCAAGAGGCTTGCTGAAATTGGAGATCATGTTGTAAATGGTACTCCTCTGATGGAGTTTGACCTTGAGCTTGTCAAGAAGGAAGCCAAATCAAGCATCACTGAAGTTGTTGTCACAAACATGGATATTGTTAAAGGAATGGAAGTCATCGCTAGCGGTGATGTCGGTATCCTTACTGAAGTGCTTAGAGTTCAGTAAAGTATTAGTATAATAAATAACCAGATAGATAATAAATTGCTTAGGGGCTGTTGCAGAATTAATTTGCAACAGCCCTTTATTTTTGATTTAAAATTCGATAAGACAATCAAATATTAAGAATAGCAAATCTCAATATTAAAATAAAAGTCATGAATCATCAAGATAAAAAGAAGATTATAGAATGTAAATTTTGAATCTACTTCATTCTTGGCATAAGTAGCATTATCAGTGGCGAGATTGAGTAGCTCAAATTTGCTGAATGGAAACGTTTAATAGTTAAATTTCATGAAGTTCATGAAGTTATTTGACATTGGTATATTCTTTTCGAATATATATAATGTAAAAAAAGGGGGGATTCTTATTAAAGGTAAAATAACACTAATATTACGTGGTTACAATTATGACCAGGTAAAAACAGTTGCTGAGGTACTTTGCGAATCTAAAGTTATCAAGAATGTCGAGATTACACTTAACACAGAGAATGCGATTGAGATTATCCATAAGATTTCGGAGGAATTTGGTGATGAATTGTTTATTGGTGCTGGAACTGTTATTAATTATAACCAATTAGTTGAAGCGATTGGTTCCGGTGCAAAATTTGTTTTATCTCCATTGATGATGACAAAACAAATGCTCGATTATTGCAAAGAAAAGAATGTAATTTCCGTTCCTGGAGCATTCACTCCAACAGAAATTTATGAGTCATTCCAAATGGGAGCAGATATTGTCAAAATTTTCCCTGCTAATGAAGTTTCAATCACTTATGCAAATAAAGTATTGGAACCACTTGGAAAATATCCATTAATGGCAGTTGGTGGAGTAAATAAAGATAATGTCGATGAAATATTGAAATCAGGGTATTCATACGTTGGAAGCGCTGGAGGTATATTCACTAAAGATAGTATAAAAACTAAAGATAAACTAGCCTTAAAAAAACAATTGGTAGATTTTGAATCCAGCATTAGTAATCCATAATCATGCTATCATATTCAATGAGGTGATACCGTGAATAATAGACAAAAGACGTTTTTGGAATATCTCGTTAAACAAAAAACTTTAACATCATTAAAGGTATATGCTGATATTTTTAATGTCAGTACTCGTACAATTTCATCTGACTTAAAATTATTGGAGCCTTTTATAGATAATTTGGGATTTGAAATCATCCGTCATTCAAGTAAAGGAATCGAAGTTAAGAATAGTACCAAAGCTCGAGGAAAAGAAGTTATTGATAAAAAAGATGAAAATAATTTCAGGATGAATGAAGTACTTGAAAGATTACTTTTTAATCAAGAAACTGTAACAATAAATAATCTAGCAGCTGAGTACTACGTAAGTCAGACTTCAATCGTTAATGATATGTATCAAATAAGACAATTTATAGCTGACACTGATGTTAAATTAATCAGTGGGCATACAGGGACTTTTTTATCCGGTAGTGAGTTTGAGATACAACAACTATATTCAAAGTATCTTAGTAAATCAATATATTCTCAGAAAACAAAAAGCCCATTTGAATACTGTACGGAGGTTTTAAAACATTATTGTGATCCCAACATTGTAGACGTTGTTAATAAAGAAATCAGAACCTTAGAGTTTAGCAATTTAGTTACACCAAATCAATATTATACAATCGATGTACTAATTTCATTAGTTGTATTAGTCGAAAGATGTTCTAAGAGTCACCATTTGGAAAAAGATGAAAAGAAGTATCTTGTTGAACAAATTCAAATGCTTCCAAATTACTTAATTGCCTCAGAATTACTATCAAATATTAGTGGACAACTTTCAGCATCATTTCATCAAGAAGATATTTTCTATTTTTCTAGTATACTAATTGCTGATCGAGTTGAATACAAATATTCTGAGATTCAAATTAACAATACTGAAATCCATACATTTATTACGAAAGTTATACAAGAGTTGGAAGCAAACTTAAATACTAAAATCAATAGCAATTACATTAAAGAACAACTGCTTCGACATGTTAAAGCGATGGTCTACCGGTTAAAAAATCGAATAAAAATTACAAATCCTCTTTTGGAAGAAATCAAGAATGAATATCGAGTTTTATTCAATACAATATGGTTAATAATTAATGCCAACGAAGATACGCTTGGAATCAAAATAACTGAAGATGAAGTTGGATTTTTACTTATTTATTTTCAAACTGCAATTGAACAGCAATTACACATAAAAAAAGTTCTTGTTATTTGTCCTAACGGTGTAGCGACTTCGCAATTAATAGTTGTGAAGTTAAAGAATGTTTTGCCACCTTTAGACATAATTGAAGTAGCTTCCCTAAATAAATTAAGTGGAGCTGAATTGCAATATTTTGATTTTATTGTCTCTACTGTAAATATTCAGGAAACAAGCATCCCAGTTGTTCAAGTTTCAGCATTATTGACTGATCTAGACTTAAATAATATCAAAAGCATTTATTCGAATATTGAGCTGAAAAATGAAAATATCCAGCATGAACGGAATTTAAATTCGTATATTGATTTAGAAAATATCTTTATTGTAAAAACTCAAAAATTGGAGAAAGAAATAATACTTAATGAAGTAATTAGTCAATTGGTTGATAAAGGTATTGTTCATGAGTCATATTTCGAATCCGTAATGAATCGTGAAAAGCTAGGAACTACAGAAATGCAAACTGGAGCTGCGATACCTCATGGAGATGTAAATTTAGTGAATCAATTCAATATTTCCATTATCATTTGCCCGAATGGTATACGTTGGGATAAAGAACTTGTTAAATTAATTATTTTGATATGCATCCCAAGGTCGAGTTTAAAGATGGCAAAAAGTATATTTCAGATGATTTACTCAACGGTTAGCTCAAAACGCATCGTTGAGGGACTTTCAAAGCTGAACAATAGAGAAGAAATATTAATGGAATTAGGGGGACAAGAATTTGATTAGAAAAGATTTAATTTTTTTAGGAGTAGATTTAGAAAGTAAGGACTCTCTTTTTGAATATATTTCAAAAAAGCTCTATGAGAAGAATTTAATAACTGATGTGAATGAATATGTTAAAGTTTTGAAAATTAGAGAAGCTGAGTACCCAACTTCAATTGGATATGAAATTGCAATTCCTCATGGGAAAAGTGATTGTGTTGTTGAGCCGTTTATAGTTTATTTAAAATTAAATAATCCAATTTTATGGGATCAAGAATCAAACAGCAACGTAAATTCAATTTTTATGATTGGTGTCAATAATGATAATGGATCTAACATTCATCTATTATATTTATCTAACATTGCAAGAGCATTAATGGACGACGAATTCAGAGAGCAGCTTAGAATATCAGAAACTTTAGAAGACACATTTAATTTATTGAACGAAATAAATCACAAATTAGAGGAGGAAAAAGTTGTATGAAAATAGTAGGAGTTACAGCTTGTCCAACAGGTATTGCACATACCTATATGGCTCAAGCAGGATTAGAGAAAGAATGTAAGAAAAGAGGGTTCACTGTAAAAATTGAAACTCAAGGAAGTATGGGAAGTGAAAATGAACTATCTGAACAAGAAATTAGAGAAGCAGATGTTGTAATCTTAGCTGTGGACATCACTATTGAAGGACAAGATAGATTTGATAATAAACTAGTTTTAGAGGTAAATGTAGGGAAAGCTGTAACTCATCCTGAGCAAGTTATCGACCAAGCTATTAAGTTAGTTGAAAGTAATAAATAGGGGGGAGATCAATATGAAAAATTTCTTTAAAGATGTGCGTAAGCATTTATTAAGTGGTGTTTCTTACATGATGCCTATGGTAGTTGCAGGTGGAGTTATTTTAGCAATATCTTTGTTATCAGCTGAATCTACATCAAAAGGTATGGTACCACACGGTGAAATAATGCAATTCCTAAATACACTTGGAAAAGCTGGTTTAGGCATGATGATCCCGGTATTTGCAGCTTATATTGCATACTCAATCGCTGGAAGACCTGGTTTAGCACCTGGATTTTTGTTGGGATTTGTTGCTAATAATAGCGTTATTATTAGTAGTAGAGAAGTAAAGACGGGGTTTTTAGGAGCTTTGGTTTTAGGTTTAGCGGTTGGATACTTTGTAAAATGGATGAAAGGTATTAAAGTAAGCACTACGATAAGATCCATTATGCCAATTTTGATTATACCAATTGCCTCAGTACTAGTAATAGGGTTAGCTTACTATTTTCTGATAGGAATTCCAATAAGCTATTTAATGAATGGGATTACGACATTAATGGGAAATCTTCAAGGTGGAAGTAAATATTTATTTGCAGCTGTTATCGGTATTTTTGGTGAGTTAGATTTTGGTGGTCCTGTGACCAAATCTGTTTCTATGTTTACACTTGCTTTAATTAATGAAGGAAATTATTTTCCAAATGGATTATTTAGAATTACAGTTGCCGTTCCACCTATTGGTATTTTAATTTCAACAATAATTGCTAAGAATAAATATACTCAAGAAGAACGTAATGATGCTAAAGCTGCTGGTATATTAGGCTTTTTTGGTATAACTGAAGGCGCGATTCCATTTGCAGTAAAGGATTGGAAAACAGTTATGCCTTCATCAATTATCGGATGCATCGCTGGATCAATTATTGGCGCAATCGGAAATGTTACGGTACCTGTGCCTCATGGTGGGCTCATCGTATTACCTGTTGTAGGAAATAAATTATGGTTTGTAGTAGCCATTATTTCAGGGTCTATGGTAACAGCATTAATGCTCAAATTATTAAAGAAGGATGTTGTACAAGAAGAATTATTAGTGGAAGACCAAAAGATTAATTAATATAAGAAGAATTTAAGTTAATTGTACAAATAGAACCCATGATACCACACTAAAACTAGTGATATCATGGGTTTTCTTTTGAACGTCTAAATTCAAGACCATTCTGTGTGAAATATAAGTTAACCACCGTAGAATGGTTACTTCAGAAGGTTAAATCTCCGGTTTGAGATGGCATAAAGAAGCAACATAATAAGTTTGTATGAATAATAGTGATTTAAGAGTATGCATTTCAAAAAGTTGAAATAGAATCCTTGATTAATCGGAAAAATCATCTCATATTCTATAAGGAATCAGAATCTGAGTTGGTTTGTTACATCTTTTTTTATTCTTAGTTCACCAATCGAGAGTGTAAATACTGGCTCAGGTTATGGTCTTGGCAGAATACATAGCATCTCTTCATTCCACGACTTAAAAGTACATGTTAGATATTCCTGATATAACTTGTTAATTCTATGGGCTTATCCTTAAGTCCTTTTTTACCAGCGGAATCCTTATAATCTCCATATGAACCGTAGACTTCCATCGTTACCGGATCATATTTCAGATTGTTTCCAATAATGACACCCACATAATCAAATTCCAGTTCCAGTGAAGTATGAATACAGCCAATCTGTCATGCCTTAACCGGGTCGATAGCCCAAGAATAAGAATTATTTCTACTGTTCCAAGGCATACTGAAATTAAATTCTTCCATGATGATATCATCGATTCCTGCATTTGAATTTCTTTCTTTCTCAGAAGTCCAATTCCAGGCATATCCAGCCAGTAGTCTAGCTTGAATCCTTGTTCAATTCGCAGATCGATCAAATCTTTGAGTGCATTGGGATCATCTACCAATTTGAATTCAAAAGTTTTTTGATCCCAACCATCAAAATTGTCAGTTTCAGATATTCCTAGCGTGTGTTCGATCCAGTTCAGGAAACCTTCTGCTCCTGCACATCTAAACTGTGCAATCAAATCCACCTTCACGACTTCAGAGTTGTACTTTCCAGCTACTTCTATTATTTTCTTCACGGTACCTTCATCATTAGGTCTGATTCTTTGAAAATCATCCACAAAGAATACATTGCATTTTGAAGAGCGAATTACATCATCCACCTGACTTTCGCCTTTGTACATATAAGTGCCCTTCCCTTTGAGTCTATGTGCTTCATCTACGATCAGCATGTCGAATTCATCCTCTAAAGCATTGTAGAATCTGCCTGAGACTGAATGAACATTATTCAGTAAACCGGTCTAAGAAGAAACTCAATTAAATTGAGCGTAATTTAATTGAGTGAAAGTGTTGACGGCTAGATGTCAGTGTGTTAGTATAAGTAAGTAAATTGAACACAATTTAATTTTGCAAAACCAAAATGTGATTATGCAATAGAGTTAACAAAAGGAGAATGTAATAAATATGTACTTACAGTGTGCTAAAAGTTTTGGCTCAATCATAAATTTTGTGGGATGGTGGGTTCCTGACATAAGCCTTCCGACTAATATCGAATAGCTTGAGGAAGAAGTATTCATCATCAGGATA
>Ga0209100_1000969_pt1 | contig 21521 bp, 13 predicted proteins | sample lystaG_FD_185480 | JGI IMG/M metagenome (GOLD analysis project Ga0209100, IMG submission 185480) | Glacier valley bacterial and archeal communities from Borup Fiord, Nunavut, Canada, to study Microbial Dark Matter (Phase II) -... | ecosystem: Environmental > Aquatic > Freshwater > Ice > Glacier ...
AACTGGTAGACGCCGGTTCGCTATGCGTGGTCGTTGATGCTGGCGCTAGCGGGGTGGCAGGGGCTGCGGGGATAGCGACCGCCGTGGGTAATGTGAAGAAGAAAATGCTGCCCACATCGACCTCACTGCTCACGCCCATTTGTCCGCCGTGACCTTCTACGATGCGCTTGGCGATCACCAATCCGAGGCCCGTCCCTTGCGTGAAGCCTGCCGTATCCGGGTCGCGATAGAAGCGCTCGAACATGTGCTGTAAGCGTTCCGGCGCAAGCCCTTTGCCCGTGTCACGGACGGCAATGCGGGTCATGAGCGGCGCACGCGGATTAAAATCTGCCGACGGTCCTTCCGGCTCAAAGGTGATGAAAATCTGCCCATTTTCTTTGCGATTATACTTGATCGCGTTCGTCAATAAATTGAGCATCACCTGTTTGATTTTGCCACGATCGCCATTCAAAATAGTGGCCGAGTCGCCGCTGACGTTGATCGTCACCCCTTTATCGGTCGCCTGTTGACGCACTACATCCACTGATTCGTTAATCAAATCGAGCAAGTTATAACGGACGTTCTCTAGTTTGGTACGTCCGGACTCAAGCCGCGCCAAATCCAGAAACTCGGTGGTCATGCGCGCCAGCCGATCGGTTTCGCCTTGCATGGTGATCACGATATCAGTACGCCGCTTTTCGGGCAGTTCAGGGCGCAGCAGCAGTGTTGTACTCGCTTTGAGGGCGGCCAACGGCGTGCGCAGTTCGTGAACCATTTCCGCAATGAAGTCGCTTTGCTGAAACAAACGCGCATTCTCGATCGCAATGGCGGCTTGCGCGGCAAGTGTGGTGAGCGTGCTTACGTCGTCCTCAGTCCAATTGACATCGGCGCGTTTGTTGATCGCTTCGACCACGCCGATCACTTTATCATGCGCAACCATCGGCACGCCCAACAGATTACGGGTTTGCTGCTGCAAAGTGTTATCGACCTGCTTATAAATTCGCTGCTCAATGCTGGCATCCTCGATCAGCACCGGCTCGCCATGCTGCACAATCCAACCCGCGATGCTGCCTTCCAGCGGAATGACGAGCGCTTCCATTGCGCCTGTGCTCATGTGCGAGGCCGCCTCGAAACGCAGTTCGCCGGACTGCTGATCGAGCAGCATGATCGATGCTTCTTCAGTATCCGTCAGCTCGATCGCCGCCTGAATGATCCGGTTGAGCAGCGTGCTCAGGTTAAGCGTGGAGTTCAACTGGCGGCTGATCTCCATCAGACGTTCGTAACGCGCCAATAATTGTAAATAGTTCCGAATAGCGGTTTCGTCGCTAAAAATCGGCATCTTCTGAGCACACATGATCGCTCCGCTTGTCTTGCCCGCTAATCGTTGTCAGCCGTCATTGTTGATTCATAGTCAGTCGGTCGCATCAGTACCTACAGCGTTGACTGTACAAGGTTGACGGTGCGCTATTGTACAACACCTGTCGCTGAAACGCGCCCGCGTGTGCCCAATTCATCGGCAAGTTTGCTCATCTGGTTCGCGATGATCGCCGTTGGCTGGTACATCACCACGGGCGAACCCGCTTCGGCTGCCTGAAAAGTCAACTCAGGCGCGGGTGAGATGATCGCCAACATTTCGTGATTCAAGATTTGTTCGGCTTCTTGCCACGGAACCTGTAAATTGGAGGGCGTTCGGTTGACGAGCACTACGTTCGTACGACCCGCGCCTGCGCCGAGCGTTTCAAGTTCTTTGATCAAATCGCGCGCCATGTTCAGCACCACGCGGTAAGGCTCCACGACGATGACCAATTGATCGACCTCCCGAATGAGGCGAACGGTCGAGCGGCTCATGCCTGGCCCCAGGTCAACCACAACTGAGCGTGCCATTGTCCGCAAATTTTTAAGAATGGCGGCCAGTGCATCCGCGTTAACGTTGATTTGCGCTTCCTTAGGACGTGCCGAGGACAGCAGCAAGCGAACGCCGCTGTTGTGCATGACCAATTCGTTTTCGATGGTCTGTGCGTTCAACTCGACCAGCGGACGGCTCAGCAAATTGGCGAGACCGGTAGAGCGTCCAGAGCCGAGCGATTGTCCCAGGCTGCCCTGCCCCAACCGGAAATCGGTCAGAATGGTAGGCGCTTTCTGGCTGAGCGCTGCCGCCACGTTGGTTGCCAGCGTGGTGAGTCCGACGCCACCTTTCGCGCCCAGAAAGCCGAGCACCAATCCAGTGCTTGATCGTTCTATGGCTTGCGGCTGACGGCGTGCCAGCACTGCTTTGACGCGCGATACCAGTTCGGCGGGGTGGGTGGGCTTGGTGAGATAATCGTCCGCACCCGATTCGAAGCCAGCGACTTTATCATCCACCATCGCTTTGGCCGTGAACATGACCACCGAAATACCCTTCGTTTTGGGGTCTGCGCGCAAGCGGCGGCAAACTTCAGTACCGTCCATATCGGGCATCATCACGTCGAGAATGATCAAATCTGGATGATCAGAAGTGGCCTTTTCGAGCGCCTGTTTGCCGGAGTTTGCCGCTGTGATCTCGAACCCTTGCCGTTGCAGCGTCAGTCCGATCAGTTTCAAACTATCCATATCGTCATCAACGACGAGAATCTTTTCGACCATGATTGCCTTTACGCGATTGCGCGATTGAGATGCGCGGAGTCTAGCACAGCCCGTTGGGGTGCGCAACTTGCGCGTGTACGAGTGTCCACTACAGTAGATTACTCGCTTAAAGCGCTGGACTAAAGCCACCGCCCTCATACAGAAGCAATGCCACACAGAAGCAATGCGCTTTCTTATTCTGTATGAGCCTCGGTATTCAGGCCGGGGCATTGACTTTGCCCTTGCAATCTGGAACGGGCAGGTGAATAATCCCAGGAACGGAAGGCTTCCACTCTCTCTGGGAGAGCATTAAAGATTAGGTGAGGGGCGCTCATGAGCAGTTCAGACGACACCTTACGCGGTAAGGTTCAGCAGCAGTTTGGCGAGCACGCGCAAAATTATGTGACGAGTACCGTTCATGGCAGCGGTTACAGCCTGGAGCGATTGCTCGAACTGTTGAAAGTAACGCACGGCACACGCGCGATCGACATCGCGACCGGTGGCGGCCATGTGGCACTCGGCCTGGCAAAGCGCGGCGCACAGGTGATCGCCAGCGACCTGACGCCCAAAATGCTCAGCGCAGCGCGACCGTTCATCAACGAGAGCGCCGAAAAAGATCAGGCCGCCTATCCGGTGCGCTATGCACAGGTGGACGCACAGACCATGCCATTTGCGGATAACACGTTCGACTTTGTGACCTGTCGAATCGCGCCGCACCACTTCCCGGATGTGCAGAAGTTTGTACAGGAAGCCGCTCGCGTAGTCAAGAAGGGCGGCATTGTTGGCATTGTCGATCAGATCGCGCCGGAAGATAAGCGCGCCGCCGATTACCTGAACGCCTTTGAGCAACTGCGCGATCCGAGCCACGTTTGGGAATACAGTCAAGCCGATTGGGAAGGCTTTTTCTCGGTCGCGGATTTGCAGGTAACACATCGCGAACTGTGTCAGAACCGGTTGGAGTTCGGTTGGTGGACGCGAATGCAAAATTGCACGCCTGATACGGTGACGCGCCTTAATGCCATGCTGCATCAGACTCCGCAAGCGGTCAGTGAGTGGTTGCAGCCGGAGCTGCCGGACGTGGGCGGAGCAAACAGCGCAGTTGGCGCGATGTACTTTTCGCTGTGGCAATTGATCCTGATCGGCGTGAAAACGTAGCACGCAGCATTCCAGCGGGGTATGTGACTATGGTAGGAGTCAGCCATTCTTCGCTTCCACGCTGAGCAAGCGATGAATTTTGAGCGCAAGCTGTACTGCTAAACGTACATCGGGCTGATCCAGATCGAGTCCGGTCATTTCGGTGATCCGGTTGAGCCGATAGCCGAGTGTGTTCCGGTGAACATTGAGCAGTTCGGCGGTTTGCGTTTGATTGCCGTGCGTCTGAAAAAACGCCTCCAAAGTCAGCAGTAAGTCGGTATGCTGGCGTTCTTCCTGATTGATCAATTGGCCGATCGTGCGATCGCGCAAAGCCAATAAATCATCGCGGTAACCTGTGTTGGTCAGGAATGTATAAATTCCCAGATCAGCAATATACAATGGTGTCTCTGCTTTGAGGCGCTGTGATAAATCAGCGGCTTGCGCGGCTTCACGATATGAAGTGCGCCAACTGCTGACGCGCGCCGCCAGCGATCCGATCCCGACCGCCAATCGCCCGTCAGGATATTCGCGGCGTGCTGCGGTCTGAATGTCAGCGGCGAGTTGGCGTGCCGTCGCGATCGGGTTGGCGCTGTCGATCGCGTAAAACAAGCGCAGTTCGTTTTCGTGCAAGCGCGTGAAAAACGTTTGCGGGCGACGGCTGAGCAGGCCATTGATCAGCGTTTCCAACCGACGGTTAGATGGATGCTTGACGCCCTGCCACGCGATCACCAGCGCAATGTGCGGTGTGCTCATATCATGCCCAAAACGATCGCCCTCTGCAATCGCCTCGTTTTCAGATAAACTGCCGAGCATCAGACTATCCAAAAAATCGCCGCGCAGCCGCTTTTCGATCTCGCTGATCGCTTTGGCGCGTGCCATTTCAAGCGCGCACACGACCGCCGCGTGTCGATTGACCAGCGTATCGACTTCCGTAAAATCAGCCGTCGGCGCAATAAACGACAAATAGCCGCGTCCCACGTTTTGATTCACAATCGGCGTCACCAACCGGGATAGATCGGTATTGGCGATGCTCTCCAGAATGGTAGGCGTCGTTTGCAGGGGCAGCCGATGGCGATCTTGAAATGAAGTAGGCAGCGCATCGCGGGCGGTCAATGCGTCATTGAGCGCGTCCCAGGTAGCAGCCATGCGCGGCGGTACGGCCACCACCTGAACATGCAGCCGCTTATCCTGTACGATCACGGCTTTATCGATCAGGCGCGCCAGTTCGTGAATGATGCGATCGAGTCCACTGTTTTCGGCAGCCAGCGCGACAAGCTGCTGATAAATCTGCACGCTGCGCCGTTCCGTGCTGCCCTGCCGATCGAGCAGCAAGCCGAGCACCGCGCGCTCGACTTCCCGAACACGACTGTTCGGCGGCAGCAGCAGGACGGGTAGTTTGAGAAGTTGAGCAGTTGCAAGTGTCACCGTTGGAAGTGGCTCAAGCGTCACCAATACAGCAGCGCCCGCTTTGACCGCCTGAGTGATGAGCGTTTCGCTGTTGGGTACGCCCGGCATCAGCAGCAGCAAATCATGACCTTCAAGATAGGGCAGCGAGCCATCCGGCGATACGACCGTAGCCCATCGCACGGGCGCGTCTAATCCTTCACCGCCCGCTACGATCGTTGTGCCAAGCGGCAAAGCCAGTGCATAAACAGCTTGCACCGTGAGCGACAGTGTTTCGTTGATCATCGTGTTTCGTTAATCATCATGCCTTAACTATCGCTCACTTGTGCGGACTTGACAATGCTCGGCAACCTGCGCACATGACCACGCTTCTTATGCGATCGACTGATGGACTGCCGCGCCGTTTGGTTTGTGGGATACACTGTAACTCAGTTAATCGGCAGGCTGATTAAATAAACTTGTTCAAGGAGGCTGAATGCTGCGCCTATTTTATGCTCAATTGCCCGCATTTGCGCGACCGGATAATCCGATTATGCGCTATACCCTGCTCCGTGACGGACGACGCACCAGTGCTTCTACACGCTTTGTACGCGCCCTAATCAGCGCCTTACTGCTGATCGTGCTGCTCATCCTGGGCTACCAGATCGCCACGGGTTTTGGCAGCGTTGCCCTGGACGATGCACAGCTCAACGCGCTCGACAGCGTTTTCCTGGTGCTGTACTGGCCGCTGATCATCCTGCAAATCGGTGCGCGGCTGCTCGCCATCAGCGCAACCACTGGAGTCATCGCCGCCGAAACGCGCACAGGCACCTGGGAGTCGCTCAAAATCACGACCGAAGGCGCTAAGCTGACGATGCGCGCGCGTTGGGCATCCGTGTTTTACCGCTTGCGCTATGTGCTGCTGTTGATCGTGGCAGCGCGCGTGTTTTTTGTGATCGTGGCGCTGATTAATTTCACCAGCTTTCAAGGCCAATATCTGGATTTGATGGTGAGCGGCACAACCCCCCTCAGCCAAATGCCAAACCCAATTGTCTCACTGGCGCTGTCGGTGCTGCTGGCCTCACTCACGATGGTGAGCGCGCTGCTGCTGCCCTTCACGGCGATCGCTTTCGATGCGAGCCTGGGCATGTTGATCGGCACGATTGCGCGTGGCCGTTGGCTCGGCATTCTGGGGCAAGTCGTGATTCTGCTGGTGCGTCTGGTCATTTCAAGCATCGCTTTGTGGATCGGCGCATTGGCGCTGTCGTTCTCCCCATTGGTCGCGGGGAGCGGGCTAGGGATCAGCAGCGTACCGGGGGGCGGACCGTTGACCTGGCTCGGCACGTTGTTCGGGCTGACTGAAGGCGACCTGGGCCTGACGCTGTTACATTTGCCGCATTTGCAGCGCGTCTGGGCAGATATTGATTACGGCATTCTGATCGGGCTGGCGGTGCTGCTCTACGCATTATTGCAAGCCGCTTTGTCACAAGCCATGATCCGGCTGGCGGCCTGGCGCGCAGCACACGCCGATCGGGTATAGTTCAAGCGGCGTACCCATTATTCAGCAAACCACTCATGAACCTCTCACTCAAATTTGCGCCTGAATTCATGGTTAGCTGTCATTATTGCCGAGGGCACTTCTGCCAAGTCTCTCATTGCTAATCGCGATGGGCTGCCTGCTTCATCACCTTCAATAAGCAGCTCCTTCAGGGATAATGTCGCTGCATCACAAACACAGATGCTATAATCGTGCGTTGGCATTCATCCCGCCGAAGAAGTTGAGGAGAACGTTTTTGTGCTCAGTCCGCTAGACTGGCTGCTTGGCCTGTTTTCATTGGATATCGGCATCGATCTCGGCACGGCTAACACGTTGGTCAGTGTGCGCGGCAAAGGCATTGTGATTAACGAGCCTTCGTATGCCGCGATTGAGAAAAAAACTCGCCGCCCGATCAGTTATGGGCAAGAAGCAAAAGAAATGGGCGGCAAAGCGCCGTCGCATATTATGGTTGTGCGCCCCTTGCGCGACGGCGTGATCTCTGAATTCGAGATCACGGAAGGAATGCTGCATTATTTCATCGGCAAAGCGCATGAACAGCACTGGGTACCTATGCCGCGTCCGCGTGTCGTGGTAGGCATTCCAAGCGGCGTCACCGAAGTCGAAAAGCGCGCGGTGTATGATGCGACGATGAGCGCCGGCGCGCGTGAAGCGTTCCTTGTCGAGGAGCCAGTGGCTGCCGCGATTGGCGCAGGCTTGCCGATTCAGGAGACGCGCGGCAGCATGATCGTGGACATCGGCGGCGGCACGACTGAAGTGGCCGTCTTTTCGATGGGCGGCATCGTGATCAGCCGTTCGATCCGCGTAGCGGGCGACGAGATGGATGAAGACATCGTGCAATATATGCGCAACAAGTACAATCTGCTGATCGGTGAGCGCAGCGCTGAAAATGCGAAGATCGCAGCGGGTTCAGGCTTTCCATTGGCTGAAGAAAAAACGATCATGCTGCGTGGGCGTAATCTGGTAACGGGTTTGCCGCAATCGGTCGAGGTCAGTTCGATCGAGCTGCGTGAAGCGCTGTCCGGCTCCGTCGGGATCATCGTGGACACTATTCGCGATGCGCTGGATGAAACGCCGCCGGAGTTGGTGGCGGACTTGATGGAAGCTGGCGTTTGCATGGCGGGCGGTGGCAGCCAATTGCGCGGCCTGACCGAACGGGTGGCCGACGAAGTGAAGATTCGTGTATGGTTGGCCGAAGATTCAATGACCTGCGTGGCGCGCGGCGCGGGTCGCATCCTTGAAGATTACGATAACCTGAGTCGATTGTTGGCGGGTCTGGAACGTGGCAGCACTCAGCACTAAATACCGTGTCATCAACTGTACAGCTGTACAGCACAAATGCTTCATCCGAAGCGCCAATTGAGTTCAGCGCATAGCCAAAAGTGCGGGACTTTTGCTATAAGCCATGCCAAATGGCAAACGCTATGTTTGCCAGATTAAGGACATAAAAGAAGTGGTCTCGACTCGCCCCATACCGCGCTACCTGTTGATCATTCTGGGCGCTGCCATTTTGGCGCTATACGGGCTGACGTATCGCGGCACGGCGGAAATAGTGGACGAACAGGTCATGCTGAACGTCACTGCCAATTTGTTTGATGAGCATCTGATCAGCGTCAAAACGCATTATCCAAACTTAGTAGTCGTACCTAGCGATCCGAACGCCCGTGTCTACTCCAAATATGCGCTGGCACAGTCGCTGGTCGCTGTCCCTTTTTATGCTATCGGCAGCCTTGCATCTACTGGCGAACAGGTGACTCTCGATGATCGCCCGGTCAGCGTCACAGCGCTTGAAGGGGCATTAGCAGTTGGCAGCGTTTTAACAATGTTGACTGTGTTCGGGATTTACTCGATCGCCTTAGAACTTGGCTTTTCACCCTTCGTCGGCGTGATCAGCGGAATTTTATACGCGGTGACAACGATAGCCTGGCTTTACGCCAAAACTTTTTTCAGCGAACCACTGACCGCTTTTACATTATGTTGGGTAGTCGTTTTCGTGCTGCGTACCCGCCGGACAAAGCGCCTGATCGACGGACTGCTTACCGGTGCTTTTCTCGGTGTCGCAATCCTATCGCGGACGACGGCGGCAGTTTTCATCGTGTTGTTAGCGCTTTATCTGCTGCCGGACTGGAATGCGATCACTGCATCGAAAGTCGGCATGTTCGCAAGGCTTCGGGCATATGCCGAACAGTCTTTGCGAACCTTGCTGCCGCTGGCACCCGGCATTGCGGGCGGGCTTGGCTTGTCGCTCGCTTATAACTTGTATCGTTATGGGAACTTGCTGACCTCTGGCTATGAAGCAGGCTTCAACGCCATTTACTGGGACGCCATTGGTGGTTTCTTGTACTCACCAGGGCGTAGTATCTTTCTGTACAATCCAGTGCTGCTGTTGGCTATCCCCGGCACGTGGTGGTTATTCCAGCGTGCGCGGCGTGAAGCGGTGCTGTTCGTGTTGTTGATCGCATTGCAGGTTGCCATATTCATGGGTTGGTATGCCTGGGACGGTGCCGGTTCTTATGGGCCGCGCTTTATGGTACAGATTTTACCGATCGCGATGTGTCTGGTGATGCCAATGATTGAGCGGGTACGCTGGCGTCCGGTGTTAGCGATCCTGGCCGTGCTCGGCTTCGGCTTGCAACTGATAGCGAGCAGCCTTACCATGATTTCGTTGTTCTATGACATTGGTTTCGACGTTCCAACCAGTGTTATCGATTGGTCGTTGGATAAATCGTTTATTGCTCATTTGTGGTCAACTTTCAGTAAGAACCCGCTCGATTCCCTGCTGCTGCATGATCTCGCGCCGACAGACCCCTTTACTCGGCTGGCAATCATGGCGATCCTGACACTAATACCCGTTGGCATTATGTTATGGGTGGCCGGGCGGGTCAACGTGGTCACTCAAGCCGTGAGCACGGAATAAAAGGCGGGTTGAGTCAATGCGCTCTGGATCAAGTCGGCTGGTCACATTTGCGATCGCGCTCTTTATTTGCTTTGGTTTGCTGGCAGCCAGCACCAGCGGCGTTTTAGGCCCGCTGCAAGGCGTCGTTGCGATCCCCTTGTCGTTTGCGCAAAGTGCTATCAGCAGCGTGACAGGACGGGTAGATACGCTGGTTTCGCAGCTCGCCAATTTTCAGAGTTTGCAAGCTCAAAACGCCCAATTGGAGCACGCATTAGTCAGCTTTCAATCCGAGATCGTCGATTTGCGCGAGATCAACGCGGATTATGAGCGAGTCGTGGCGCTTTTGAATTACAAAGATCACAGCGGCGTAGTGGGCAGCCAATTCACCGTCGCGCGCGTGATCGCCCGTGATACGACGGGCTTGCTGCGTACGGCAATTATCGATCATGGCACACGTGATGGCCTGAGCGTGGGGATGCCTGTGGTCACCGAACTTGGATTGGTAGGGCGTATCAGTTCGGTAACCTCAGTCAGCGCGCAGGTTACGTTGATCATTGATACCTCCAGCTATGTCAACGCGCGGCTGCAAAACACAAAAGGTGAAGGCAGCGTCGTCGGCACGGCCAGCGGCGATTTGCGCATGACGTTCATCAAGCTAACCGATCGCATTGATGATAACGATCTGGTCGTCACGTCAGGGATCGGCGGCAACTTCCCGCGCGGCTTGACGATCGGCCAGGTGACCAGTTCGCGCCAGGATGATTCGCGTTTATTTCAGGAAGCCGAAGTGCGCAGCCTGATCGATTTCAACCGCCTTGATTTTGTGATGGTGATCACCAACTTTCAGCCGATCGATTTGTCAGCGTTTGCAACGCCCATCCCCGGCCAATGACCAGTGCACTTATTGGTGGCTGAGTCGGCATGATTGGGCGTTATCTCGGTTTGCCGTTCATGGTGATCGCGGCGGTGCTGCAATCAACCGTGCTGCCAGAGTTTCAGGTGCGCGGCGGACGCGCTGACTTGATTTTTGTGTTGGCGGTGTCATGGACGCTGTTGGCAGGTGGCGAACAAGGCATCGTGTGGGCGCTAATCGGCGGTGTGACGCAGGATTTGCTGACGGGAATGCCGCTCGGCACATCAGCGCTGGTATTAGTCGTGGCGATGTTCGCACTCAGCCAGATCGCCGGACAAATCGGGCGTGCCAACCTGATTGTGCCGCTGCTCGCGATCGGCATCGGCACTGGTATTTATCATCTACTCATGATTGCCGTGTATGCTGTGCTTGGGCGTTCCGCGCCGTTAACGTACAGCCTGATCAACGTGACGCTGCCAACGCTCGTCTTGAACCTGATCATTATTTTGCCTGTGTTTCGTGTGATGGGGCGTCTGTATCAGGCCATTACGCCGCGCCGCGTCACGCTGTAATCGTGCTCAATCGTGAATAAATTGTTGAGGAACTCGCTGTATGCGCGAAGGTCGTTTACTCCCTTTTCAGGGAAGCCGTCTCATACTCACCCGCGTGATCATGCTGTGTACCCTGCTGGTGCTGGTGCTCCGCTTATATCAATATCAGTTTATCGATCATCAGAAATTTTCGGACGCTGCCGACGAAAACGCCATCTCAAAAGTGCCGTTGGCAGCGCCACGCGGTGTCATCTACGATCGCTATGGTGTGCCATTGGCGCTCAATGCGGCGGCCTGGTTGGTGACGATCACGCCAGCAGGGTTGCCTGACGATCAAGCCACCGCGCTCAATGTGCTCAACCGTTTGTCAGCATTGATCGAAGTGCCACCCACGCGCGCTGCTGCTGACGCGGCAGGGCTGAAAGATGTGCGCAGCTTGCAGGAAATGGTCGTCGAAGGGGCGGGCATTGCGCCCTACCGCGCAGTGATCGTCAAAGCGAACATTCCGCAGCCGATCGCGCAGCAGATTTTGGAAGACAAATCACAACTACCGGGAATCGATGTGCAGTGGGGCGCTGTCCGCGAGTATCCGAACGGCATGGTGACCGCGCAAATCATCGGCTATTTAGGGCCGATCGGTCAAAAAGAAGCGAACAGTTTGCGCGATCAAGGCTATAACCCGTCATTTGAGCGCACAGGCTATGCCGGGATCGAAGCCGCCCTGAACGTTCAGTTATCCGGCACACGCGGCAGTCTGGTACAAAAGGTGGATGTTGCAGGACGACCTGTGCAGGGTGGCTTGCTCAAAGAAGACCCGGCGATCGCGGGTGAAAATGTGCGCCTTACCATCGATCTGGCCTTACAAGAGGCGGCACAAAATGCGCTGATCGATCAAATCAACCGAATCAACACGAAGAAAAAACAGCTTCAATCGCAAGCTGGCGCGGTCGTCGCGATCGATCCGCGCAATGGGCAAATCCTTGCAATGGTCAGTTGGCCGACTTACGATAATAGTAAGTTTGCGCGCTTCATCGATGGCAACTATTACACACAGGTTGCCAAAGACCCGCTGTTTCCGCTGGTTAATCGTGCGGTCGGTTCGCTGTATCCACCCGGCTCAACCTGGAAGATTCTGACTTCGGTGGCCGTTGCGCAAGAGCATGTGATCGATCCTAATTCCAACCTGAACGACTCCGGCCAATTGATCGTCAGCAACAGTTTCGCCCCGAACGATCAGGCACGCTCACAGAAGTTCGTTTGCTGGAAGCGCACCGGACATGGCGAAGTGAACCTGATCAAAGCGATCGCGGTCAGTTGCGATGTTTATTTCTACCAGGTGGGGGGCGGCAATCCAGCCGTTTCGCCACAAACGCTGCGCCCCGGCGGGTTGGGCGTGGTCAACCTGGATCGTTATGCGGCCATGTTCGGCGTTGGCGAACAAACTTTTATCGAGATACCGGGCGCGGTAGCTGGACGGATGCCTGACCCAACCTGGAAACGTCGCTATTATGGCGAAAGCTGGTCAACCGGCGATACCTATAACGCGGCATTCGGCCAGGGTTATGTGACGGTATCACCGCTGCAACTGGCAAACGTGGCGGCCACTATCGCGAATGGCGGCACGCAGTATCAGCCTACTTTGATCGATAGTTTCGTCGACTCGGCTAACAATGTGGTGCAGCCCTTTCAACCGCACGTTTTGCGAACGATGATGCTGCCTACCGATGGTTCACCCGCCGTGCTGCACATCGAAGAGGACATGCGGATCAGGGGTCAAAACAGCCTGGCGTGTGTGTGCGAACTGGACAGCGGCTTCTACGATCCGGCCAATGTACCTGATGCGCTTGCCAAACGTGTGCAGGATCCTGCTAATCCCGACGATCCAAAGGCGACCATCGTACAGGGATGCGATCCGGCCAAGGTTGCGAGCGGTTATCGCCAAACGGTGATCGTTGATCGCGATATGACGCCGCCTTCGACGCCGGGCAAACATTTCAACTTTCAATCGGTGGATTACACAGTATTCGTGCCGTTCGATTACGATTTTACCGATGGCGTTTGCGATAAAGATCAATTCAACGTTGCGGATGCTTCACAATTCGCTTCACCGAAGCCGGACGCCGGACAGATCGGCTATCAACCGCCGTTCGTTGATTCATCGATCTTCACCATTGTGCAAACCGGAATGCATGACGCCACTCAGCTCGGCGGAACGGTCGGCGCTGACTCAGTACAAGGCGATCCGATCGGCTACAACTTGAGCAATGGCATTCCAACGGCGGGCAAAACGGGCACTGCCGAATATTGCGACGATGTGGCGTTCAAATCGAACCTGTGTCAGCAAGGCGCATGGCCTGCGCACGCCTGGTTTGTTGGCTACGCACCCTATAACGCGCCGGAAATCGCAATCGCCGCCTTCGTTTATCATGGCGACGAAGGCTCGGCCTATGCGATGCCGGTGGTGCGCGCGGTGACCGAATGCTATTTCTCGCTTAAGGCGCAGCGTGCAAAAGGCGTTGTAAATCCGGCGTGCAACGTCAAAAACACGAACAGCGTCGTGGGGAAGTAACGCTTGTCGGTCAAACGGCTATGTAGGGTGGGCGGCTCATGCTGGACAAAGCCGCCCACCCCTGATAAAATGCGGACACTGCCTGTGCCACTTTGAATGTACCATTTTGGCGAATCTGTTTGGGAGTCTGTCTTGGCAAATCATAAATCTGCAATAAAACGCATCCGTACTTCGGAGCGCCGCCGTATCCGTAACCGTTTGGTCGTATCGAGCACGCGCACCGCCGTCAAGCGCGCCCGCGCCGCTACCGAAGTTGGCAGCGACTCGACTGCTGCTCGCGAAACGATCGTTCATGCCATTCGCGCGTTGGATAAAGCCGCCACCAAGGGCATCATCCACAAGAACAATGCCGCGCGCCGCAAAAGTCGCCTGATGAAGCGTCTCAATGCACTGTCAGCGACTGGCAGCACGACCACCGCCAAATAATAAGTAACCAGTAAAAAGCCCCGCTTGCGAACGGGTCGGGACTGCCTGACCCGAATGCCCTCATAATTGATCGCACAGTTGCAACCTCAATAGCCCGAAACAAGCGTTTGTGTAATCCGTCACAATATGCTAAAATTAGCGTATCTTATCATCTGAAAATCCGATGAATCGCAGCCTATTGCGTCGCCAACTTTTTGCCGGTTTGATCTTCAGCGCGCTTGTGCTTGCGTTCGGCGTGCGCACGGCTTCGGCGCATGGCTATCTGGTGCGCTCGATTCCGCAAGATAGAGCGACGATCCCGCACGCCCCATCGCGCGTGCAAATCTGGTTCAGCGAAAGCCTTGAAAGTCGTTTCAGCACCTTAAGCGTGACCGACCAGAGCGGCAAGATCGTTGATCTGGCAAATGGCGGCGTGGCGGCTAACAATCCCGATCTGCTGGAAGTGCGCCTGCAACCGAATCTGCCTGACGGCGCATATATCGCGACGATGCGTACTGCTTTTCGCAGTGACGGACATGTTGCGACCGATACGCTTGTTTTTTGGGTAGGCCACCAAACCGACAGCACGACTACCTCCGGCGCAAATACAGATGTGCCGACCCTTGAAGTGATTGCACGCGCTTTGACGCTCATCGGTATGATGCTGGCATTTGGCGCGCTGCTGCTCTATCGCGCAGTGCTGCTTCCGGCGTGGCGCAATCCGCAGTACCGCGCAGGTGGACTCGCGCCGCGTATTATGAGCACGCTGTCCATCGTGATCGGCGCTACGCTTGGCGTGGCGATCACTGGTAACGCGCTGTGGATCGTTCAGCAGAGCATGGCGCTGTTCAACGCCGATGTGGGGCGCGTCTTTCGCGAAAGCTTGTGGAGCGTAGTAATCAACGGCACGCAGTTTGGCGACATTCTGAAAGTCCGCATCGTGCTGTTGATCGCGGCGGCTAGTCTTTTAGGGGTGGCCGATCGGCTGCGCGCGGAACGTCCGGCGTTGGTGCTGGCCTTATGGTCGATCAGCGGAGTCATCATGGGCGGCGCGCTGGCGACTCTGAGCGTTACGGCACACGCTGCCGGATCAACCCTGTGGCCGCTGCTCGCGATCGGCGTCGATTGGCTGCATGTGCTGGCAAACAGCGCGTGGATCGGCGGCTTGATTGCGTTGATCGCTGCGCTGCGCCCTGCCTTGAGTCCACTGGACAGCGAAGGCCGCCGACTCGCCTTATTAGCGGCATTGCGCCGTTTTTCGCCACTTGCAGCAGCGGCGGTGCTGATCATGGCGGCGAGCGGCGTATTCAGCGCATTGTTGTATGTGTACACCCCCGATCAACTGCTGAGCACGAACTACGGGCGCACGCTCATCGCCAAATTGGTGCTGGTCGCGCCGCTGCTGCTGATCGGCCTGATCCATCGAATAACGCTGCAACCGGGGTGTTTTGCACGCTTTGAACGTTGGATCACGCTTAGTTTACGCGGCGAATCAGCGCTCGGTGTTGGCGTGATCCTGATTGTGGCGCTGCTGACAGCCACTCCGCCACCCGTTCCGCCAAATGCGCGTGCCAGCGTTGCACAGCCGATTTTTACAGCCAGTGACATGACTTACAGTTTGACATTGCGACCTGCACCCAACGCGGCTGGCTCGAACAGTTACGATATACTGCTGACGCGCGGCACAGTACCGTTGGATAGCGCAAAAGTCAGCGTACAATTTGTATATCCGGCGCTCGGCCTGCGCGCCACTCCGATTACACTGGATGGTCAAGGCGCGGGCTTGTACATCGGCGCGGGTGCGGAACTCGATCGGGCAGGCGGCTGGCAAGCGATCTTTGATGTGACGCCACCAGACAGCACAACTCCGGTACGATTGGCGCTGAGTTGGAGCGTGCTCGACCAATCGACGCAAAATGCCGATCGGCTGCCAAGCGTGCTGAATGTGGTCAGTTTGGCGGCGGTGCTGTTGGCGTTGGCATGGTGGATCATCCCGATTTTACGCAGTCCCACGATAGGCGGACGGCTGCCAACGCTGCACATCGATCCGCAGTTGGCACTTTTAGGGGTAGCGATCCTGATCGTGACGGTGATCGTGATGGGCGGTGGCGCACTGTATTTGGCATCCGCCGCAAGCAGCTATCGGTTAGCCGCCAATCCGCCGCCGTCCTTCATCAACCCGACGCTGCCTGATCAAAACGCGCTGAATGTGGGCAAACCGATCTATGCGACAAACTGCGCTTCATGTCACGAAACAGGTCAGCCGCTCACCTCATATCTGACCAGTCACGGCGACTCGGACATTTACCGTTTTTTGCAGGGTACGCCGTCACACCCTTACGCTGATCAACTGAGCGCGCCGGAACGTTGGTCAGTCGTGAATTACTTGCGGGCGCACTTTGAAAGTGGCCTGCCGTGATGCCTGCGAATTAGCGCAATACCCATAAAAATCAAGTGACACGCCCTACCCAAAGTGCTACAATCTGATCAGGCCATTAGCGCCATCAGGCAATCCAAAGCATATGTCCGGTGTCTGCTAGTCCCTCAAAAATAGTGATTGTAGGAGTCCCTTTTGTGACCAGTTTAGCGCTTACCATCTCCGAAACGCTGCGTTATCGTGGCAAAATCGGCCAGTGGAGTTGGGTACTTCACCGAATCACTGGCCTGGGCACTTTGTTCTTTTTGTTTTTGCATGTGATCGATACTTCGTGGGCGGCGCTCTATCCGCCGAGTTTATACAATCGCGCGATCAGCCAATATCAAAGCCCACTGTTCACCTTTGGCGAATTTGTGCTGGTAGCGTGTGTGGTCTATCACGCGATTAACGGCTTTCGGATTGTGCTGTTCGATTGGCGTCCGCAGTGGTGGAAGTTTCAGGCACGCGCCGCCAATATTGTGTTGGGCGTGACGCTGGTGCTGTTGATCCCCACCTTCGGCCTGATGTTTGCCGAGACGATTCGGCATTATACCGGACTCGCGACGTTCAATTTCGACACCTTCAAGCTGCCGGAAATCATCGCGGACAATTCACGCTTTGCGCTCGGCATCATTGCGCTGTTGGCGTTTGGCATTATTGCCTCCGCCATTTATTCGGTGATCGCGCCAGGGGCAAATGCGCCGCGTAAAGCGCTCAAGCGCAGCCGTTTCGATACGTTCATGTGGACGTACATGCGCGCATCAGGCGTATTGATTTTGCCGCTGGTATTCGGCCATCTGGCGATGATGCACGTCATTCAGGGCGTCTTCAATATTTCAGTTCACAACTACATTCCGATTGGCACGACGATGATCAACCAATCCGGTACAGCGGTTGAATTCGTCGCACTGCGCTGGAATACGATGTTCGCGGGCGTGTTCGTGTGGCGCGTGTATGATATTCTGCTGCTCATTCTGACGATTATTCACGGCTTCTACGGGATGCACTACGCGCTGAACGATTACATTCACAATGCGCTGGTCAATCGCGGTGCACAGATCGCCATTTTCGCGACGGTGATCGGCTTGCTGTTCGTCGGCGGCATCGCCATTCTGAGCGGTGTGCCCGCCGAAACAGTCAAGATGTTGCAACAACAAACTGCACAAGCTGCCGCACAGGTTGCCGTAAAATAACGTCGTAACGGTTTATAAGGAGTCCTCACTATGCAAACGCATCAATTCGATGCACTGATTATCGGGGCGGGCGGCGCTGGATTGATGGCCGCGCTGCACGCTTCCCGTGGCGCAAATACCGCCGTGCTCAGCAAGCTCTATCCAACACGCTCCCATACGGGCGCGGCGCTTGGTGGCATTGGCGCGGCGCTCGGCAACCTTGAAGAAGACAAATGGGAATGGCACGCTTTCGATACCGTCAAAGGTGGCGACTACCTGAGCGATCAGGACTCCGCCGAGATTTTGGCGCGTGAAGCGATCGACGCCGTGATCGAACTGGAACATTTCGGCTTGCCCTTCGATCGCACTGAGGAAGGCAAAATCTCACAGCGACGCTTTGGCGGGCATACCAATAATGATACGGGTAAACCAGTCCGTCGCGCTTGCCATGCTGCTGACCGCACGGGTCACATGATCTTGCAGACGCTGTATCAACAATGCATCAAAAACAACGTCAACTTTTTTGACGAATTTCACGTGGTTGATTTGGTCTTCAATGCGAATCGGTTGGCGGGTGTAGTCGCTATTCAGATTGACACAGGTGAACTGCATTTGTTTCAGGGCAAAGCAGTTGTGTTCGCGACGGGTGGTTGGGGAAAATGTTGGGACGTGACCAGCAACGCGCTCAGCCTGACGGGTGACGGCGCGGCGATCGTGTATCGAAACGGCTTGCCGTTGGAAGATATGGAATTCTACCAGTTCCACCCCACCGGCTTGTATCCGACCGGCTTCCTGATCACCGAAGGCGTGCGCGGCGAAGGCGGCGTGCTGATCAACGGGCGCGGCGAACGTTTCATGGAAAAATACGCGCCGAAGATCAAAGACCTTGCCAGTCGAGATGTAGTATCACGCGCGATCTTCATGGAACTACGCGCTGGCAACGGGATCAAGGGCGGGCCGTATCTGCACCTTGATTTGCGTCCTGAAACGGTCAATCGTTATCTGGCCGAAGCGGGCGAAACACGCCGCATCGATAACCATTACATCGAAAGCAAGCTGGCTGAAACGGTCGATCAAGGTCGCACTTACGCGGGTATCGATCCGGTCACCGAACCTATGCCGATCCGCCCCACGGCGCATTATGCAATGGGCGGCATTCCAACCGACAATGACGGTCAGGTGATCCTTGATCCGCAAAATACGGTGTTCCCCGGCTTATTTGCGGCGGGTGAATGCGCGTGCGTAAGTGTTCACGGCGCGAATCGTCTGGGCACTAATTCACTGGTGGATTTGGTGGTGTATGGTCGCCGCGCCGGGAAGTCCGCCGCTGATTATTGCAAGCACGCCGATTTCGTGCCGCTGCCCGCCGATGCTGGTCACCGCATTGCATCCGAGCTGGAGCGCATTCGCAAGGCGAGCGGCAAAACGCGCGCCGATGTGATTCGCAAGAAGATGCAAACGACCATGACCGATCAGATCGGAATCTTCCGCAACGGCAAGGATATGGAGCGTGGGTTGGAGACGATCCGCGAATTGCAGCACACCTTCGCCACTGATCTCACCATCGACGATCGCGGCAGCAAGTTCAACACCGATCTACTAGAAGCGTGGGAACTCGGCTGCCAGTTGGAAATTTCCGAAGTGACGGCGGTTTCGGCGGTCAATCGCACTGAAAGCCGGGGCGCACATGCTCGCGAAGATTTTGCCACGCGCGATGATGTCAATTGGCTCAAGCACACGCTCGCTTGTCGCGACGAAAAAGGCGTTCACCTGACCTATAAAAATGTGGTGATCACCAAGTTTCAGCCTAAAGAGCGCGTGTACTAAGGTTCAGCCTTTCCTCCAACATTCAAGCCCTTACCCGACCCCTCGCCTTTAGGCGAGGGATTTTCTGCTGCCTGAGTGGGAATTTGTCGAGGTAGGCGGGCAGCGTGACGCGGGAACGCCTCAAGCATCCGCCCAAACACTTTGATCCCTTCGATAAAATCCGCCAGCCGGATGTTCTCGTTGGGCGCGTGAACATGGCTGCCCGACCATCCGCAGCCAAAATTTGCCGCTGGCACGCCGTGACTCTGGCACAACTCGTACATCGGTCCGCTGCCCGGCGACACCGGATACACAATCGGCGGGCGGCCTGCAAAAGTGCTGAGCGCCTCGATCGCCGCCTGCGCAATCGCCGTATTCGCTGACGTGCGGGCGGGCATCGTGCCGCTATCCAATTCGCTCAGCCGAATATCCGCGAAACCGTGCCGATCCAGGTGCGCGCGCAGCAAATCGAATACCAGCCGTGGCGATAAATTCGGCACCAATCGCAGATCGAGTTTGGCAGTGGCACGGCTCGGCACAATCGTTTTAGTGCCATCGCCTTCAAAGCCTGCCGACAAGCCGTTGATTGTGCAGGCGGTGCCGAAATACAAGGCTTCCATGGCATCGATCCCGGTTCGGCTGCCGAGCAACTGCGATAAGCCGTAGCGTTCGGCGTACTCGTGCATGTTGAACGGCAAATTATAGAGCAGCGCGCGATCGGCTTCCGCGATGGGCGCAACGTGATCCATGAAGCCGTCGATCAGCACTCCGCCGTCCGGCGCGCGAAGGGTACTCAGCGCTTCCACTAACCGCCATGCTGCGTTTGGCACAAGCGCACCTTGCCCTGAATGGGCGTCGATGCTGCCCGTCTGGACATTCAACTCCACGCACAACAAACCCTTGACGCCCAACGTCAGCACGGGTACGCCGCTATCGTCGCGATAACCGGACTCCCATACGCAGCCGTCCGCCTCAGCCAGCCAATCGGCGCGTTGGCGAGTGAATAACGCCAGTTGATCGCCGCCGGATTCTTCTTCGCCTTCCCACACAAAGCGCACATGCACAGGCAGCGCGCCATACGTGGCACGGTATGCCTCGACTGCGAGCAAGCGCGCCACCAGATTCACTTTGTTATCCGCCACACCGCGCCCGTATAAATGCCCGTCGCGAAGGGTGGGCGTAAACGGTGGGCTGAGCCAACCTTCATTTGGATCGGCGGGCTGTACGTCGTAATGATTGTAAACCATCAGCAGCGGCTGACCTGTGCCATCTTCACCCGTGATGATCGGTGGCAAATCAGGACGCAGTGCGACGATCTCGGCTTGCAATCCGGCGCGCTGTGCCAGCTGCATTACAGCGCTGACAGCCCCGGCGATCCCTTCTTTGTTGCCCTGTATACTCGGCAGCGCGCATAATGCGCTGAGATCGCGGATTGCGGCGTCGGCGTGGGCGTCTACATAAGCGTCAAATGCGGAAAAGTCCATCGATAATTTCTCGATAAATAAAATGCGCGATACATTGTGCGCAAAAGTGTAATGAGTTCGGCGGCGTTGTCAAGCCAGCGCGTGTTTTATATTTTCACAACATTTCCAATCGAAAACGCGCTAGAATCACCCCTATGCGTATCTTGATGATCTCCAAAGCGTGCGTGGTCGGCGCTTATCAACGTAAATTAGAAGCGTTGGCGTGCTTGCCGGATATTGATCTGACGGTGATTGTGCCGCCTAGCTGGCGCGATCCGAGCGGTGAATTGAAGTTGGAGCGCGCGTATACCAAAGGCTATCGCTTATTAGTCGAGCCGATCCGCTTCAACGGTAACTTTCACCTGCATTATTATCCCACACTGCCGCGCCGTATTCGCGAACTGCGCCCGGATATTGTCCACATCGACGAAGAGCCGTACAACGTCGCGACCTGGCACGCACTGTGGGCAGCCAAACGGATCGGCGCGAAAGCCCTGTTCTTTAGCTGGCAAAACATCGCACGTGCTTACCCGATCCCGTTTGCGTGGGGCGAACGCTGGACACTGCGCACCGTCGATTATGCGATCGCTGGCACGGATAGCGCGGCTGAAGTGTGGCGCAGCAAAGGCTACCGCAAGCCGTTGGCTGTGATTCAGCAGTTCGGCGTCGATCCCGATGTATTCACGCCCAGTATAGCGAAACAAGTGGGCAGTGGCTTCGTCATTGGCTGCGTGGGCC
>Ga0209100_1000973_pt1 | contig 21472 bp, 15 predicted proteins | sample lystaG_FD_185480 | JGI IMG/M metagenome (GOLD analysis project Ga0209100, IMG submission 185480) | Glacier valley bacterial and archeal communities from Borup Fiord, Nunavut, Canada, to study Microbial Dark Matter (Phase II) -... | ecosystem: Environmental > Aquatic > Freshwater > Ice > Glacier ...
GGGCATGGCCACCAGCTACGCCTTGCTGGGGCTGATGTTTCCGGTCATCGGCTGGAGCGGCCTGGGCATGCTGATTTACGCTGCGTCCTTCGCTGGGACGCAGCGCAGCTTCTGGCCCAGTTGGGTCGCCATCTTCATCAGCGGTGCGGTTCATCTAACCCTGTTCCTCACCAAAGAACTGTCCTGGCTCACTGCGGGCGGCTTGTTCTTCTTCACCATTGTGGCCGCGCTGGCCAACCACCTGACCTACCGCGAAGCCATTATCTCGCGTTCGCTCGAGCGCTCTCAAGAGGAGGTAGCGCGGGTGGCTAAGATTGCCGAGCGCGAGCGCATCGCCCGTGACCTGCACGACTTGCTGGGCCACACCCTCAGCGTCATCGTGCTCAAGAGTGAACTGGCCAGCCGACTGGCCGAAAAAGACCCCGCTCGAGCCGCTCGAGAAATCCGCGACGTGGAAAGAATCGCTCGAGAATCGCTCCAAGAGGTTCGCAGCGCGGTGCGCGGCTACCGCAGCAGCGGACTCGAGGGTGAACTCGAGGGCGTGCGCCTAGCTTGTGAAGCCGCCAATTTGAAACTCGAGCTGTACCGGGTTCCGCTCGAACTCGAGTGGGCGCTCGAGCAAACCCTGGCTTTCGTGCTGCGCGAGGCTGTGACCAACGCGGTGCGGCACGCGAACGCTACGAGGTTGTGGGTCAGCCTCGAGCGCGCGGGTGAAAAGGTACGTCTGAGCGTCTGGGACGACGGCAGCGGGCGCATTCTAGAGGGCAACGGCATTCGCGGAATGCGGGAGAGGGTGCAGGCTTTGGGTGGGTCGCTCGAGTTGGACGCGCAGGGCAAGGGTGTCACCGCACTGGTGGGCTCGTAGCTCGAACTAAGCCTTCTCGAGCCTAAACGCTTGACTCTCGAGCCACTCGAGGGTTCATACTCACAGCGTGCGTTCCCTGTTGTCTATCGGACGTTTTGCCCAGCTCACCCGCATCAGCGTGAGCGCCCTGCGCTTTTACGCCGACGTAAAGCTGCTCGAGCCTGCACTGATTGACCCAGACAGCAGCTACCGCTATTACGACCCGGAGCAGGTGGCCCTGGCCGAGCGCATTGCGGCCCTACGGAGCGTGGATTTACCGCTCGAGGAAATTGGGCGATGGCTTAGTGCTTCTGACGAGGAAGCCGCCTGGATTCTCGAGCGCCACGAGCAGCGCCTGTTCGAGCGCTTTCAGATTCAGCGCGAGGCCCTGCGGAGCGTGGGACGAATGCTCAACGGCCAGCGCCGCATTCCCGAGCTAACCATTCAGGAGCGCGACTGGCCCGCACAAACCCTGCTCAGCGTGCGCGAACAGGTCACGCAGACCGACTTCTGGACCCTGCGACAGCAGGCACACGGCGAGATGGAGGGGCTGCTCGAGCAGGTCAATCTCAAAGCCACAGGCTTGCCCTTCGAGCGCTACCACAACCGTGAATTCTTTGGCGAGGCCCTCGAGACCGAGTTCTGCTTGCCCATTTCACGCCCCATCGCGGTTTCGGGCCGGGTGCGCCTGAGCGAAATCGCAGCGCACCGCGTGGTGTGTGCGGTCCACCCCGGCGACTGGACCACTTACGGCTCGAGCTACGCCGCCCTGATGCACTGGCTCGAGGAATGCGGACCCTATACCGTGGGCGCGGCCTACACGATTCTCTCAACAGGCGAAACCGAACTGGGCTTTGCGGTGGAGCGTATTCCACAGTTCTCCTCACCTCCCTCCTCAATTCTCGAAGGAACCTCCATGAACACCCTCGATTTATTAGACCTGCTGCACCACCCCGACAAAAACCAGCGCATAAACACGGCAATGGCCCTGGGAACTCAGGCCGATGTGAGCGCCCTGCCCACCCTGCTCGAGCGCTTTGCCGAGGAACCCGATTTTTTTGTGCGCGAAAACCTCACCTGGGCCGTCGTGCGAATGGGCGCGGCGGCGGTCTCGCCCCTGCTCGAGTTGCTCCGACATCCCAACCCGGCTGCGCGACTACAGGCGGCGCTCACACTGGGCAAATTCAAGGATGCTCGAGCGGTGGAAGCCCTGGTCAACGCCGTGCAGGACCCAGAACTCGAGGTCGTTCAGAGGGCCGTTCACGCGCTGGGCCAGATGGGCGACCCCAGGGCTGTTCCCGTCTTGTTAAACTTGCTGACCTCCGAAAACGACGAGCTGAAAAATACCGTCCGAACTGCCCTCGAGCAATTTGGGGAGGCAGCGGTGCAACCACTCAGCGCAGCTTTCCCGCTCGAGGACTGGCCTGTGCGTCAACAAATCGCCGATATTCTGGGGGCACTGGGTCTGATTTCCACCATACCAGCTCTGAAAGCGGCACTCGAGGATGAGCGCTGGGAAGTTCGTTTTTCAGCCGTGACCGCGCTCGGCACTTTAGAGGACTCGACGGCTCGAGCGCTGATTCAAGGAGCTGCGGAAGATGTGGACCCTCGGGTGCGGGGCTTGGTGTCGAGGGTGCTGGGACTGAAGCGCGTTTGAGGGATTTGCTTTCACAACTCGAGCGAACGGAGTTGTGAAAGCCTTTGAATCGAATGTTTAAGTTTTCAGGGATTTCAAAAAGCCCCCTCGAGCCACAAGCGCTCCAAACCCACCTGAGTGAGCGGTAAACTCAGACTCGAGGCGGTTTTGCCCAACCGCTCGAGCTGGTCTCGGCTCAGATTGGAGAGCTGCGGAACCACCCGGTCGGCCAGAGCGCGGTCCAGCGGCAAGCCGCGCTGAGACAAGCGCAGGGCGTCGAGCACGAAGCTGGTGCCCAGCGGGTAAAACGAACGCACCCGCTCGAGCGGGGCCTCGAGCGCTTTGCCGTCGTAGGCGCGCGGCGCGGGCATCCGCACCCCCACCTCTTCATCACCCCGCCTGCCGCGCCCCGACCAGTCGGCAGCTTCGCCCACGAAGGCGTAGAGCTTCTCGAGCGACTCTTTGGCAAAGTTTTGCTTGTCCATCCACGGGCGCTCGAGGGCCGGGATGCCGATGTCCACCCGCAAGAAGCGGCGCATCAGCGCAGACCCCACCGGAAACAGTGAGCGGCTGTCCTGGTCGTTCATGGTAGCGATGATGCGGAAGCCCTCGGGAATGTACAAATCGCGTTCGCCGTTTTCCTCGGCAGTGGACAAGGGCAGGCTCGAGCGGTAGGTGGTTTCGAGCAGGGTGAACAGCCGCCCGAACGCCTCGTCCTGGTTGGCGCGGTTGAACTCGTCGAGAATCAGGTAGTGCGGCTTTCCGCTTTCAAGCTCACTTTTCTCAAAGGCCAGCACCGCTTTGGCCACCACCCCGTGGGTCCAGCCGTAGCGCAGACCCTCCCCCGGCTGGGCGCGCAAGCCACCCACCACGTCCAGCGAAGACCAGCGGGCGTCGGCGGTGGCAAAGCTGTAATTGGTGCCGCCGTCGGCAAAGCACTGCGAATACTTGGCGCAGCGGTCCGGGCGGCATAGCTCAGTATCGGTCACACAGCGATATTCCCGCTCGGCTTGCTCCGGGGTTCGCACGAACACCCGCTTGCGCCCGCCCATGCGGTCGGCCAGCAGGGTGGCTAAAAAGGTTTTACCGCACCCCGGTGGCCCGACGAGCAGCAGGTTGTGACCCTCCTCGAGATAGGTTTGCAGCGCGCCCACCAAGTCGGGGTCAATGGCCAGCAACTCGCCGAAGGATTGCTCCGCCGCCGCCCCCGCGCCCAGCGGCTCGAAGGCCACCGGTGGCAGGCCCACCGCCTCGCCCTGCACGTCCTGAATCTTTTTGCGTTCCTCGAGTTCCTTTTTACGGCGCTCGAGCGCACTCAGTCTCTCGCGCTCCTTGAGTTCCTTTTTTTTGCGCTCCTCGAGCAACTTGAGGCGCTCTCGCTCGGCTTTTTGTAGGCTCTCGAGCAGCTTTTTAGCGCCTGCAAGTGGCTTGAACACCTCGCTCTCGACCGTGGGGGTCAGCGCGCGGCGCTCGAAGCCCTCGAGCAAGGAAAGCGACAGGTCGCGGGTTTCGGGCTGCATCAGGCCCTCGAGCCGGTTGCTTCCCGAGAGCAGCGGGTCGGTCTCGAAGTAAACCAGTGATTTACAGCGATAGCGAAACCCGGTTTGCTCGAAACGTAGGCTGTGGCGGTACAGGTGCAGTGAGCGCACCTCCTGGCTGTGCTTCTCGATGCGGTAGAGCAGGTCGGCTTGACCGGCGTAGAGTTCGGCGTCGGCCATCGCGTAGTAGTACCCTAAAAAGCGGTTGTTCTTGGGCAGCTTGTTGTCGAGTCGCCCGCGAACCTCGCTCAGCACCGCCTGCGGCACGGTGGGGTTGGTGGTGATGAGTCCGCCGTACTGGTCCACCATGCCCGCTGTCTCCACCACCGCGAGCTGCGGCCCCCGGCTCGAGATGCTGACCAAATCCACCAGACACATCTGACAGCGGGCGAAACGCATCATCTCCTCGCGCAGCGAATCGAAGCTTTTGTCAGAGCCGATGGGCGGTGGAATCAGGCGCTCGAGTTCAGGGTCTGCGCCCGAAGGCGTGGGCAAGGAAAGCGGCGGAGAAAAGTAAACCTCGCCCACCTCGTTCCAGTTCCACTCCAGGGCGTGTTCGTAAAAAAGGTCCCGATTTTTGGCATTCATGCGCTCGAGGGCCTGAATATCGAGTCTGTACTGTGCAAAAAGGGCTATGTGTTCGCTCATTTTGAAACTCCTTTGTGATGCCTATTTTGGGGTGCGATTTGAGAGTGTACATGGATTATCGGCCTCCTTTGAAGCGAGGGAACAGAGGGCAAGCGGGGAGAAGCGCAGGGGTCAATTCAGAGGTGGGCGGGTTTCGGTTGAGTGAGTTGCGGAGAAACGAAAGCAAAGTGCTCAAATCGGCTCGAGGGAATCGAGTGAGCACAGAAACACTCAAGCTGAACCTAAGCGGTTTCTCCCCTGCCCCGTTCACCTCGAGACCCCGGTCAGAATCCCTGGCAGTGGCCCCATCTGCACTTTCTCGAGGGCCTCGCGCAAACGGGCTTTGAGCACCGTTGGCTTGTCCTGTGGGCAAAACTGCATCGCCCCGATGCTGCCCCGGTACAGGCCACGATTATCGAGCCTGAGCGGCTCGGTGTCCGCGTTTCCGGGCCACAGCACCAGACCCAACCGAGCGTGGTAGTCGCCCATGTAGGCCCGCATCTGGTTGTTGATGTCGCGCTGAGACTTGGGTTCCAGCCGTCCCAGATTGCGGTATTTCACGTCCACCACAAATCGGATGCGCTCTTCTTTGTCACTCGAGCGCACGAAGATATCGGGCCGCGCTCCGAAGGCGTCTCCCACCGCGCCCACCCCCTGAAACTGGATGGGGATGTTGTAGTCGAGTAAAAAGTCGGGTCCCTGGAAGGTGCAGGCGAGCTGGCCCTCGCGCTCCTCGAGCGCGCTGCGGCGAATGCAGCCCAGCAGCGCGGCCAGCTCACAGGCCACCCACACCTCGAACAGCGCGGCCATGCCCAAGCTGCCCTGCGGCAGACCTCCGTACTCAAGCGCCGCGCTCGAGGCTTCGCTCCACAAGCCCAGCAGGGCGCGGTGCGCGCTCGAGGCGGGCATGAATCCCGCTTCCTGCTCCTGCCACGCCCCTACACCGGGCAGGGCGCGCTGAAAGTGGCCTCTGCGCTCCTCAAGCCGCCTGATAAATTGCAGGTCGAGTCCAGCCTCGGCACGGGCGCGACCCACCAGAAAGTCCCAGAAGTGCAGCAGCAGACGGTAGGTAGGCGTGTTCCAGACCCGCTGCCGACCATCCAGGACGTGTTCCAAGCCCACCGCGCCGCCGGAACCCCAGTGGTCCAGGGTGGCTTCCCAGTCCACCGCACCCGAAAGTTGACCGCCACGCTCGAGCCGAAAACGCCGCTGGCTGAGGTGCTCCGGGGCGCTGAGCAGCCGCTCACCCAGGGCGCTCAACCGGGGGGCCAGGGTGTGTAGCGTTTCCAGACCCTGAGCGCTGTTGCCCTCGAGCGCCTGGGTTCCCTCCCCCAACACGCCCTGCACCTCGAGCGGAAAGCCTAGTTTTTCGGTAAGGCTGGGAACCCGCCCCACGATGTGCCGCAGCCAGCGCCACGCCGCCTGCGGGTCGCTCGAGAGCTTGGCCGGATAAACGTAGAGCGTAAACGGTGCGCGCCCGGTGGCGGTCTCGAGTTCAAAGTCGTTGCGTCCCACGAAATCTGTGGGTCTCAGCTCCCAGCGGTAAGCGTTCTTGGCCCAGGCCCAGGGTTCACGGTGGTAGTTTTCGCTGCTCTCGAGTGGGTTTCCATTCCACCAAATGGCCCGGATGGGTTCGCTTAAAAAGAGCTGCAAGGGGCTTTCCTCGGGAACCTGAAAGCCGCCCTCGAGCGCCACTAAAGGCTTATCGAAGCGGTCTCGCAACTCAAAATGCACTGCGACACCTCAGCTTGCTCGAGAGGTGGGGCGTGCTCGAGAGGAAGGTGGGCGCTGAGTGTGCTCTGCTCGAGCCTGATGTTTGGCCCAACATTTTTTGGGGTGTTTGAAAGTCGTCTGACACTACTTCGGATCCTTTTAGTTGTTCAAAGTATAGACCGTCCGCATGAGTACACAGGCGTAGGTGTTACCAAACTCACGCCGCTCAAGATAAATTTGAAATAAAAAAAGAGCGACCCGTTCGTCGCCCTTATCCGATTTTCCCGCTCGAGCCTCAAAGCGATTTAACCCGCTCCACCCGCACCATGTTGGTGCTGCCGCTCTGCCCGAAGGGAAGCCCCGCAATAATCACGTAACGGTCTCCCTCACCCACGAACTCGAGCTGACGAATCTCACCGTCGGCGATTTCGGCCATGCGCTCGGTGGAGTCAATCTCCGGGGCCAGCATAGGAATCACGCCCCAGCACAGCGCAAGCTGGTTTTTGACCAACTCGAAGGGTGTAGTGCCTACAATCGGTACCAGGGGCCGCTTGCTCGAGACCTGAAACACCGAGGTGCCCGTGGCCGTAAAGCACACGATGGCTTTGGCCTCGAGCGCCACCGCCATAGCGCAGGCTGCGTCCGCGATGCTGTTAGACACGCCCCGCACCGCGCCGTGCGAGGGGTTGAGTTCCATGCGGTACTGCTCACTGGCCTCGGTGGCCCGAGCAATGCGGTCCATCATCTGCACCGACTCGATGGGGTACATGCCACTGGCACTCTCGGCGCTGAGCATCACCGCGTCGGTCCCGTCCATGATGGCGTTGGCCACGTCCGAAGCCTCCGCTCGGGTGGGACGCGGGTTTTCGCGCATACTCTCGAGCATCTGGGTGGCGGTGATGACTGGTTTGTTGGCTTCGCGGCAGGCCCGAATCAGTTTTTTCTGGATGATGGGCACGTCTTCGGGCAGGCACTCGACGCCCAGGTCTCCCCTTGCCACCATGATGCCGTCGGATTCGGCCAGAATCTCGGCAAAGCGCTCCACAGCGGTGGGCTTTTCAATCTTGGCCATCAGCTTGGCCTTGCTGCCGTGACGGGCCAGCTCGGCCCTTGCGTCGAGCATGTCCTCTCTCGAGCGCACGAAGCTCAGCGCTACCCAGTCCACGCCCAGCTCGGCCCCGAAGGCCAGGTCTTCGCGGTCTTTGGCGGCCAGCGCCGGAACCGAAAGCGCGGCTTCTGGCACGTTGATGCCTTTCTTGTCGCTCAGCTTACCACCGATGACCACGGTGGTGAGTATGTCCTGACCCTCGACCCTGACCACCTCCAGCTCGAGGTTTCCGTCGTCCAGCAGAAGCTTCATACCAGGACGCACATCCTGAACCAGTCCGGCGTACTGGGTGGTGGCCCGCTTGACGTCGCCATCCACCACCTCGGAGGTGAGAATAAACGCTTCACCCTTGACCAGCATAACGGGGCCGTTTTTAAAGGTTCCCACCCGGATTTTGGGACCCTGGAGGTCCTGCAAAATGCCCACGGTGACACCCTTCTCACGGGCGAGGTTGCGAACCATATCGTAAGTTTCGCGGTGGTCTTCCTTGCTGCCGTGCGAAAAATTCATTCGCACCACGTTGAGACCCGCGTCCATCATGCGCCCCAACGTTTCCACGTTGCGACTGGCAGGGCCGATAGTGGCCACAATTTTGGTGGCCCTTTGAACTTGATTTGTCATTAAAACCTCAGTTTGGGGAATCGGGAATCGAGAATCGGGAATTGGTAGCTCAGGCTCGAGCTTAAAGCACCGATTCTCGATTCCCCAACACCGATTTCCTACTTTTTAAGCGCTTTGCGTCCCAGAAAAGCCGCGCCCGCACCGAGTTCACCCTCGATGCGGAGCAACTGGTTGTATTTGGCGATGCGGTCACTTCTCGAGGCGCTGCCCGTCTTGATTTGTCCGGCGTTGGTGGCCACCGCAAGGTCGGCGATGAATGCGTCTTCGCTCTCGCCGCTGCGGTGTGAAATCACCGTGGTGTAGCCGCTCTTCTTGGCCAGTTCGATGGCGTCCATCGCCTCGGTCAGGCTGCCAATCTGGTTGACCTTGACCAGAATCGAGTTGGCCACCTTTTCATCAATGCCGCGCTGGAGCCGCTCGGTGTTGGTCACGAACAAATCGTCGCCCACCAGTTGCACCTTGTCGCCAACTCGAGCGGTAATCTTGGCCCAGCCCTCCCAGTCGTCCTCGGCGAGGCAGTCCTCGAGCGAGACGATAGGGTAACGCGCCACCCAGTCGGCCCAAAAATCTATCATCTCGTCGGTGGTCAGCACGCGGCCCTCCCCCTCGAGGTGATACTTGCCGTCCCTAAACAGTTCGGTCACAGCGGGGTCGAGCGCGATGGCGATATCCACTCCAGGCTCATAACCTGCGTTCTGGATAGCCTCGAGCAGCACCTCGAGCGCTTCTTCGTTGCTTTTCAGGTCCGGCGCAAAGCCGCCCTCGTCGCCCACGTTGGTGTTGTAGCCGCGCTTGCTCAGCACTTTTTTGAGCGCGTGGAAGGTCTCAGTGCCGTACCTGAGCGCCTCGGAAAAGCTGGGCGCACCCACCGGCATGACCATGAACTCCTGAAAGTCCACGCTGTTGTCGGCGTGTGCGCCGCCGTTAATCACATTCATCATCGGCAGGGGCAGAGTCTTGGCGTTGCTGCCGCCCAGGTAGCGGTACAGCGGGATGTTGAGAGCATTTGCGGCTGCCCTCGCCGCTGCCATCGAAACTGCCAGAATGGCGTTGCCGCCCAGCTTGCTCTTGTTGCCCGTACCGTCTAGGACCAGCATGGTGCGGTCCAGGGTAATCTGCTCGAAAGCGTCGAGGCCAATCAAGGCTGGCGCGATGAGGGTTCGGACGTTCTCGACCGCTTTGAGCACGCCTTTGCCCGCGAAACGGGTGCCACCGTCGCGCAGCTCGAGCGCCTCATGAGACCCGGTGGACGCGCCGCTGGGAACGATGGCGCGTCCCATCACTCCACCCTGCAAGTGTACTTCTGCTTCAACCGTAGGATTTCCCCTCGAGTCGAGCACTTCTCTGGCCACAATGTTGACGATTTTGCTCATGATTCCTCCAGCGACCTTATTACAGTCGCCTAAATTACACAGCATAAAAATGCCGTCTCAAACAATCTCGAGCGCTTTCCTACTTATTTTTCTCGAGATGTGAGTGAATCTTTCAGCCGACAAACCTTGTGTTAAAACTTCAAGGTGTACCTGCGACACTATACCCTCGAGCGGCGGGTATGGGTAGACAGTTGGGCTGAGTTGACGAAACCCACTTAGCGACACAATGTCTGCCAGAGGTCATTGAAGTGTCAGGCGCAGTTCTCCAAAGTTATCCACAATTTTTATGCACAGGGGCGAAGTTTTCCACAGGTGAATCTCCTATTGTCCGCTCTGAAGCTGCTTTACGAAGCTAAAGTTTTACACAGGGGCTGTGGATAGATTGGTGAGCAGCGCAAATCGGAGTCCATTTAAGGGGAATACACCTGACTCAAATGCTGGGTCGCACTCGAGCGGACCAGAACCCAACTCTGAGTCGCCATTTATCACACCCGTAGGGGGACCACCACAGCACTGTATCCGCTGTCCTCAGCGGCTTTGAACAGGGCTGGAGTGTTCGAGCCAGAAAGCTGAATCAACACTTCGCCCTCTAGCGGTCCCAAAGCGTCGGTTACATACTTGGCGTTGAAAGCCAGAGCAAGTGCTGGCTCGGTCCCCTCTTGAAATACCTCTAGCGCGTCCTGTGCTCGCCCATAATCCCCCTCCGAGGCCAGGGATAGACTCGAACCGCTGACCTGGAACTCAACGCGGTTGTTGGCCGTCTTGTCGGCCAGGACCGCCACCCGATTTACCGCTTCGCGCAAGGCAGCGGAGGAGAGGCGCACCGAGAGCTTGACTTCTTTGGGAATTACCCGCTCGTAGTCAGGGAATTCACCCTCGAGCAGTTTGACGTTGAGCTTCCAGCGCGGCGTGGACAGACCCAGCACACTTCCGGCGAAACTGAGTTGAACCTCGCCGTCCTTGAGCAGTTTGGTGAGTTCATCCACCGCTCGAGCAGGTAATATCAAACTCTTTTCTACGTCACATCCCGAAAAATCGCGCAGGGCCAGTCTAAATCCGTCTGAAGCCACCACGCGGGTGCGCTCCCTACTCAGCTCGAGTTTGATGCCCCGGAACACCGCCTGAAACGCTTCGGTGGCCGCAGCGTAACGCACACTGGACAGAGCACGAGCAAATTCCCTGGCGTCAAGCGCAGTGTCTGCCTGGGAAGGAAAACTCAGTTCCGGATACGCCTCGAGGTCGCCAGTTTGCAACTTGGTTTTGAAGCCCCCGCCCTGAATATTGAGTTCGTTGCCGTGCAGCTCGAGTTCGACCAGTTCACTAGACAGACCTCGCACAATTTGCGAAAACAGGTGCGCCGGAACCACCACGACGGCTTCCTCGCTGACTTGAGCGGCTACGGTGGTTTCCAAGTCCAGCTCGAGGTTAGTTCCGCTCAGCCGTAGACCGCTGGGGGTGGTTTCGAGTTTGAGGTAGGTCAGAATGGGGTTGCTCGAGCGAGCGGACACAATTCGCTCGAGGCTCGACAAACTTTCTGCCAAAACTTTTTTGGTCACTTGAATCATCACTGGAGGGTCTCCCTTCAAACATTCTCATCTTAGAGGAATTATTTTACCTGAATTCCCCAAACCTGGCTCGCCTTAAAAAAAGAACATATAAAGATATAAATAATAGTAGTAGTAGTAATAGGGGCTGTGGATAATGTGGATAAGTGCCTTCGAGCCTGACCCACAAATTATAAATTTGTCCACAAGCCCTGGGGATAAGTCGGCTTTTCCTGTGGATAACCTGTGGATAACCCTCGAGTTATCCACAGGGTCAAGGTTATCCACAATTTGTCCACAGAGTTATCCCCAGATTTGTGCCTGGTTATCCCCAGATTTTGAGGGGTTATCCACAGAAATCCACAGCTTGTGAACATGAGAACTATTAGATTAAGGCGTTGTCTAGACTGATTTTGAACCAGAAGCACAAATTTTTTGCCAAACTATAACCCTCTGAGCGCTGGAATTATTCCAAACCGCGCAAGTAGATGCGAACCTCGCCGAGAGCTTGTTGAAGTTCGGGGCTTTGCTTGAGCTGGTCGCCAATTTTCTGAATCGCGTGCATCACGGTGGTGTGGTCACGCCCGAAGAATTGACCAATTTCAGGGAGCGAGTGGGACGTCATTTCACGCACCAAAAACATAGCTACTTGACGTGGCAGCGCGATTTCTCGAGCGCGGCCACTGCCTTTGAGGGTTTCCACGGACAGACTGAAGTGCTGAGCCACGGCCTTGAGAATGTCGTTCATTTCGAGCGAAATGGGGTTTCCGCTAAACACTTCTGAAAGAGCGCGGGCCGCTACTGCGCGTGAAAAAGCTACGTTGTTCAGGCTCGAGTAGGTGATGACCCGAATGAGCGCTCCCTCGAGTTCGCGGATGTTGGTCGTGACCTGTTTGGCAATGATTTCGAGCACGTCTTGTGGAATGGAAATCTTGCGGTTGCCCGCATTCATCTTCAAAATCGCCACTCGGGTCTCGAAATCGGGACTCTGAATGTCGGTAATCAGACCCCACTCGAACCTCGAGCGCAGCCTGGCCTCGAGGGTTTGAATGTCGCGTGGAGGTCTATCTGAGCTGAGAATAATTTGCTTATGGTTTTCGTGCAAGGCATTGAAAGTATGAAAAAACTCCTCTTGAGTGCGCTCTTTGCCAGCCAGAAACTGAATATCGTCTACTAGCAGAACGTCAATGGAGCGGTAGCGATTGCGAAACTGGGTCATTCGGTCTTCACGGATGGCGTTGATGAGTTCGTTGGTGAAGGTTTCGGTGGAGACGTATTCCACCCGTAAATTCGGATTTTGGCGCAACGCATGGTGGCCCACTGCGTGCATCAGGTGGGTTTTCCCCAGCCCCACATCGCCGTAGATAAACAGCGGGTTGTAGGCCCGCCCAGGAGCGTCAGCCACCGCCACCGAGGCAGCGTGAGCCATATTGTTGTTCGGTCCCACTATAAAGTGGTCAAAAACGTACTTGGGGTTAAGGTTTAAGGGATTGCTGTAGGCCACGCCCGATGTGGAACTCGAGGGGGTGTTGTTGGGCAGGCTCGAGGAATAGTTGGGTAAGGGGTTATAAGAGGACACGGTTTCTTTCTCGACTTCGATACGGTCTTTGCTTTCGGGGCTGGAAAGGAGTTCGGAGATGGGTTTGACTGCGCTATCGGGTAACAACATCGGTTCTTGCACCGCGCTGAGAATTTGAAAGCTCACTCGAGGGTTTTGCGCTCCCAGACTGCGTAAAGCGTTCTCGAGCAGCTCGAGGTAGTGGGTTCGCAGCCAGTCTTGGGTAAACGAATTGCGGACGCCCAACACCAACTCGCCATTTTGTACGCCCAGCGGTTTGATGTTGGAAAACCAGGTCTGGAAATCCAGGATGCTGATGTTTTCGCGCACGTAGCCCAGCACGTCCTGCCAAATTTCTTGAGAAGAGATAAGGGCCTCCCTTTTAGAGCCTGCCACGCGCTTGGCCTCGAATCGTGAAAGACCAAAACAAGCGTATGGCTCGAGCCGTAGAAGCTCAGTATAAGCCACCTTACCCTGTTTTGGGCTAAGGAGGGTATACTGCAAATCTTGATGATAACTTTCGTGTGTGGAGCGTTTGTTAGGGGAGTGTGGAGATGAAGATGTTCGACGTTTTGGTCATTGGGGGCGGTCATGCTGGAATCGAAGCTGCTCACGCGGCAGCGAAGTTCGGCAAAACCGCGTTGATGATGTCCAACCCTGCCACGTTGGGGCGGATGCCTTGTAACCCTGCGGTAGGGGGTCCAGGTAAAAGTCAGATGGTCGCTGAAATTCACGCACTCGGCGGACTGATGGGCCGCATTGCCGACGACACAGCGATTCATACCCGTGTTCTCAATGCTTCTAAAGGTCCAGCAGTTCATAGCCTGCGGGTTCAGAACGAGCGCGACCAGTACGCGGTTCGTGCTCAGGAATACATTTTGGGTAACTCGAGCATCGAAATTTTGCGGGCTGAGGCTGCCGACCTCGAGCGGGTAGGTTTGTTTTGGGAAGTGCTGACCACTGATGGGAGGCGCTATGTGACCCGCACGGTAGTGGTGGCTGCCGGAACTTTCATGCGTGGCCTTACTTGGTATGGGCGGCACTCGAGGCCCGAGGGACGTCAGGGTGAACCTCCTGCTCGCTTCCTCTCGAGCGCGCTCGAACGGGTGGGGCACCAGCTCAAACGCTTCAAAACCGGGACCCCTCCTCGAGTGCGCTCGGATTCGGTGCGGTTTGCGGACCTTCTGGCCATTCCCGCCGATGTGCCCCCTCACACCTTCAGCGGACGCGAAGGGCCAAACGCCCGCAAAAGTCCTACCTGGCAAACTCACACCACCCCGGCCACCCACCAACTCATTCTGGAGAACTTGGGCGAGTCGCCGATGTATTCTGGGGACATCGAGGGCCTGGGACCACGTTATTGTCCCTCAATCGAGGACAAAATAGTGCGTTTTTCGCACCATGACCGCCACCTGCTTTTCGTAGAACCCGATGGGGTCGAGACCAGTGAGGTTTACCTTCAGGGATTCTCGAGCAGTTTGCCTCCGCACCTGCAAAACCAGATGGTTCGCACGCTGCCCGGATTCGAGCAGGCGGTGATTCAGCGCTACGCTTACGCGGTGGAATACGACGTGATAGATGCTCTCGAGTTGACCCTAAACCTCGAGTCGCGTTTGATGCCGGGGGTTTTTACGGCGGGGCAGCTCAATGGAACCAGTGGCTACGAGGAAGCAGCAGCGCAGGGTTTGGTCGCGGGTGTGGCAGCAGCGCGAAGGGCGCAGGGTTTGGCGGAGCAGCGACTCGAGCGCTCGAGCAGCTACATCGGGGTGATGCTCGACGACCTCACGCTCAAGGGAACCGACGAACCTTACCGCATGATGACGAGTCGGGTGGAGCACCGCCTGCTGGTGAGGCAGGACAACGCCGATGAGCGGCTCTCCCCTATCGCTTTAGCCTGGGGACTGATTGACGCTTCTCAACTCGAGCAGGTCGAGGCCAAATACGTGCGGGTAACTCAGGCACAGCGTCAACTCGAGGGCCAGCGGTTTCAAGGCACTACAGGAGTGGGGTGGCTCAAGCGCCCTGAGATAAAGCTCGAGGATGTTTTGGCGCTGGGCATCACCCTGGAAAACGATTTGAACCGTGTCGAACTTGAGTCTTTAGAGATTAGGGTGAAGTACGAGGGCTATATTCGGCGCAGCCAGGAGCAGCTCGAGCAGGAACAAAAGTATGGGTCACGCTCGCTCAAAGGAATTGATTTCAAGGTGATGGGCGCACTTTCTATCGAGGCTCGGGAAAAGCTGAGCCGCGCTGCGCCCCAAACGGTGGCTCAGGCTTCTCGAGTACCCGGTGTCCGAATGGGAGACATCACCGCATTATTGGTTCATCTCAAAAAAAGTCCTGCGCTCGAGCGATAAACCCAGTTTGTTTCACGTGAAACAGACCCGAAATGGGGTCTGTTTTTGTTTTGTAGTGTAGGGAGAGTAAAGTGTTTCACGTGAAACAACAGTTCAAACAGCTCGCCCTCGAGTACGCCAAGTCGCTCGATTTGTTCGGTCCCAGCGTCCAGCGCGACTTTGACCACCACTATGACCTTTTACTCGAGTATGGTCACTTCCTGCCTCCAGGCACAGAACTGCTGGACGTTGGCTCGGGGGGAGGTTTGCCAGGCATCCCATTGGCCCTCGAGCGACCCGACCTCAGCCTCTATCTGTGCGAGGTGCGCCAGCGCAAGGCGGCATTCCTTACCACTGCGGTTTCTCAGCTCAAGCTCGAGAACGTGCGGGTGTTTTCGGGCAATGTGCGGAGTTTTCCCTACACAGTATCCTGGGTCACAGCGCAGGCGGTGGCTGAAGTCCCGGATTTGGTCAAGATGCTCGAGCATGTGGTCGAAGATGAGTGGCATCTCATCTCGCGGCGCTCGAGTTCCTGGAAAATACCCATCATCAAGAAGTACCACATCACCGAGGAGCGGCGTCCACTCGAGCCGGATTCCGACCTGATTCACCTGACCTTGAGGAGAATTCCTTGAACATCATCGGCGTTGTCAATCAGAAGGGTGGGGTGGGGAAGACCACCACGGCGGTCAATCTGGCGGCTTATCTGGCCTCGAGCGGTAAAAAAGTATTGCTGGTGGATTTGGACCCGCAGGCCAATGCCTCGAGTGGGTTAGGGTCCAGGGGTGCGGAGCAGGGGGTTTACGAAGCCCTGACCGAGCCACACAGAACCCTCGAGCTGATAATACAGACCGAGCAAAAAAATTTAGACTTGCTTCCTGCCACCTCGAATCTGGCCGGAGCTTCTGTCGAGTTGACTGATGCTCCGTATGCACTCAAAGAGCTGCTCGAGCCGCTCACCGACTACGACCTGATTCTGATTGATGCTCCTCCTAGCTTGGGGCCGCTCACCGTCAATGTGCTAGCCGCGTCACACGCCTTGCTCATTCCGCTCCAGGCAGAATACTATGCGCTCGAAGGCATCGCTGGCTTGCTGGACAGCGTGGAGCGGGTGCGCTCGAGCCTCAATCCCAGGCTTCAGATTCTGGGCATCGTCATCACCATGCACGATGCCCGCACCAACTTGGGCCAGCAGGTCGAGGAAAACGTACGCGCTCACTTTGGCGAACAGGTGTTCTGGAGCGTGGTGCCGCGCAACGTCAAACTGGCCGAAGCGCCGAGCTACGCCAAGCCCATAGGCGGCTACTCACCGCTCTCGAGTGGTGCGGTGGCCTACCGCCGTCTGGCCGAGGAGGTGATGCAGCGTGTCCAAAAAATCTAGTCTGGGACGGGGTTTAGACGCATTGATGGGCAGGTCGCTCGAGGCTGCTCCACCTGCAAGTCCACTCACTCTCTCGCTCGAGCAACTGATTCCCTCGCCGCTGCAACCTCGAGTCAACTTTGAACCCGAGGCGCTGGCTGACTTGGCCTCGAGCATTCGAGAGAAAGGCGTTTTACAGCCCTTGTTGGTCCGCAAAGTGGGGGAGAAGTACGAAATCGTGGCGGGAGAGCGACGTTGGCGGGCCTCGTGTTTGGCGGGGTTGAGCGAGGTTCCGGTCATCGTGCGCGAGTTGAGCGACCTCGAAACCCTGGAAATCGCCATCATCGAAAACCTACAGCGCGAGGATTTGGGGCCGGTGGAAGAAGCCAGAGCCTACGCCCGCCTGCTCGAACACGGTAAAAGTCAGGAAGAAGTGGCGGGCGCGGTGGGTAAGGCTCGCAGCACCGTCGCCAACGCGCTGCGTCTACTGGCCTTGCCCGACGACGCGCTGCGGGCGCTCGAGAACGGAGATATCACCCCCGGCCACGCTCGAGCGATTCTGGCCCAGCCCGAGGAGGACCGGGTGTGGGCTTTGACTCAGATGCTCAACGGGGGCCTCAACGTGCGTCAGGCGGAGGCTTTGAGGCGAGAAAAGGCGTCCAGCGCCCAAGCGAACCCCGTTTTGAACCGACCTTTTGCGCCGCTCGAACTCGACCTCGGCCGCGCACTCGGGACCAAAGTTCGCATTGCGGGCAGCGATAAAAAGGGCAGGCTCGAGCTGAGCTACGGCTCGAGCGAGGAACTCCAGGGATTACTGGATAAACTAGGTTATGAGGGCTAGAGCTTAAGTGAGCTTGTCGTGCGCCTCCGGCGGGTCGCTGGGGGTCGGCTTAATATCAGTGTTGGATGCTTGAAAATAGACCGACGTTGAGCTGACTCGAAACCTGCCGAAGGCGTATACCGTTATGAAAAATGTCCATCTGCGCCTATACGATAAAACTCGAGAATATACCGCTCGAGCGCGTCTTGCTCCGTCTCGAGCACAAATTCCTGAAAGTGAGGCACGCTGGTTTTGAGCGCCACGATGAACTCTCCCAGCGCTTTTCCTTGCAAATGAGGTAGGAGCCGCATCACCAAATTGCCGCTGAACTTGGCCGCAAAATCCTTAGCCTGGGCTTCCTTTTGCTGCTCGAGCGCAATTTGCTCCTCGAGCCTCGCTTCTGGAAAAGTGGCTTTGATTAGAGGTAAGTAGTTTTCGCGCTCTTCAAAGTGTGGGCGTTGCGAGATGCCTTTGTGCTCGAGCCAGGACACAAACTTCTGGATGGTGGGGCGGTCTTTCATGCGCCGCTCGAGCGACCCCGAAAGGTCATCAAGATACGGAGCCACTGAAAAATACGGGCTGGCAATGGTCCACTCGAACAGAGACTCGAGCGTGTCAAACCCAGCTTCCCACCGTGCGTACTCGAGGCCCAGAAATTCGCAAACGCGTCCAAAGTCTTGGGTCAGCTCGAGGTCGGCTTTGTAGTGGCTTTCTTCGCGGCGGTACACGTAACTCAGCCCCTGTTCGCCGTACTTGAGGTCAAAGCGCCGCACCATGCGCCCCAGCAGGTTGCCGAGGTCATTGAAGGACATGAAGGTATAGGTGCTCTCGAGGTAGCGCTGGGGCACAAAAAAAAAGTCGGTTTGTAGGCCCCGGTACACCACCGAAAAAACGTGACCCGCCGTTTTGAATTCGGATACGCTAAGTGCTCGCATCAGCTCGAGCCGCCTTTCTCCCCAATCGGGCTGGGACTCGACCAACACGTCCATATCACCGAAATCCGGTTTATCACCGTAAAAGCGTGGAATGCAGTAGCGGCCTTCAAGCTGAACGTCCAGAAAACGCCGCAGTTCGATTTCTCGCTCGAGGTAATCGGCTCTAGGCATTCGGGGAAGGTTATAAAGTTTACCACCCATATTGAGGTAGTTTAACGCTCGAGGACACAGTGAACATCCGCCAGATGGCTCAGGTTAAAAAGAGCCTGTAGACCGGGTTCTCGCCCTCATCGGCATACGGGTAGCCCAGACGCTCGAGCGACTCCTCGAAGCGCTCGAGGTCGGAATCCTGTACCTGAATACCCGCCAGAACCCGTCCGTGGGCGCTGCCGTGGTTGCGGTAGTGAAACAGCGAAATGTTCCAGCGTGGCTCGAGGGCTTCGAGAAAGCCGGATAACGCGCCGGGGCGCTCGGGAAACTCGAAGCTGTACAGCCGCTCGTCCTCCACCTCTGGAGCGCGTCCGCCGACCATGTGGCGGGCGTGAACAATCGCCATTTCATTTTGGGTGAGGTCGGTCACAACATATCCACCTCGCTCGAGTTCGGCCACCACCTCCGCGCGCTGGGCCGCGCTCGAGACCTGCACCCCCACCATCACCTGGGCCAGAGAGCGGGGCGCGTAACGGTAGTTGAACTCGGTGACGGCGCGCTTTCCCACCACGCTAATCAGGCGTTTGAAAGCTCCGGCCTGCTCGGGGATGGTCACGGCCAGCAGCGCCTCGGATTGTTCGCCGTAGCCTGCCCGCTCCGCAATGTGACGCAGGCGGTCAAAGTTGACGTTTGCCCCGCAGGTCAGCGCAATCAGGGTTTCACCTTTCAGTTCATGCGCTCGAGCGTACTTTTTCAGACCCGCCACCGCCAGCGCCCCGGCGGGTTCCTGCACGGCCCTGGTGTCGTCGAACACGTCCTTGATAGCACTGCACACGTCGTCGGTGGAAACGCGAATAATTTCGTCCACGTACTCGAGCACCAGAGCGAAGGTGTGCTCTCCCACTTGCTTGACCGCCACTCCGTCCACGAAGATGCCCACCTGCTCGAGCTTGACCCGCCTTCCGGCCTGCACGCTTCTGAACATCGCGTCGGCGTCCTCGGGTTCCACGCCCACAATGCGAATACGGGGGTTGAGGCTCTTGAGATAGACCGCGATTCCGGCAATCAGGCCGCCGCCACCCACGGGCACGAACACGGTGTAGTTCGACATCGGAAGCTGCGTGGTCAGCTCGAGGCCGATGGTTCCCTGTCCGGCAATCACCAGTGGGTCGTCGTAGGGATGCACGAAGGCCAGCCCCAGTTCCTTTTGCAGCTCGAGCGCGTGCGCCTCCGCGTCCGAGTAGCTGTCTCCAAACAGCACCACCTCGGCTCCCCTGGCGCGGCAGGCGTTGACCTTGATGGCAGGCGTGGTGGCGGGCATCACGATAACGGCCCGAACCCCGAGTTTCTGGGCTGAAAAAGCCACGCCCTGCGCGTGGTTTCCGGCGCTTGCGGTGATGACCCCGCGCTCGAGTTCGGCGTGTGATAGGTGGGTCATCTTGTTGTACGCCCCGCGCAATTTGAAGGAGAAGATGGGCTGCAAGTCCTCGCGCTTGAAGTACACCTCGTTCTCGAGCAGCGAAGACAGGCGCGGCGCACGTTGCAAGGGCGTTTGAACCGCCACGTCATAAACCCGGCTGGTCAGAATCTTTTTCAGGTACTCGAGGTGAGCGGGAGGACTTTTGAGGATTGAAGTTTCAACGGTCACAGTCTTCATGCTTTCTTCCCACCTTTGGCTTGGCTCGAGTTTTTGGGCGCAGTTCCATCAACAAAAAACCTACCTTTGCAGGTAGGTCGAGGCAACGAACGCAGGGTTCGTTGCCTCAAGGAATGATGATTTTGCTCGAGCAAGCGTTCATGGCCTCGAGTGTACACGCTGCTCAGGGAGGGGTCAACGTAGAAACCAATTCAGGCTCGAGCATCCAATTTATTCAGTTCGTTAAGTATTGACTAAACGTTCCGAACGATGTAAAAATAGCTATGTTGAGCGCTCGAGAGAGGGTCATCGAAGATTTTGGGCGGTTTTTCGAGAACTACGGTATGGCCCGCAGCATCGGGCGCATCTACGGGTATCTGCTCACCACCCCGGAGATGGTCTCGAGCCTGGAAAGCATCGCGCGCTCACTTTCGCTCTCCAAAGCCAGCGCCAGCACCACGGTGCGAATGCTGGTGACGATGCAGCTCATCGAGAAGGCCAGCCTGCCCGGAGACCGCCGAGACTACTACCGGGTCGGGGCCGATGCCCACCTGAACTACCTCGAGGCGGGGATGCGGAACATGCTCACCTTCAAAACCCTGACCCACCAAGCGACTCAGCTCGAGGATTTGGCTCCCGAGGCGCGGGCGCGGCTGACCCCGATTGATGAGATGTATCAGAGGATGTCGCAGTGGATGGACCGCTTTTTTACCGAGTACCGCGAGGAAAAACGCTCCGAAAAATGAGCTGTGAATCAAAAGGAGTGGCTATGAGCACACTTTTGCTCGAGCAGGTTCGCAAAACTTACCGCAAAACCGTGGCCCTGGAAAACATCACGCTCGAGGTGCAGCGGGGCGAACTCTTCGGGCTGGTGGGCGTCAACGGGGCCGGGAAAACCACCACCCTGTCGCTGTTGATGGGCTTTGTGCAGGCCAGCAGCGGTCAGGTGCGGGTGCTGGGTGAAAACCCGTGGAACAACCCTGGCCTCCAGCGCCGTCTGAGCTGGCTGCCCGGTGAGGTGCGGCTGCCCGACGCTCAAACCGGACGACAATGGCTGAGCTATCAGGCTCGAGCCGCAGGGCACGGCCTCGAGCGCCTACCCGCCCTCGAGCGTGAGTGGGAAGCGGTGCTGGACCGCCCGCTTCGCACACTTTCCAAAGGCAACCGTCAAAAGGTGGCCCTGCTGCGGCTGCTCAGCGGAAACGCCGAGGTGCTCATCCTCGACGAGCCGACTTCGGGCCTGGACCCGGTGGCGCAGGAGCGGCTGCACGAGACACTACGAAAGCTGGCTCAGGCGGGGCGCACGGTGCTGTTTTCCTCGCACAGCCTCGCCGAAGTGCAGGCGCTGTGCGACCGGGTGGCGGTGCTGGACCGGGGCCAAGTGCTCCAGGTGGGCCGCACCTCCGACCTCGAGCGTCGCCAGGAGCGCACCCTCAAAGTGTGGACCCGCGACCCGGTGCCGCTCGAGTTGCTCACCGTGCTCGGCGGTGAGGCCGAATCTGCGCGGCACGCAGTGCTGCGGGGAAACCATCTGCTCGAGGACGCTCTGCCGCGCCTCTTTCCCTACGGCGTCGAGCAGGTGCATTACGGTGGGGAGGGTCTCGAGGGCCTGCTGGCCCATCTGCACGACGCCCCGCTCGAGCCGTCGGTTTTGAGCGGAGGCCGCGCATGAA
>Ga0209100_1000974_pt1 | contig 21465 bp, 13 predicted proteins | sample lystaG_FD_185480 | JGI IMG/M metagenome (GOLD analysis project Ga0209100, IMG submission 185480) | Glacier valley bacterial and archeal communities from Borup Fiord, Nunavut, Canada, to study Microbial Dark Matter (Phase II) -... | ecosystem: Environmental > Aquatic > Freshwater > Ice > Glacier ...
AGGCTTTGAATAAACCACTTCGAGACTATCGTTATGATCAATCTGTTCAACAACTTCATTCCTGTATGCGCATGCTTTAATCTTCACAATATCTAATAGCGTATCGTTTGCTTGCAAATCAGCTTCTACCTCTTCAAATGATGGATGTATCCCATACTTTAACAATGAATCTAGTACGTTCTTCATTGTCTGCTCCGGATACCGATAATACTCACTTCCCCTGATCCTGATAAAGAGCCATCCTAAGCGTTCCAATATTGCTTGCCTCGCAAGATCATTATTCAAATTATCACTGGTATGGAACCGTTCTCCATCACATTCCAGCGCAATTTTTTTATCACCATATTGGACTACCATGTCAATCCGATAAGCGCCAACCTTAAACTGAGGAATCACTTTATAACTCTCTGCCAATAAAATCTTCATAACTTCCATTTCAAAAGGTGATTCACTCATTGACAACAGGGTGTCATGATAATGATTTGGGTTTATCGCATATTTGATTAATTTTAATCTTAGATCATCAGGCTTCAGGTCAATATCCGGATTCAAAGAATGAACTACCCATAATTGATTCCTTGCACGACTCACAGCTACGTTATATCGTTTTCTGTATTTATCGTTGTTTCCATCTTCGCTTAGCAACCGGAGTGGCCCGCCATTTTCATTTGGGCTATCCACTAAACTCAGGATTATGATATCTCTTTCGTCGCCTTGAAATTGAGGTGGGGTACCGCATTGTATGCGTCTGTCCTCATACACGATCGGCAGATGTTTCACCATTGTGCAGGCGTGTTTATATTGGACTGATGAAAGTACAGAGAAAAGTGACATGCTACACCATCGAGCGTTATCCACAGAGTCTTTCGGTTATTGGAGGCTAGAACAGCAATGGCGATCACCTCAACTATGCCCTTTCACCTGCATCTCAAGGAGAAGAATTACTACAAATACAATCATATTTCATGCAGGGACTTGGTTTAGGAAACTGATAATTACCATTTTATTACTTTCTCCATTCTGCTTTGATTTCAGTTATAGCGAGATCCTTCCATTCTTCTTTCCAAAGTTCCCAAAACGGTATGTCATTTGACGAAGGTGGATTTTCACATTCATCTATTTGAACAATTGAAGGAAGTATAATGGCTTCTCCTATTAATAGCGCTTCCCCTGCTTTTAATGTTGGCATTTTATCAATTAATTTCCCAAGAGTATCCGGTAAAAGTTTTTTTACATAATTTTGATCGTTTGGATTCGTCAATCTCATAGCAATAAAATTATTACATTGAGAAAAAATAGTTTCTGAAATTTCTGACGGTCTTTGACTTGCCAATAATAGTGTCACACCATATTTTCGTCCTTCTTTGGCTATTCTTTCAATTGATTGTTTTGCCGATCGATACTTTGATAAATCGCTATTAGGAACATATTTATGTGCTTCTTCATAAACCAAGAGAATCGGGATATCATTATTTATCTTTTCTTCAGGTTTTGTGCGATTTCTCAATCGTTTATAGAAGTAACCATATTCGAAAATAATTCTAGAAATCAACGATACCGTTATGCTTAACACTTCAAATGGAACGCCGCTCAAGTCAATCACAGTTACGTTTGCATGCTTATCTGGTGCATACCCTAATAACTGAAGTAGTATTTTTTCAAATGTTACTGTTTTAGACTCAGGGCCAAACAAGAAGTTTAGTCTATCCTGAGACACCTTTGATTGGAAACGAATTGAGAATTTGTCAAGAGTTCCGTCGGCGTAGTCACCTTTCGTGATGTTTTGGCTTTTTGTAGGATGAAAAACACACTCACCCTTAAAATACCTTGCAATTCTTTCTGAACTTGTCATTTTTATTCCCGAATTTACATCAGTACCCCCACTGGCTAAAGTGTAAGTATTGTCAGCAATCATATACCTGTCAGAACATTTTGAATTTACTGTTTCATTTCTGTAATTATTTATTGCATTTATGACTTCATTAATGTCGAAATAAACAGGGCTATCGTAAAATATTTTTGTTTGTCCCTGATTATACTTCTTCTTATTCTCAGTAACCAAAGTTCTGAACACAGAAGATTGATTGTAATTGTCACGTTCCCCAGTATCTAAAAGAATTTCTTCAAGTTCTTCGCTATTTAGTAGCCAATAAGGCAAAACCAAATTGTTTATATCAATAAAGTTGGCATCTGGAAAAGCAGACTTATATTCAGAATGAATATCAAATATTACTACGTGAGAATTATTAAGTTGAAATTCTCCATTCTTTGCTTTTACTGCCTTTTGAATAATAGTAGCTAAAGTATGGGACTTTCCCGATCCAGTAGAACCAACGACCGCTATATGTTTATTGAAAAATTTATTGCCATTTATCGGAATTCTGATTCGTTCGTTTGATGCTAATGAAGAGAATACAAACTTTTCTTGTTCAGAAAATGCATTGCAATAAATTGTGTTTATTTCATCTTCCGTCGCAGGTTCGACTTTTTTCGGAGGAATAGCAATAGAATCACCACCACGAATAAACTTCCCAGCTTTAAGAACTCCCAAAGGATTTGCCTCAATTAAGTATTTCTTTTCACCCTTGTCATTTACTTCAATTGAGAAATTCTCTATTATTGCGATTAACATTGCATTTTCATTATCCGATATTTTTAAATAAGAACCGACTCGTAATGACTCTTCAGCAATTTTGAAATCTTCTAATTTATCAACTGATATTTTGACTCTGTCTGGATAGACCGAAATCACTTCTGCGTTAATTTTGGTTTCTTCACTAATCATCATATTACCCCCTTAATATCCACAAATTCTTGTATTTGGATTGCGACTTGTTTAACGTTAATGTAATCCTCAGAAAGTATTGGTTCTGAAAAATAAAATTGATAGATTTCCTTTGTCTTCACTGTTACGTTAATTACATCTTGCACATTTTCCAAGAAGTTAATGAACTTGATTTTGATTTGATTGTGACAATTGGCTGTGCGAGCAATTGATTTTGGATTAAACGATGCTCCCATATAGTCATAACCGTCAACAAAGAAAAACTCCTCGCTAGCGAGGGCACTGAAAAACACCCTAATTTCCATCCAAAAATAAGCAGAAGAGAAGAAGGGCACAAATTCGCGTCCGCTTCTCTTCTTTTTATCGGGAATATTCTCTCTTTATCCTATTCAATCTCCTGATTATTCCCCCAAGAGGGTGAAGATCCTCTTCATATTGACCGCGAAGATTGTGAATGCCCCTTGTAGCTGCATGCCAAATAGGCCCCGCCCTGATGCTACATCATAACCGTGGCCATGTTTCAGTTCACTATTCTTCGCTTCAATCTTGTACCGCTCTTTCGCCAAGGTATTGAATTCCTCCGTCTCCTGGTAGGTCTGCTGCTCGGAATGGGTCTTGGACATCAATGTCACCGAATAAGACTTGGTCCTGGAACCTTCCTTATAGCATCCTTCTCGATGGGGGCATCGTTTGCACTTCTCCACCTCGAAGAAATAGGAAATCACCGCTGCGGAACCGGTCTCTTTCCTTTTCTTCATTCCCGCGACCGCTCTTTTTACGCTCATATGGCCCGCTTTACAAACATACATCCCGGCATCCTTGTTGAAGACAAAGTTTGAGGAGTTCTTATTGAGGCTATGCGTTACCGATTCGCTCAATTTGGATACCAATTTGATTTCTCGATCTTTCGTCAGTTCAAGATTGTCTTTTTCTGAATATGCGGAGTCCCCAACGACTGCATCTACCTTTAATCCCGTTTTTTCTGTCATGGTAATCAGTCCGTCCAGTTCTTTTCCATCGGGTTTTTCGCCGGAAGTGACGGCGTACGCCGTGATGATTCTTTCCGGGGTAAGGGCAATATGCGTTTTGTAGCCAAAGAAGGAGGTGTCTGCAGTCTTGTGTCCCAAACGGGCATCCTGGTCTTTCGACTGAGCAAGATGTTCCTGATTGTCCACGATGACTTCCACCACATAGTTTAGGGCTTCATTAACCGTAGGGTTGTTCATGATGGACTCATCAGACTGGATCAGACTGGTGAGCTTTTTTGCATATTCTATCTGGTCCTCATACAATCCACTTATGACCTTAGTAGGCATCTTTTCCTTGTAGCCTTCATCGATGCGGTATACCGCTTTTCTCAGGTCCTTGCAGCTGTCCACCAGGATTTCCCGCTGTGATTTGAGGTTGTATCGACTTTTTGTATGTGTGGAATCCACGATAATGGTTCCTGTATGAATGACATGCTTCTTGATGGCGTATCCGACACTCAGATTGACAAGTTTAGCCAGGATATCTGTATCCGAAAGACGAATCTTCCTGAATTTGGTTAGTGAACTGGGGTGAATAACACCTTCCTCTGGGGCTAGCCCCAGGAAGAATTTGAAGGACATGTCATACATCGAACGCTCCACGAGGTCCACGTCTGACAAGGTATACATCTCCTTGAGAATCAGATACTTGATCAATCTCATCGGCGGGATGGCGTTTCTCCCGTTATCCAGACAATATTTTCCGATGAGCTCATCTTCGATCATCGAGAAATCGATTTCTTCGGAAATACGTCTCAATTTATGGTTCTTGGGAATGAGCAAGTCATACAAACCTGGATACTGGCTGAAAGACATCTCTGTTTGAAAATTGATCATCATACACCTCGAATTTAATATTTCTTCATACAATAATTATATCACATATCATTAATATATTCAATATATATCTTACGTTATTGCAAAAGAAAAGATCTGAGTTGTAATATCTCAGATCTTAATTATTAAATCACTTTTTCAGTGCCCTCCTCGCTAGCTAGCTCTTTTTTTAATTCAACTAATTCAATTTCATTAATACCGTGTATATATAAATATGGACAAAAAGGCTGACTTTCTCGTTTTGATATTTTTGCCCATTTTCTGTGTAGTATATGAATTAATTCCTTCAAAGACGACCGAGAATAATCTGCACGTGGTACTTCTATTAAGAAAAACCTCTCAAATGGTGAGGCGTTGAGTGTTGAAAAATACTGCGTTTTTAATTGGGAAAGCCACTTTTGTTTCCCTTTGAGTGCAATGTACCATTCATTGAATAAAAGCTGTTTAACATTAATAGACTTCACAAATTCAGATTTTGTAATTTTGCGTTTTGCATCATCTTTTTCTATTGCTATGCTTCTGATCTTTGCAAGGGCATTGCAATAATAAAATACCGCTGCATCAGATTTGCTACACGAAAACTCTTTACTCAATAGCTCTATTAATTGAGATTCTTGACTATCTAGACTATGAGCATTTATATCAATAGTCAGTTTTTCTAAAAAGTCTTTCAGATTTGTATCTGTTAGCCCCAGCTCTTCATGTACTTTATGAGGAATTTTTTTCTCAGTATAAGATAGAAAATTGTTTTTTAAGAAATCGACACCAATTGGTAAATCCAGCTTTGACTGTCCTGATTTGTAGTAACCGTATAATCTGTAATTTATTGGCACTGCATTTCCTTCAACAACTTTTTTAAAATGGGCTATCATCAATCTAATAGCCGGGGCGATCACTGAATGATTATATTCTGTATGTTCATAATACTTACATTGTATTGCAGTTTCTTCTGATGCAGAAGATACATCAATATCTTCAATTCCCTCTATCACTATTGAATCTGTAGCATTTTCTAACTCAAGAATCTTAATAATAGAATAATCAAATTGGTAAAAGTATCCTCTGATTGTATTGACCGCACTTCTATCTACCATCGCGTCTCCTCTGTTTCTCCGAAATAATCATGCAAGCAACTTAACTCAAATCTCTTTAAAATCTCATTGTTTCAACATTCAACAATAAGCATAAATATCCCCATTTATACATGCGACACCTCATTGACCCTGCCACTTACTCTATTTAATATCCCGTTTATGATTTCCTGTTCCTAAAATCAAACTTAAAAAATTAAAAATATTGATTATCTCCGCCATACCCATCACTCGCTTTATAATTCTATTGCATTCAATACCTCGCTGAGATTACGAAGTTCTTCGTCTGACAACGTGGCGCTTTTATCATCTTTCCTTCTTCGTGGTGCCAGTCTCGTAGATCAAATTTTGCAGGTTTGTCATTCCAACTTACTTTCTTGAGTTCCTATGTCCAACCCTTACCTCTTTCGGACAAAACCGCGATAAGTTCTATAATTTTATATTTGAATTCTTCCATGATTTCATTCCTCCTCTTAATTTTAATAAGGTATAAAATACATCTCGGGTAACTTAACATTAGCTACTTCATCACTTCATTCATCAGTGTTTCATAGCTGTCTACCACATCATATTTAACATTTTCTGTACTGATGGCTTTAAAATGCTCTCTAGCACAATGGATTTTTGCATCTTCAATCAAACGTAGCTGCATGGAAGACATGGAACCTTTGGTTTCTGCTACAAAGTATATATGCTTCACTTTTTCATCATTAAAGGCAATCGCCCAGTCCGGATTATATTTACCTACCGGTGTTGTAATATAAAAACCGCTTGGCAGCTTCACATAGACTGCAACTTCCTCACTAGTATCTAAGTTTTCAGCAAAAGTTCTTTCATTGGTAGAATCATAAAGAATATGATCATACAAATGGTGCTTCGTAACCATGGCATTTACGCCCAAACGCCCCTTCATGGTCGGTTCTGTAAATATAGTTGTGTCATAAGCTGCTTCAATCTTATTGTAGGTAATGTGTTGAATAATCACCGTCGCCTTCTGCTCATTAATGATGTTTGATGCTTTGATAATGAATTCTTCCGGATTGTCTTTAAACTGATCAAACACGACCTTTTCGATGCCCTGAAGAATACGTACAACAGCGGCACGTGTAATCCCTGTTTCAGCGACTACTTTTCCAACAAGATCATACTTCACATTACTGTTTGAGGATACCTGAGCAGTTCTATATTCTCCAGACTCTTTGACAAAAGATACTCCACTGAGAAGTTCTTCTTTCGATTTGATATCCTTCATTTCTCCATACTGTACCTTGAAGAAAATCTTCGACACCCTTAAATCTTTGTCAAGTGCAATTATGGAATTCTCTATCAACTCATCTGTATCAAATTTCACTATATAGGCTGACTTTTTGTTGATTTTTTCCCACAGCTTCTTAAATGCTTCCATTTCCAGCTTCTTTTTATCCAGCCTTAATTCTATATTTTTATCACGGGCGTTATCTGGCTGCATGGTTCGGCTATCGTAAATTGAATTTATAATTGTCAAGATAGAATCTGCGCAGTCCTGTACCTCTTCCGCAAATTCAATATTGCCGTTTTTCTTGTCTTCGTAATATTTGTCAGTAAGAATTCCTTTCTTAATATAGCCCTTTGCAATTAGCCCTTCGTGAATTGACTGTGCCAGCTCCAGATCAACAATCTGCTCTACACCTGTTTGATCTTTAATCACCTTGTTCTTAAACAGATCCACAGTGACCATTAATGGTCTATCAGCTACCGCTTCAGCCAATTCAGACTGCAATGCTTTAGCAAAACTATCATAGCTCTCATTGGCAATAACCGTCAGCACGTTGATGTTATGGACATCTTCTCCTAATAGGTTCGCGTCCATACGTTCTCCATTCTGATTAACGCATAGACGTAATCCACGCCCTACTTCCTGACGCTTTCTCACTTCTGAACTACTTTGTTTCAGTGTGCAAATCTGAAAGACGTTCGGATTATCCCATCCTTCTCGCAATGCGGAGTGGGAGAAGATAAAGCGTACAGGCTCTTTTCGGTCAAGCAGACGTTCTTTATCCTTCATAATCAGATCATAGGCATCACTGTCTGACGACTCCGTGGTGCCGCGCTCCAGTTTACTGTCTACATAAAACACTTTTCCGGTTTTCTTGTTTTTATCAATAGAAAAATAGCCCTGATGGGTTGCAGTGGCAGAAATTGAACTGAGATATTTAATATAGTCCTCATCCCCAATTTCACTTTGTAGTGAACCAATGATATCTTGATATTCTTCCTCGAATACCTCACCATATATGCCATTGATCGGACTGCCAGAAGCATCATACTGCTTGTACTTTGCAACTTCATCAATAAAGAACAAGGAGAGCACTTTTATACCTTTATAAAAAAGCTGTCGTTCTCTTTCGATATGGGAAAGGATTGTTTCCCTAATCTGGATGCGGCGAAGTTGTTCTTCACTGACAGCACCAATGACATCTCCTGCATATATTTTGATCCCGTTGATGAAAGTGACTGAATTATCCCGTCCATCAATACTTTTAACTGTATAGCCGCTTTTGTATTCCTCCAGCTCACCCGAATTTTCAAATAGTTTATACCCTTCTGTAATTCTACGTGTGACCTTTCGAAGCCCACTTGCACCTTTAGCATCAAACTCCAAGGAAGCTGTAGGGGCTTTATCTCCGGAGAGATGTAAGCATGCTAAATACAAATAACCTTCCGTCGCTGTAGATCCGGTCACGGAAATGCCTTTCACGGCAATTTTCTTCACCAGTTTTTTGTTATATGCCTCCATGGCATCCAGACGATACACCATGTTATAAATGTTGTCCTTTTTATGGGTAGCCGAATATCGCAACGTAATAAATGGATTAAAATCCATTAATCGTTCTTTGGTCTGCTTACCTTCAACTGATTGTGGCTCATCAATAATCAGGATCGGGTTCGTCTTGGCAATGATGTCGATAGGACGACGACTTCTGAATTCATCCAGCTTCATGTAGATTCGTCGCGCATCTTTACCTTTTGCATTGAATGCCTGTGAATTGATGATCATGACATTGATGGAGCTATCGCTTGCAAACCGGTCTATTTCAGTCAACTGGGCTGAGTTGTAGATGAAAAACCGAATTTTTTTGCCATAATCCTCCGCAAAATGATCCTGTGTAATCTGAAAAGATTTGTATACACCCTCACGAATTGCAACGCTCGGGACAACAACGATAAACTTACTCCACCCAAAGCGTTTATTCATTTCATACATCGTTTTAATATAGGTGTAGGTTTTTCCAACACCAGTTTCCATCTCAATTGTTAGATTGTATTTTCCTTCCAATTTCTTAGAGGGTTCTATCTGATGGGTACGTTGAACTTTCTGAAGGTTTTCCAAAATGATATGATCGTTCAGTTCAGGAACCAATTTATGATTTCCCCAACCAGTAAAATCATGTTCAAAATCAATCCTCATTTGTGCATCAGCATCAACACCTTTATCCATCATATAAGTAGGTGTCAAAAATGGTTGTCCCGCAAAAATATCGCATGTCGCTTTTGCTGCATCGGCTTGGAACTTCTGATGTTTGAATTGTAACTTCATCGCTCGTTCCTCCTATAATACCTTTACGCTAGTATTTGGTGCCATCAGTTTAAAGATTTCCTCTACATTGATTTTCTCAGGGCTGTTGGCGAAGCTACTATCACGGAATACTGCCCGTAGAGGCTGGCGCTTTGCAATTTCTTTCACAACTACTTCACTGATATTTTCTGTGAAGCAAGCAATCAAATCACCTTCATTGATGGTATGAATTAACACACCATCAATTTCTTCTGAAACATGTGGTAAAGAAAGCGGGAGCCCCCATTCAAGCAAGCAGCTAAATAACAGATCAATATCGGTACGATCTTCTTTGATATTGCTTTCTAATTCAGACAACATTCCTTGTGAATACTCATCTGCAGAATAGTAAACTTCTTTCATATTGGTGCTATCCAGTTTCAGAACTCTAAATCCTATATCAAGGTCTTTTGCAAAAAGACCTGCTTCATCTTTTACTTTTTCTCCAGCACGGCGAATGCGGTCTTTCCCGATTTCGCATATATTATTGTATCCTGCTTTTCTTGCTTCACTGTCTAACTGACAATCTTCCGGAAGCTGAACCATAATAAACTTTCGGTTTCCACCATCTTCACTATTTAATTTCATAACAGCGTGAGCAGTAGTTGCTGAACCAGCAAAAAAATCAAGAACTATAGAATTTTCGTCTGTTCCAATTTTAGTTATTAATTCCAATAAAGCGAGTGGTTTTGGAAAATCAAAAATACCTTTTCCCAATAAAAGCTGAAGCTCTTTTGTACCTTTATTTGATATAATCGATTTATCAGACCAAACAGTTTTAGCTGTTTGAGTTAGTTTTCTTTCTTTCTGAAAAATACGGATGGTTCCATCATTCCCTTTATAGCCAACTAAATCATGACTCTGATTTGTTGTCTTTTCTTTACCCCAACGCCAAACGCTTTCTAACCCATCAACAATACTTGCTTCTACTTTTATATAACCGTTTTTCTGTTGAGTTGAAACTATAAATAAACCATTTTTATCTGGATGTTCTGTATCAACATAGAAAGGATATCTTAAATTAGGACGATTCAGTGAATTGAACGCTTGCACATTTCGATTTCTTAATCCCTTTAAATTAAATCCACCTACTTCATCTGAATATTGATATTCATTCCCTTCAACCTCTATCTCATTTAGATTTACAGAAGTTAAATTTTTACAATATACAAGTATATAATCATGTGTCTTTGCGAATGATCCATATCTGCGTCCTTCTGGTTTTACAATAATCGTTAATTGCGCAATGAAATTTGCTGAACCAAAAACTTCATCACAGATTTTTTTTAAGTTTTCTATTTCATTGTCATCAATGCTAATAAAAATTACACCATCATCACAAAGAAGATTTCGAGCTGTTACTAATCTAGGATAGATCATTGAGCACCATGCAGAATGATATCTTCCACTATTTGCATTGTTTTGAAAAAGGCGATTTTTATTTTCATCAAACAACCCAATTTGTTCATTATATTCATCAGATTCTATTTCAAATGTGTCATTATAAACAAAATCATTGCCTGTATTGTATGGCGGATCAATATATATCATTTTTATTGAACTTAAGTAGCTTTCTTGAAGTAGTTTCATAACATCTAGGTTGTTTCCTTCGATAAATAAATTTTCTGTTTTATCCCAAAGTTTACTTTCTTCAATAGTAGGACGAAGCGTTTTTCTAACAGGTTTGCCCGCTTCTATTATGGAAGCTCTTTTCCCTACCCAAGTAAACTCATATGCTTCATCTCCATCAACTACATCTGCAGATAGTAATTGTTTCAATAGTACAAAGTTAATTGACTTTTTTAGTTTTCCATTTTCGTCTTTTGCCTCTGTTATCACATTCGGGAACAGCTCTCCGATTTTCTCAACATTTTGCTCATTCAGATTAATGGATTCCATCCGCATTTTTTCCATTATCTATTTCCTCCAATAATTTTTATTAAAAATTTCATAACTACACTCGTTAGCTCAATAATATACTCAATCTCATTCTCATTAACTCTATCGTTATGTTTTACATGATTATTTTGAAAGTCAGTGTAATACTTTATTATCTGTGTACACATGTTCCTAAGTTCAATTGACGTATTCGCATCTTTTAGTTTACTACCAAGTTCTGCAATATTATTCTCAAGGCTTTTCTCATTCCCTAGCAAATCCTTTACCACCAATTCAAAAGCCAATCGCATATCGTCAAGTGTATTTCTCTCAAATATCCCACTTTCGTACTTTGCTAAAGAACTATTGTATTGTTCAAGGGCTTTCATGTGATTCTCTAACCAATGGCGTGTTTTAATCACAAGCTCTGTTTTTGCTATCTTCTCTATTGCTAAGTTTCCATACCTTGTATAAAGTTTAATCTTCAGGTCTTTCACCTTGTCTTTATCTTCGAATAATGGCAATTCACAAAGTTCTTTAATAATTGCAAATTGTTGAACTGCATCAAATGCAACCAAATTCTTATACAATGCAGTCCTTTTATTGGGAACAACGCTGCCAAACTTTCCAAAGTTGGAACTTGTAATCGGGATATCTACAGCAAAATCAATTGCAAAGGAATTGCTGTACTTAACAATCTGTGCACCCGACATACCATCATTTGTGTCTGCCAAAATATCACTTGCATATTTAATAAATGAATCATCTAGCTTACCTTTTGAAACTAGAATTTTTGTAGCAGTTGGATCAACTACATCTTCTATTTCTGTTTCATTTAAAAGATACAAATTTAGTTTTCCTAGTAATGAATTCGCATCTCGGATACCCGTACCTTTCCGAATAAGAATTACATCCTCGATTTCAGGAATTTCCAAAGAGAGCACATTTTTAATTTCAAGAATTAAGTCGAATAAGTTACTTTCGGCTTTGCTTAATTGTTCTGGCTCGCATTTTCTGAATGATTCCAATTCATCAGTTAATTTAGCTATATAGTTTTTAACGAATTTCTGTTTTTCACGCTTCACAAGAGCTCCTCCAGTTGTTTTTTAGCAATTTTAGTTCTGAATTTAGCTTTACTTTTATATTAAACTGTTTTTCGTTTTTCATTTTACCTTCAAGTGCATCAATCTGCTTGTTAAGCTTTAGCCGCATATTATCCCGATCTATGGCATCCTTGATGCTTGATTTTGCTCCTAACTCGTTATTCCCATCAAATCTCAAACGCTCTCCTGCAACTTGTCTTATGAAATTATCGTAAATTGCATCCATATGCAGCCCGTCTAGTCGAATAGGAAGTTTGTCCAAAGAAAGCCATTCCGTATGATAGTAGCTATCCACCTTAAAGGTACCTGCTTTTGCAAGGCTCGGCTCCTTGTACCCAATCCATGACTGATATTCCCCGTTGTATTCCAACAAATAGAGAATATGGTAAGGAACTTCTTTATCAATCAACTGTAGAATTTTTAAATCGAGATTCGGCTGATTAAGCTTAATTTCAAATATTTCTAGTTCCGTTACATTTTCGCCTGGTCCCACATTTAAAGTGGAGGCCGCGAGTTTGTTTCGCCAATAAATCATAGAAATCTGCTCTACAAACGCTCGCTTGAGTTCTAGGGTAACAGAGAGATTTTCATAAAATTTCTGTTTTGGTATCCTACGATTAAACTCCGTTGATTTTGGTAGTAACAACATATGATTTCTCCTTCCCCATCATTTAATAACAAGGAAACAAATCAGCTCAAAGTCATCCAGTCCTGTCACTTCAGATAACAATGCCGATGTGCCACCGCCATGGAATAGACTGTCTATGTCACTTTCTTCTTTAACGTCAATAATGGAATTAATAGCATCTCCTAAAAGTTCGGAGTACTTTCTCATGTCTTTTCCATCTTTGGTTTCCTTGTTAAAAGCATTACACAAATCCTCATTCAGGTTTGTTTTACTCCTACAGATAAACCGAAGTTTGTCTAACAATCCTTTTGGAGAAAGATGATCGCAAATGACGTTACCGTCATTTGAAATATAAACCATATAAAAGGGATGCAATCGGTTTCGATTATCAATATTCACCCCACCATTGATGTTTTTGAGTACATAAATAACGCCTGCTGGTGTATCGTCAGTTGCAGGCACAATTGCATGCATGCCTAATGGTGTTTTATCCAGATCTGGATTGTTTTTTACATACTCTAGCAAATCCAATCTGAATTCATAAAGCCCTAAATCCATAATGGAAATCCCACTGGACATATCTTCAATATCTACAACTTCTTCCTGCAAACGCTGAAGCTGCTGTTTTCGGTATTCTAAGTCACCTTTTTCTTCTCCATTAATTAAGTCATCGTCTCCTGTTGAGGTCATTACTGATATTTTCATTTTCGTCTCTACACGACTCTTCAGATCGATATATTCATCTAACGACAAATCCGGCCAAAAGTTTACCAGCTGAATGTAGTCGTTCCGGCTACCGATACGGTCAATACGACCAAATCGCTGTATGATCCGAACAGGATTCCAATGAATATCATAATTGATGACATAGTCGCAGTCTTGCAAGTTCTGCCCTTCAGAGATACAATCCGTTGCTATCAAAATCTCTATACTATCCTTTGAATCGGCCATCAGAAGCACTTTATCTTTCGACACTGGAGAAAAACAAGTCAAGACATTGTTCAGACTTGCTCTGAATTTCGGGATAGTTGTCTTCCCGTCCACTGACCCTGTAATCATTGCAGTGTCAAGACCATAATTGTTTTTAATGTGCTTGCTGACATGACTATAAAGATAATCCGCTGTGTCTGAGAATGCGGTAAAAATTAAAACTTTTTTATTAGCCATATTAATTGGCTTCTCCAACTTATCAGCAACAAGCTGAAATAAGGTTTGGAGCTTTGTATCATGTTCTGGTGTTATATCTGCAATCATCAGCGATAAAAGTTCAAGAGTTTCAGCATCCATAATTAGTTCTTCACGCCAACTCTTGTAATCCATATCTGCAAGGTCGATCTTCACCTTTTTCCCGACCGTGAAAAAGTCAGTATTTTGATCATCCAGATCAAATTCTGTTTCCTCACTGAGGTCTACTAAATCAATCACGGTGCTGCCGTTGTTTTCGAACGAATCAATGCTTTTTATCATTTCGGTAATAAGAACTGTTATGCGCGCTAAGGTTCGTCCAAATGAATACACGGAGCTTTCAAGACGCTTTAATAGATTGATGTTCATTAACCGCCTAATCCCTTCTTCACGTCCTACCTGTGTTAGGTTATTACGTTTCTTGTCTGACAGGTCAATATACTTGTCCATTTTACTTGCAAAGATGTAGTTTGATGGTGTATATATCGCGAGATTCAGCTGCATCAGACTTCCATATATCTGATTATAATTGATGGCCGAATTCAAGTCCGTTAAAGACGGACGCAGCGAAATAGGCTTAAGTCGTTGCGGAAATTTCCCAATCTCAGCGATATTATAATACTTCTCGATATGGCTCCTTGAACGGGCAATCGTTACATTATCCAGCACTTCAAAGAAATCAAAATCTAACATTTTAAGAAGTGTTGACGTCTTGCGGTCTACCTGTTCCAGTTTGCTCCATGTATTGAATGACTTTTGAGCACTTCGAAAAATCTCATCTATGGACTTCTCCGTGTTGAGCTTTTCGTTGATCAATTGCGCATTACCTTCATAGGCAAGTGCCAGCTGATTTTTCAGATCATTGAATCGATTGTTTACCGGCGTTGCTGAAAGCATCAATACTTTTGTTTTTACACCAGCACGGACTACTTTGTTCAGTAGTTTTAAGTAACGATTTTCTTTTTCACCTTCTATACCGGAGAGTTCACCGCCATTACGAAAATTATGGGACTCATCAATCACAACCAGATCGTAATTCCCCCAGTTCAAACGATTAAGATCCAGACCATTTGACTTACCATAAGTTCGCGAGAGATCTGTATGATACAGCACGTCATAATTCAGCCGATCAGAAGCTATAGGATTATTCAAATAATTATCTTTGTAGGTATTCCAGTTGTCAGCCAATTTCTTAGGACACAGAACCAAAACAGTTTTATTCCTGTTTTCGTAATATTTGATAACGGCTATTGAGGTAAAAGTCTTTCCCAAACCAACACTGTCCGCAAGAATGCAACCGTTGTATTTTTCTAATTTATTGATGATCGCAAGAACAGCATCCTTTTGGAAATCATAAAGCAGATTCCAGATCTTACTTTCCTTGAACCCTGTCGCTTCATTAGGTAATACATCTTCGGACATATCTTCAAGAAACTCACTGAATATATTGTACAATGTCACGAAATAGATGAAGTTAGGAGTGTTTTCTTTATAAGCTTCTGTTATGCTATCAATCACGATATCCGTAACTTCCTGAAGCTTGTTTTCATCATTCCAAATGGAGTTAAATACTCGAATAAACTCATGACTATAGGGCGCTTCCATTTTAGTAACCATATTATAGCTGTTATTCCCCCGGTCGCATCCTAAATCCACAGTTGTGAAGCCATTAACCGGCATATATGTAAGTGCACTATCGGCGGCAATTACATTAATAAATCCGCCCATATTTTCATTTGTGACATTCGATTTGAAGGTTACTTTTTTTCTAATCCAATCGGTGCATTCTTTGGCAATCGCCTTTTGCGTCAACTCATTGCGCAATTTCACTTCGAATTCTGTACCATAGAGACTACGTTCACGATTAATCCGCGGTATGTAAAACTCGCGTTTTGATTTCTGTACTTTTTCCTTAACAAAAGTTGGGGATGTAAAAATAAACCGTAACTCGTCAATAGAATCAAGCTGACCACGCAGAGCCTGATAAGCGTAAATAGAAAATCATGCTGCTGCAATCGAAAGCTTGCTGCCTTTTTTTATTTCTACAGACATATCGTCTTTGACTATTTTTGTTACATTATCGAATATCTCCATTCCTTTATCTCCTCACCCTTTTCTGAATGATCATTCAATATTTTCGTGACCAAAATTTGCTTGTTATTGTTTGTTATTTTTCGTCCAGCTTTACTTCAGCGATATCTCCGATGTCACAATTTAATACAGCACAAATTCGAACCAATACATCGAGGGATACATACTCATTTCGAGTCAATTTAGCAATTGTGCTGGAGCTCAATGATGCAGCCTCACGCAATTGTGATTTTTTCATATCTCTATCAATTAGGAGTTTCAAAAGTTTCTTATAACATATATCTATTCTATTCACCCCATTATGAAATTTAGTTCAAAAAACATATTACTTTTATTGTAGCACTATACAGTCGGATTACCAATTGATTTGTTCGATTTCTCGAAACCAATACCGCCCAATTCCGCATACACAAAGTTTCTTTTTAAAATGCGAAATTTGTCATGATGTGTTCCGATTTTGCTGCTTTTCATACCGCTATTTTGTCTTTTTGGGGTTTATTATTAGGAGTCTATGGTCTATAGCTTTCGGAGAGCAAGTTTCGCCCTTGGCACAATAACGCCAACTATAAGAAGACAATATGATTGGTCGAAAAAAGAAATAAAATGAACTTGATCCGGATAATATCAATGCTATGAGCGCTTACCTATACTAGTATCCTCTAATTGCAGCGTGTTCATTAATAAGCGAAAGTAACCAAAATCCTTTTAATTCAGAATATATCATACCTCAACTTCTAGTGTAGTGGGTTATAGACGAGAAGCAAAAGCAATAAACTCATAGACATTCGGTGATTTTCTTGTACGTCTGAACAACCATCAGAACTGGGTTTCAATTATATTTTCATTTTAGTGGTGAAAAAAATCCTGAACTCCATTTCGTGGAATTCAGGATTTTTATTATGCTTACTTTATTTCATCTAAGTTCAGTCAGTTGATACTATGTCATTATTGCGGTACACTTTTCTAACTCGTTGATAATCTCTTTATTCCAATATTCTTCGCCTTTCAAGTTGAATGCAGATATCCTCACAGACCTCTTTAATACAAGAATTTCGACTATTTAACTCTCTATATACTGACTACGCATTTCACATGTATTGTATCCATTACAACGATATTTTTAAAAAACACTCGCTGATTATGGAACCATCTGCGGAACAGTCTTAAACACATATCCTCTGGATTTCAGGTTCTCAATCATCCTTGGCAGAGCATCCACTGTTTTTTGAAACGCAATATGCATCAGGACGATGTCCCTGTCAGTAACATTATTGATGACCTTGTCTGCAATGATATCTTTAGTGATTGTAATACCGCCTGAGGTTTCGGCCCAGTCTATGGTATCAATCGACCAAAGTACCGTGTATTTATAGCCGGTTTCTCCGGCAACTTTTAGCACTGTAGAATTATACTCGCCAAATGGAGGTCTGAATAAGGTTGGGGTAATGCCCAGGATGCTTTGGAAAATCTTCGTTGACTCTGTAAATTCTGTTCTGATCTGACTTTCTGTCATGGTGTTCATGTGTGGATGAGTCAGTGAATGGTTCTGGATGCTGTGACCTCTGCTTTGAATTTCTTTTGCAAGCGCCTGGTTATCTCTTACCCAATAGGCTCTAAGGAAGAAGGTGGCTTTAACACCATAGGTATCCAGCATGTTGAGGAGCGCGAGTGTCGTTGAATATTCCCATCCAGCGTCAAAGGTTAATGCAATCTGCTTAGAGGTCGACGTCACGATTCCTTTTGAAATCGCTATGGAGACTGCTGTTCCTTCCTTTACGAGGTATCCTGTGTGAGCATATCCGGTCTTTCCGTTATAGCTCACTCTGGCCCAGCTGCCTGAAACGCTAAGCACGGTTACTTTAGAACCTTTAGGCATTACTGCGATAATGCTATAGGTTGTTCCCGGACCTGACCTTAAGTTCAGTTCTTCCGTTGTTATTCTGATATCATTGCTTGTCACGCTGCTCGTCAGGTAAGCGGCACTCGTATATCCCGTGCTTCCACCATAGCTGACTCTTGCCCAACCTCCGCTCATACTCAATACGGTGACAGCTGCTCCTTTAGGGATCACTCTGATGATGCTATAGTTCGTACCAGGACCTGTCCTCATATTGAGGTTTGCTGTCGTGTACATAGTTGTGGTCGAAACTGGAGTCAGGTAGGCAATACTTGCATACCCTGTGATTCCACTATAGATAACCTTTGCCCAACTGCCTGAAACACTTAAAACACTGACTGTCGCTCCTTTAGGCATAACTCTGATGATACTGTAACTCGTACCAGGACCACTTCGTAAATTTAGGGATGCTGTTGTAACCCGAATGTCTTCGGCTGCCATGGCAACAATTCCGTTATCCTTGACATTGGCATCGCTTTTCACAAAAAGATTGGAATACATCGACGTTGAAAATACAAGGATCGCGATGACAAACGAGATGAGCCTATTCATTCTTTTCATTTGTTATCCCTCCCTAAGGTATAAACAATGAATATTTCCTATTCTTCCTTTATTATAAGACTTTCCATATTTTTTTGGTTTCAATCAGAATACAAAAGCAATACATTTCTGTAAAGAAGACGTTAAATTTATGAACTCCCTTCCAAAAGGCTAATGTCAGCCATATTTCGGCAAATAGAAGAGCTGCGATTCAGCACAATCGCAGCTCTTGATCTTCATTATTCCTGATCAAATTTCATTTTGGCATCTTGACCTATAATCGAAATCTTTTCATTTAAATCACTATTCGGCGTCTTTCTTTCTCTCACGATACTCGATCTTTAGTCCTGTACCCTTGAAATCAAAGGCTTCTCTTAACTGATTCTCGATATATCTTGCATAGGAGAAATGCAGTGCACCCTGGTCATTGATGAAGAACACAAATGTTGGTGGCTTAATACCGGTTTGTGTTCCGTAGTATATTTTAAGTCTTCTTGTTCCTACGATTGGAGGTTCCTGTCTCATCAATGCTTTTCCGATGATGTCATTAAGCGCTCCGGTGCTGATCTTCTTGTTATAGTTGTCATAACATTCCTTGATCATGGACAATACCTTATTGGTTCTTTGTCCTGTAAGTGCTGAGATAAATAGGAATGGAGCATATCCGAGGAATTTTAAATCAAGTTTGTAATCCTGTAGATACTTCTGCATGGTCTTTCCATCTTTCTCAACCAGGTCCCATTTGTTTACGATAACCATGATTGCTTTGCTCATATCATGGGCATAACCGATGATTTTCTCATCCTGTTCTGCAATTCCTTCTACGGCATCGATCATGAGTACTACAACATCTGCTCTTTCTATTGCAGCAAGTGTCCTTACCACGGAATATCTTTCGATTTCCGCCTTGATCTTGGACTTACGTCTAAGACCAGCTGTATCGACAAGAATGAACTTGCCTTCTTCGGTTTCGATATAGCTGTCAATGGCGTCTCTTGTTGTTCCAGGAATATCGGTAACGATAGACCTTTCTTCTCCAAGGATTCTATTGACCAAGGATGATTTTCCAACATTTGGTCTGCCTACAAAGCATACTCTGATGTAATCTTCCTCTTCTTCTTTGTCATATTCCTTGAAATGGCTGACCACTTCATCAAGCAGGTCACCAAGTCCCAAGCCTTGACCTGAAGAAATGGAGAACGGAGTTCCAAGTCCTAAATTATAGAACTCATATACTGCATTTTCATCTTTGAGATTATCCACTTTGTTTACAGCCAGTACAATAGGCTTTTTGCTTATTCTAAGCATATTGGCCACTTCATTGTCTGCATCGGTCAGTCCCTGTCTGCCATCCACCAAAAATATGATGACATCAGCTGTATCGATTGCGATTTGAGCCTGCCTCTTCATCTGCGCTAGGATAATATCATCCGACTTTGGTTCTATTCCACCAGTATCAATCAATTTAAAATCATGTTGCAGCCAATCGGCATCTGCATATATTCTATCCCTAGTAACGCCTGGTGTGTCGTCTACTATGGCAATTCTATGACCTGCTAATTTATTAAACAGCGTTGATTTACCTACGTTAGGTCTTCCAACAATTGCAACTATTGGTTTTGCCATTTATTTCACCTCTAATCCTTCACATGTACGATTCTTTACATCTAATCATAATACCTTATCCTTTGCGAGCTGTCAATATTCACAACATTGGATCTATTCAAGATCCAATCCTAATCTCCCTCATGAACAAACAAACAAACAATAGCTCTTGTGCCGGGCCATGGAAATGAAATGCGTTCGATCAATTCTGACATTAAAAAATCCCGTACCGCCTTTTAGGTACGGGAAAAATCTAAATCATGCTTTATTACTGTATTAGTTCTTCCGGTTCCATCAATCTATTGACGATCGTTGTGACCACCGCATTAATCTTTTTCTCCCGACCAAAACCTTTCCAGTTGATGATTTCAGTATCAACAACTTCTCCCCCAAGGTCACTAACTTCACTTTTCATCTGCTTGATGGCAGTTGTTCCGCCCATCACGGCAAGTGGAAAGAAATGGGTCACAATGCAAACTGCTTTTTTCCCATCAAGTGCTAATAGACTTAAAAGATACGATTTCATGACCATGGACATGGAGAATCCTCGAACAGGACCCGCAAGAATGATGACATCATAATCTCTGACATTATATTTAGGTTGAAGCCTGATCCTTTGAAAATCCATTTCACTTTTATTTTCTCCACCGATAGGCTCTAATCTTTCCAGGTCAACCTGAGAACCATTTTCTTTTAGTTTATCATTTAGTTTATTCACCACATAAAGTGTATGACCAGTTAAAGAGTGAAGAACTATAAGGACCTTCATGATTTCCCCCTTCTTTCAATATGTCTGTTTTATCCCTTGTTCTAATGAATATCGTCAAATGGATCATGATGATTAAATGTGGCAGCAAATTTATACTCAGATGTTTTCAAGTACCACGCAAACGAATAAAATTGAAGCAGACTTCTCCTTGATAACGTAAGCCTTCTATTTACTTTGCTTCTCCAGTTAATGCATTCTCTAGAGCTCTTAAAATAACCTTACTGCTATAAGTCGCTCCTGAAATAATATCCACCTGCAGACTTTGCCTTTCAATAGGATCATCCCTTATTTAACAATATTAATCGACAAAATAAACACGCACTTATTTCTTTGTAAATTTAATTATAACCTTTAATTTGCAAAAAAAAATTGATTCAAGGAGGTATTAACAATGTTTATAAACAATTAACACATGAACAAAACGAAAACGTCC
>Ga0209100_1000975_pt1 | contig 21442 bp, 15 predicted proteins | sample lystaG_FD_185480 | JGI IMG/M metagenome (GOLD analysis project Ga0209100, IMG submission 185480) | Glacier valley bacterial and archeal communities from Borup Fiord, Nunavut, Canada, to study Microbial Dark Matter (Phase II) -... | ecosystem: Environmental > Aquatic > Freshwater > Ice > Glacier ...
CTCAAATTCGTGAAGTTGACCTTGCCGCACACCACCAGAATTGTCGAAAACAGCGTCACGAAGAAGGTCACTTGCGGTTTGCGAAAACGCCCACTTTGGTCAGTAGGCTCTGTACAATGGCTTCCATAGCTATCCATCCGGTGCGCTTTGTTTGTAATGGCACCCTATCCGATGGATAGCTTTCTTGTCAAAAATTGTCCGAACCATTGCTTGTTGATTGCTTGCCAATTGTACCGGTTGATTAAAACGATCACTCTCTCTGGCAGTTTGTATGGCACTAAGCAAGCTGGATTGAACCTCAGGGATTACATTCATGTTCACAATAGGAGTATTGCGATTCTGCTCGATCGCGTCAATTGCAATCACCAGACTTCCTATAGGATCTGTCGCTAGTAAATTTCTAGATCTCGCAGCTTTTTCCCGCAGTTGGGTTATCTGAAGCTGTTGCCAAATAGCGGTACTAAAAATGAGCGATCCCAAGAGTACTGAACCAGCAATGCTCCATCTGACAATTGCATTACTGCGTTTTTTACTGACACTTCGTCTTACAAACTGAGTTTCTATCTGATTCAGCCAGTTATCATCAGAATTGAGTACCTTTTTCAATAGATCGAGACGTGGGTTCGCATTCCACAGAAACCTCGCTTTTTGCTGGCTTTGCCATTCCTCAGCCGCTGGAGTCAATCGCCGTTGCAGAAGTAAGCTTTCCTGCTCTTTTCGCTTCCACTCTAGGAGTTTTTGCCATCCTCGTACTAGCGCATCATGGGCAGGTTCCACATAGGGATTCCCCTCGGTATTTTCTCCCTTAACCAGTAACCTTGCTTTGATAAAACGCTCAATGACTTCCTTAACCAAACTGTTTTTCTCTGATGGATATTGTAATTCCGATAATGGGACCTGTCTACGGGCTAATTCACCTCCGCCCACTGCCACCATTCGCAGCATCACATGGCGAATGGTTTGTTCGGAGGCTTTGTTTTGTTGAACAAGTGTCTCATATTCCTGATCCGCTCGCTGCGTCAGGCTTTGTGTCACCCCGCCCATGGCTTCATAATCAGCCTGGGTCATGGCGCGATCGAGAGTCTCTCCTTTGTCCCTGGCATCCTTCTGGCGTTTCAAATAGTTCAGATACAGCTCACTCAAGGCAAACGAAAGCAGCGGCAAGGCTCCCGGCATATTAGCCACTTCATCAATCAACTGATCGACCAACTCGTGGGGGTCAAAAACCATCACCCTGGCAGAAGCCGGTGCTTCGATCGCCTGTCGCAGTTCATCCCGCGTCATGGCGGGCACGACAAAGCGGGCACCTTGCCAATGTGGTTCCAAAGCAGTGTTCCGAAACTGTGGCTCAAAGTCAGATCGCAACGTCAACACCAGGTGTAGTTGGGTGGGATGGCTGGCGATTGCCTCAGCTAACACATCTAGAAAATTTTTCCGCTCTTGCTGATCACGACAGAGGGTAATCAGTTCCTCAAACTGATCGACTACTACCAACAGATGAGTGTGGGGATGTTCTTGAAACCAAAGAGACAAACCTTGAGCTGGGGTAAGCAAGCCTAAAGATGTGGCTTTATCAGCAGGGGCTATCTCAGGCAGGTTGGCAACTTGCAGTACCTGATTCAACGTCTTAAAGGGCGACTCCCCAGGTCGAAAAGGACTGAGGAAAGCCCAGTCATCCTCCTGCTGTAGTTTGGGTATCAACCCAGCTTTGACCAGGCTCGATTTTCCAGAGCCAGAAGCACCCAAAACAACGGTAAGCGCATGGTTCGTAACAAATTCTGCCAGCGTGTGCGTCAATGCCTGCCTACCAAAAAACAGGTCTTTGTGAGCTTCATCAAATGATTCCAACCCCCGGTACGGATTTCTAGACTCATCCAGAGGCGGCGCTGGCGGCAGATTCAAGGGATGCCCCGGCGACAGAAAAATGAACTCACCCTTGTCATGTCTGGTCAAGGGAAAGATGCCAGGGGTTTGGCGCATTGCACGGGTTTCTGCATCAGGTTCCACCCGATCGCGCAAATACAAGTATAATTCCGTTGCGGTAATCACCCCATCTCCAGCTGGTTTGCCTGCTTCAGCCGGAGGGTAGGCATCTGCACTCCCCTCTAAGGCTTCAATCAACGCCGCCGCAAAGGGAGAATGGTTACCCTGTAAGCCACGTTGTGTACTTTTTAGATCAAAAGCATCCTGGGCAAACTGGTCAGAGGCGGCGGAAGTAATCACCTGCCAGGCTGGGTCGCGAATGAAGCGATCGTACCGCTCTTGGTGAAGCGTGCCCAGTTCAATCGGCACCAGTTTGCGGGTACTTGACCACCGAAATGCACCGGCAAAGCAGCAATCCAAAATGCCGAGAAAGTGACGGCAGGACAGCTTGAGTAACGCCTGGTTCACTGTTGCCATCGACACATAGGTACTGATATCACCCAGACGGGCATCAGAGGGAATTAAGTAGCCTTCGGGACCATCGTCACCATTGAGGGCAATGCCATGTCCAGCGAAGTAAAAGAGCAGGCGATCGTCTTTGTTGAGCCGCTGCGGCAGTTCCGTTTCCAGCAAATCCTTTAGAGAATTGCCGTTTGCAGCCTCATTCAGCAGCAGCTTCACGTCATACCCATGCCTGTCTTTCAGAATGGTTGCCAGGGTTTGAGCATCATTAACCGGTGTCTTGAGACTTGGCACACCATTGCGGTAGTCATCAATCCCAATCACTACTGCCAGACTGTACTGAAACTTTTCTACTGTCATGAATCCTTACTCAGAATCACAATTTGAATTTGCTGCGTCACCCACTCATTTTTAGATCAGTAAAAATCTGGGCGGCTCGTGTGTTGCTAGGAGTTTGATTTACATCGGCACCGATCGCCGCCAGAAGATGATTCAGTGGGCTGATTCTCTCTGGTTCGCCGCCGCCCTTTCATTTCACAAAGCCTTGATTATTACGAGTTTACGAATCTGTAACTATGAGTTATTTCCTGATACAAAAATCACTTCTGATCGAATCAGATCTCAGCCCCAATCAAGATAAAGGGTGCCCAATAACGAGGATGATTAAACTCCGGCTGTAGTCGCACCAGTTGCATTGCTTTTTGCAGCCCGATCGCCTTATTGCCGTGCTCAAGATAGTGCTGGTAAAAAGCAACCATCAGTTCTTTCGTGGCGCTGTCGCTCACACTCCACTGGCTGACGAGGAGCGATCGTGCCCCAGCCACCAAAAAGGCGCGGCTCAGTCCCAACATACCTTCGCCTGTAATTCTCCCCAACCCAGTTTGACAGGCACTCAACACCACTAAATCTGCTGGTAGAGAAGTCGATTGCATGACTTCGCGGGCAGTCAGCAACCCATTCTCCTGCTCGGTGGGCGAAAGGGCAACCAGAGAAGCCAGGGGATCACTGCCAAACGCCAACCCATGCGTTGCCAGATGAACAATGTTGTGGCTTAAAGCCAATTGTTTCACCATCGCTTCGGTTGCTTCAGCCTGAATCAGCAGCGTTCGTTGTGCCTCCGGAAACAGGTGCGCGATCGCTTCCACCTCCGTTTCTGCACCCGGTAGTGGTGACAGTGTTACTTGACTGCCATCGGGCAAGGTAACAGTTGGCATCACGGGGTTTCCCACCGCCAACAGTTTCGCGTTAGTCATCGGTGCATATGATGGCTCCTGGCGAATCTCCTCCAGAGTCTGAGCAGAAGGCGCGTAGATCAACGACCAGCGATCGCCCATCCAGGTGCCATCGGCAAGCTGGAGTGCCGCGAAAGGAACCAGCCACAACGAGCAATGGGATTCAATCACAATCGTGGAGCCATCCACTGGCAGGGCATCAGCAACCGGAGCCACAAACTCGGCATACAAGTTTTGCAGCACCGTCTCTAGCTTGATCGGGGTAAAGTCTACTGGTTCTATCTGATCGACGACCATTGCTTTACGCAGGTCAAACCCACGATTCACCTCATCAACGTTGAGTGCCCGACGCAGTTGCATTACCTGCTCTGCGATCGCCGCATCTCCGACGGTCACCACATGCCCTTTGACCGATCCATCAGGGGTCGCCACAAAAACAGCCGTGCGATCACTGAGCGAGTAAAACACTAATCGCGTTAATGAGGGTAAAGCAGAAACTGGTTCCGTTTCAGTCGAGGCTTGAGGATCAATCAGATTGGGTCGCTGACGCTCTCGCCCTTGCATCAAGTCTTGCAACGCTTGCCCTCGCGCTCTTTCTGCCACATTCAATGCGGGTTCATAACCTTGTTCGCCTGCCTGTGCTAGTTCCAGATGTACCGTCAGCAGTTTCTCAAACACTTCCTGGACATTCTCCAGAAATGCCACTTTCCCTTCATCGATGTGGAGAGCCTGCTGGCGTAAATCAATCCACTCTAGGCTCTTTTCAAACGAGGCGATCGCAGCTTTTCCATCTCTAGCCTGATATTGACAACAGCCTAACCCCCAGTAAACGAGCCACAATGTGTCTTGATCCTGCCCCGTCTCAGCGATCGTGAATGCCTGCCGATAAAGGGGTTCTGCCTCTGAGTAGCGTTTCTGCTTCAGGTAAAGGCTGGCTAAGATTGCATAGGTTTTGCCTATCCCCGATTGATCGTTGGCTTGTTGGTAGAGAGCAATCGCTTGTTGATAGAGGTCGATCGCCTGATCGATCTGGTTGCGATCACGAGCAAGTCTGGCAAGGAGCGCCAATGTTCGTCGTTTTTCTAAGGGGTCAGGTTGCTGATCAAAAAGCTGGAGGGCTTGCTTTAATTTGATAGCGGCAGCATCAATTCTGTCTTGACGGCGATCGATTTCGCCTATGTTGGCAAGGACATAGGCTTGCAATAGCGGGCTTGCCTGAATTTCAGGACGCTGGAGTGCTTGCTTATAGGCATTCAATGCCGGATTCTCTTGTGGCTGTTGCAAATAGGCGTTGCCCACATTCAGCCAGAGTTTAACCACCAGGGTCAGATCGGTTTCATCTGCCTCTACGGACTCAGCGACTTGAGCACGGTAGAGATCCGGCAGTGGCTCAGGCTCACTGATCGCATAGCCCTTGGATACCTGACTCAGTTGGCGAGTGACCTGTTCTAGATTCAAATCCGCATCTTTTTCCAGAGCACTCAAGGCAGATTCATAGGCGATTACAGCATCTTGGATTTTTCCCTGTGTCTGTAATATCTGACCCATGCGATTGAGGAGGACGGCGATGAGGCGCGATCGCTTGAGCTGTTGAGCAATATCTAGAGCACTGGTGTAGGCTTTCAATGCTCCTTGCTGATTACGTTCTGCAACTGCGATATCGGCTTGATTTACCAGTGCTACAACGTTGCTGTATTGCTCTATTCGCACCTCGTCATCTGTCATCTTAATCATCTCCATTCAGAAGTTTTCGGTCGTCTGTTATTGCCTCACAACTTCAAATAAATCGTGCACGGGTGAGGGTGCTTGCTCCCCGTTAGTTTCAGTTTTCACTGTCACCCGATACAGTCCAGAGGGTAAATTATCCATCGCCAGCACCCAGTCCTTCTCCTGCTCGACGAAATCGAGGCTAAGGGAGGAGCGATCGCCCGAAACAGCTTGAATATCCGCCTTGAGTTTTGTCGCTGAGTTTGGTAGTCCAACAAGCCGAGCACGCATAGCGACAGGTTCACTGTCTAGATAGAGATCATCCAGGCTAAGACTGATAGCAGTTTGAGGTGCCCTGACATCGGACAGGGTATATTGACTGATTCGCAAAGTATTCAGCAGGCTGTCCAACACCTGCGCCTGATTTTGTAAGCCGCCATGTTGTTCAGCGATGAAGAAGTTGTCGAGGTTCTTTGATCGCTCCAATGGAATGGAAGACACCTTGGGAACGGTACCATCCCCATCGCCCAGGTCAGAACGATTTTTCAATACCCCTGGTAAGTCTTCGCTGGCGGTCAGTTTGCCGCCAATCAGTGTAGCCGACTGTAGCGTGGGCTGATGGACTCCAGAAATGGGTACGGTGGCAAAGCTGCGGTATTGCTCCTCTTGAAGATGGCGCTCCACGGCGGCTTCAATTTCCCGATGGAAAGCTAACGCATCTTGTGCCTTGAGCTTGTCAATATTGGGCAGGTTGTCTACTTCGGCAATGCGGTGATATTCACCATCAATATTGATGGCTTTGTAGATGGGTAGGAGTTGATAGATGGAGGTGAGCGATCGCATCACCTCTGTTAAATCCAGGAAAAGCTGCTTGTAGCCATTCGCCAGAAAGTTGACGGCTTTAGGGGAACCCCGATAGGGCGTACCAAAGGTAAACAACGCTCGACTATCTCGCCAACCTTCCAGCACTTCCAGATAGTAGCGAGACACCAGTCCGCCCATGCTGTGTGCCATCAGAATCACTTTGGCATCAGCGGCTCCGCTGGTTTCTCGCCAGCATTTGAGTCGCTGATCAATCAGCTTTTTTAGAATGCGAGCATTGGCGCGGTTGTCCCGTCGCCAGTCGTAGGGAAACTGGTAGAAGTTGGCGGCTTTGTCATCCGGGTCATTGTATATATCGCCAGGAGTGACATCGAAGTTGTCCGTAATCAATTTTGCGGTTTGGGTATAGCCATCAATCTTCCAGAAACCTGGGATGAGATGGGTATCTTGAACCAGCGATGTGGCACGAATGCCATCACCCAGACTTTCTGCTTCTGGATCATCTTGGGTTAACTTCAGGTTGCGAATCGTTTCACCAGACTTGGTTAAAACTTGCCAGATTGATTGCCCGGAAACAGCCCACAAGTCTTTGCCATCCTTCTGCAAGACGCTTCCCAAAATACCAGGAAGAATCACAACCAGATCTTTCATTGGAGCTTTAGCTGTCATTTAGAGTTCTCCCGATATACAACAGGCTTCATTCTTATGTTGACTAGATCTTCTTCTTCGATGTGTTCAATAGACGGACCTCTCGTCGCAGCAGATGCTGGAAATAGAAAAAAGCGTAATCTCTTGGGCGATGAGAAGAGACGCATCTCACAACTGCCTGCACAGCCTATCTGAAGAAAGGGATAGGTCAATTTGGTTTCTCCGGGGGGCAAGCCATTAAATAAAATGTCTTCGTCTTGCCACAATATCATTGTCTCAAAAGATCCATTTGAATCAATCTCAACCATATAAACATGAATGGGGAAATCTGTAGGGTTGGTGACACTTAATCGAAAGACCTTATTGCGTTCAATTAAGTATCCTTCAGAATCACCGATCTTTATTTTCTCGGCTTTTTCCAGCTCGTCAGGCACTCCTGATGCATCCCTCACAAGCACATCGATTTCAAGGGGGAATCTTGTTCCTGGGATTGATAGTACAGGTGCCCAACAGTCCAGTTGCTCTCTAATACCCCAAAGATCGTCTCGGGAAAGAGGGATTGAGCCTTGACTAGGATATAAATCTAAAAGTGCATTTATTACCTCAATAACTCTTTCAAAATCGTTTTCAAGAAAACGCAACCTGTACTCTAGATAAAGCGTTTCAGGACTAGAGGGTTTGAGAGCAATAAGTTCCTCTACTCGTTCTTTGAAAATTTTAAATTCTCCAGATTGAAGAGCTGAAAAAGCACGGGCTTTGAGAGCATCAAAGCTTTGATTTCGCAACGAGATCACCATCTCACCTCGATCGTCCAGATAAAACGATCCAAAATCTGGTGTTTGTCGTGATTCAGAGGCTTGACCAACCTGTTGTTGGATAAACAGACCGAGTTCTGAAGAGGTAATCAAACCATTACCATCTAAATCAGCTTTACCCCAGTTAAACCCATCAACCAATGTACCTGTAAACAAGGAATGTCCAGAAACAGGTCCACCATCTAAGGCAAGCTGTTCTCGTCGTGCAGAGGTAATGACTTTACGGCTGATCCGACTGCTGAGATCCTTTTCATACCGCACAGCATCTCGAAAACTTCTCATCGCCTCGCCCAACGCAAACCCACTATGGCAAGAATCTAAAATGACGAGGATATGTCTTGCTGGAAGTCTGCTGATGGATTGCAACAGCGGATCAATTTGGATATAGTCACCCCAAACTTCTTTGGGTCCTCGACCTTCCACAGGGACGATAAATCCTGTCTCTCCAACAACCTTGCCCCCTACTTTATCTACACGAGTATGTCCGTGTCCAGCAAAGAATAGTACTAAGTTGTCATCTTCTTGCAACTCCTCACGAAGCTGATCTTCAATCAAAGAATTAATTGCTGCTTTAGTTGCAGCCTCGTTTATTAGTGGTGGAACTGGTGCGGAGAATCCAAGTTTATCAATCAGGGTTTGCTGAAGACCGACTGCATCTTGGACTGCATTTTTAAGCTTTTGCCAGTGAACATAGTCATTGATGCCGATTACAGCTACGAGTGATCGACCCTGCTTAACAGATTCTGGTTCATCCTCATATACAAATCCACGCTTAGCCTGAGCGATCTCGTTAGCTTTTTCAGTCATAGTTAGTGCCTTAAACCTGAGTGGAGGACTACCTGTCGTTCAGATAGTCCTATTCTCGTTACTGATTACTTCTCGATGGTAATTTGAATCTGTTTGGTTACCCATTCGGCATTGGGATCAGCTTCATACACAGCAGCACGAGTCAAGGATGGTGGGTCATTGGGATCTCCACCCACTGCTTCCAGTAGCTTGCCAAAGGCACTCCCAATGCCACGTGTTTCAGCAAGTCCTTTGATCTGTTGATCTAAAGACGGTAGTTTTAGCCAACGGAAGTCGGCAGCGCCGCGAGTAGCAAATAGTTTGAGCATCTCCTTTGCTTGCTCATACCCTTTACCCTCAGGCACTTTAAACCGCAATTTGGTGTCTACGCTTTCTTGAGCTCCAAGTTGGTAGAAAGCAGCATCAATTCCTCGCAGTGGAATCTGCGAAATCTCCCAGGTTGGTTCCAGGTCGAGCACCGCTACGTTGAGAGCTTGAGGAAAAGTATTTTTAACTCGAAGATACACGACCGTACCCTGTTGCAACGTAATACTGCTCTGGTCAGGAAACGGTTGTTTGTTCTGGTCTAACAGCACAACCTCAAGATAATCACTTAATTCAGAGGCTGGGTTATCTAGTTCTTGAACCGACTGATATTTTGCCAGGTGTACCAATCGGTTCACGACTTCCTTCGGTGCCTTTGGATCATCTACCATCAGAGGAGGATTTAAGTTGTCGATCGGCATCCCAATACAAATTTCATATTCGCCCTGCTTGCCGATCGCCACCTGATAATGCGCTTCCTCATCGCCCTTCACTTCAACAACCCAGCCATTTTCGGCTAAAGCCTGCCGAACCACAGCCAAAGCATCTTTTTGTTGATCAACCAGAGCTTGAGTTGGCAAATCATTCTCTGCATTACCCAGTTTCTTCTGATCAAACAGACGGACTCGACGCACCAGATCAGCAGGGGCAGATAAGATGACCGCAGGCGCACCTTGCTCGATCTGTCCCTTCACGCCAATGCCACCATCTGCCTCTCCTAAAACTCTGGCAGACGCGCTAGATGCCTCAACTTCTGTCACCTCAACGATCGCCAATTGCTTCTGTTTATCAGTCAAATCAGGAGTATTTAATGGGTAAATCGCAAATCGTGTTCCACTGCTTAAGCCATTAGCCAGCCCTGCATTCAGCTTTACCTGCTTTTGACTGCCATCAATATTGGTAACGATCACAGTGTATTGTGTAGAGACGGTATTGCTGCCAAACACCGAGCGATTGCCTTCTCCTAATAGCATCGGTAATTGACTGGGAAACTTGCTCTGGATTTTGGCACCAATGCGATCGTGCAACGTTTTATAGCTGAGTACGCCAGGAACTGTTCTGAGAGTATCAATCATCCAATAGGTTAAAGCTCCGTGTCGCTCTTTCCCATTCACCGCATACTCAAACGCATATTCAGTGGGACGGCAGGCTGCTAACAGCACGTAGTCTCTGGGTTCTGGAACCCAGGAGGTGGGCTTTGTTCCTTCAGTCAGGGACACCCAATTGCTAACTAATTCTTCATGAGAAGCGACCAGACTATCTTTTCGGCGATCGACAGTATCATCCTCATTTGAACCCCGAATATCGCAATCACCGCGAGTTGCACCGCCAGAGTTACAGCTATCCAGAATAACGGTGACAATCAGTCCCTTATCAGTCATCCGCTTGAGCAACGTGGCTAGTTCGACATCTCGAAGGTATCGACCATCCTGATCACCGATATCCATCGGGACAAGTCCCTCATCATTCTGCCCATCACCTTTTAATTCTTTGTAAATAGTGGTTGCTCGTGCACCATGACCAGAGTAGTGAATGTACACCTGCTCTCCGGGCTGAGCTGCTTCAGTAATGTCTTTGAAGGTGTTGACAATATTGGCGTAAGTCGGCTCCTGCTCCTGAGCCGATCGGGCTGCTAGCAGCGCCGTGTCTTCCTGATTGGGTGAAGTGAGCCTGTGGATACGCTCTGCTGGGAGCTTTAGCGTTTCTCTGAGGAACGTGTCCACTAGATTGATATCGCGGACTGCTCCTCTGAGGCTCTTATAGAGTCGATTGGGTTTGTAGTTGTCAATCCCAATCAGCAGAGCATGGATCGTTGGTGCTTGTTCGGTCATACATTCTTTCCCCAGGTGTGCTGATTTCTTGCCACTAAAAGCCTTACGGCACCAGTCAGAGGATTCAGGGTTAACCGCGTTCTCTGACTGATGCAAGTGTTGAGGGCGGTAGGTCTCTCTTTGCAACGAAGTCTAAGCGATCGCAGCAAGTGTCTTAGGTCCAACAATGCCATCAGCGGTCAGGCTTTTCTTCTGCTGGAGTTCCTTGACCGCTTTATCGGTGCCCGGTCCAAATTCGCCATCAACACCAACAGCAATGCCTGCCTTCTTCAACGCTTCTTGAAGCCGCGCTACATCTGAACCTTCCATTCTGGGTTGGCTCAGTTTCAATACTCTAGGTTTGTCATCCCAGGGAGCTTTTGCAAAGCCGTTGGCGGGCGATCGATTGAGTGCCCCTTCGGTTTGCGATCCAAAGCCTTCATCTTCACCAATCGTTTTGTCTGGGTTGTTCTTGTTCCAAAGCTGCTGAAATGCCAGGATGGATTTGCCGCGAATGTCAGTGGTGCCACCACCTTCATAGTTAAAGTGTGGGTCATCACCAGGTAGCGGATTCCAACCATACTTCATCAAGTAAGGTTCCCAGCCTCTGGGGTCTTCAATATCGATCGCCAAACCTGTTTGATGATTGCTGGTTCCCGGTGGTGCCACTGGATTGCCATTATTGAAGCGATCGTTATAGAGCAGCATTTGCTGGGCGATCGTGCGGTAAGCAGAGTTGACCTGCATCTTCATTCCCCGGTCTTGAATCGCGCCCTGTAGCGCTTGTTTAGCAGAAGCCTGAACATAGGGAAAGGCTGCATCGAGCAAATCGACGTTGAGATCATCAAAACTGACAAAGGCATTGGGCACAATCAGTTGAAGATGGTAAATCAGTTGCTGGGATAGACCGTTGACGATCGACGTTGAGGTTGCGCTCGGTGCATCTTGAATGAGACCCTGAAAGCTTGCTCTGACCCCATTTTGATCGCGATCGTTAATTTCAAGACAAGATTCAATGATGTTAGAAGTCATAACTATTTCCTAAGTTGTTCGTAGTGAAACTGGATAATTTAGAGACCCAACGCTTGCAGGGTTTGATCACCGACAATACCGTCTTCGGTCAGTCCTTTACTCTTCTGAAACTGTTTAACAGCAGCATCGGTTACATTGCCAAAAGAGCCATCTGCGCCATTGCTTCCGACGCTCAATCCTGCTTTGAGCAAAGCTGCTTGCACTTGACGCACATCTTCGCCCCGCATCGGGGGACTGGTCAATTTCAAGGTTCGGGGTGTTGCTGCTTGACCGCTTGTTGTGCCGTCCCATTCATAAGTGAGGAAGGGCTGCCAGGGTTTACTGAAGAAGAGTGCCTGTTCTGCCAGTCGTCTGCGAGTGAGTCCTAGCAGGGGTTCTCCGCCCCCTTTATTCCAAACAGGGAACTGCTCGGCTGCCCCTTGATAGTCTCCTTCATTCAACTTTCTGAGTAAGGTTGAACTTCCAAAACCCTCGGGTCCCACGTTGAAGCAGAAACAAACCAACGCCGAAAATTGGTCTTCGTTGACATCAACCTGTATGCCATCTTCAACATAAGACTCGAAGATCTCAAGATCCTCCTGGAGGAATTGCTCACCTTGAGCTTGAGTAATGGTCATCCCCTCACGAATCCCTTTGGTGTGTCCATAGCCGATCGTCCAGACCCCAACCCCATCGTCGTAGGAATCTAATCGGCAGCCCTCAAAGGTGGTGAGCAGCTTAAAGCCTTCGTCGTTGATGTGGCGTGAGCCTCTAGGAGCAATGACATCGGGCGGTTGCTTCCCGGTCGGGGCAATCGTTAATGTTTCGGCGGTACTGAATTTGAGGGCGGTGATGAGAGCATCAACCGCTCCGTGGGTTTCAGTGACTTTCACAGCGTAGTCACCTTCAATCTCATACAAGCGACCGTCACTATAAAGCTCAAGTGATCGTGCCATGCTGGTTATTCCTAGTGTTGAACTTGTAAAACGTGTAGCTTTTTAATTTTTTGCCTTATCGCAAAATATATCTTTATGCATATTCCTATAGGCTCACCCTTATTCAGTATTTTTACTGTAAACAATCAATAAATTTGTTACTTTTTAAGTCTATTTAGCGATCACCCTTTCATCCACCACTGGTTTCCTGCTTGTCGTCCCAAATTGGGCGACATTGCCAGCTAATCTAGCCTGCTAGATGCTGCTTTGGCCAGGGCTACCGCATAAAAACTGAACGCTTGACTAGGTATGGCTTTTAGAACTGAGTACTATTGCTTATCAACTTCTAAATCCCTTGCCAGTCAACGATTCCAAAATTTTCATGCGGTTGCCCTGCTGCTTTGGCGGTCGGAAAAAAGTCAGGTAAAAGTCAGGTAAGTGCAGGTACAGCGATCGCGCCTCTCACAAGCGTTAAGATCAAAACAATGTCAAGTCTTTGTCGCTGTTTGACGTTCACACCATGAGAGGCAACGATGACGACGCTGCTGATTCAAACGGAAAGCACCCCGATGACGATCAATCTGCCCGCGATCGCCCCTATGACGCATGAGCAGTTCTATGAATTCTGTTTAGCTAACCGGGATTTGCGGATTGAGCGCACTGCCAGTGGAGAGGTTGTCATTATGCCACCTGCGTTTTCAGATACAGGCAACCGTAACTTCAATATTGCTGCCCAACTCTGGAACTGGACGGAGGAAGATGGCACGGGTATCGGTTTCGACTCCAGTGCAGGCTTTACCTTACCGGACGGCGCGACTCGCTCTCCAGATGCCTCCTGGATCAAGCTAGAACGCTGGAATGCTTTGACGGAAGAACAAAAAGCTCCTTTTGCCCCGATCTGTCCAGACTTTGTGATTGAGTTACGCTCTTCTAGTGACACGCTCGCCAGTTTGCAAGACAAGATGCAGAAGTATATGACAAATGGAGCTTTGTTGGGCTGGCTAATTGACCGTAAAAATCGAACGGTTTATGTTGATCGCCCTAATCAAGAACCAGAAATTTTAGATAATCCTGAAACCGTAAGCGGTGATCCAGAGTTGCCAGAGTTTAAGTTGCGGATGGCAAAGATCTAGTGATTAAGCACTTCATTTCTCATATTCTTAACAAAATAGACAACGTGAAACTTTACATATTCTTGAAATCTCTGCAATAGAGTTTGCCTTGTATATCGTAATCAATGAAGTAGGTTGGTGCTAGACTGAACCGCCGTATCTATATCTCGTTGTTCAGGGCGAGCAGTTGCAATTACGCAAAAGCCCCTTACAATACTCCGGACAAAATTTGAGCAGGTTTTAAGCCTCAAACCCTGATTCAACCGTGGACGGGATCTTATTATCAAAGTCAGAGGCAAAGCTAACTTTGATAAAATTGCTCGATCCTGCAACTGCAAGCCCTGAAAACCTTGTGGAATCGTTCAAAAAAATGTCCGGACTATTGCCCTTAGATAAAGTGTTATGAAAGCCTAGAACTAAAAAGTGCTAAAGTTTGCAAGTATGGGTGCGAGAGAATAGAGCAGCAACGACGAATGCAGACTCGGAATGAATAAATAAGGGTACGGGCATGTGCCCCTCTGGAGCACTTATGTCAAGAGTCATTTCGTCCAAGGATTTCCAATCCTCATTTCCCCAATCACTATCAAATTTAAAATAATAATGCACTCTATATGCTTCCCCCTTTATTTTTTCAATCAAACTCTTTTTCCATCCGACCGTGCTGCCAAACTTATTCCACTGCTTACTGTAATCGGTCGAGCTACAATTCTGCCAAATTTTCTTCTGTACACTAAAACCAAACCTACCATCGCTGTGCTCTACCCAAATCTGATCAATAGTGCGGAGTTCACTACAGGGAAAGTTTTGGATGTCTTCAAGACTTAACCATCCTTCTTTGTGCTTACTCATGACCTCACACATACGATCCGCGGTTTCCTGATTTGCCTTTTCCCACTTTTTAGCCTTCAGCAAATCTTTCAGTCGGGCATAGCTTACTCTTCGCTCTGAGGCAAGTTCCGCCCTTGACCCGTGCTTTTCTTGCAGTTGCCGTTTGAAAGCTTGCTGTCTTTCCTGCTCTTGTTGCCGCTTGCGGGCTTCCTCTTGGCGTTGCTGCTCTAGTTCTCGTTGTTGCTCTGCTGATTTCCGTTGGCGTTGCTCCTCTGCTAATTGATGCTGATACTCCGCTTCCTTGGATACATAGATCGGCTCTTCAATCCTGGCTATCTCCTCATCACTTAATCCTAGTGATTGTTGAATCCGTTCCAAGCCTTTACGAGTTGATAATTCAAGCGGATATTGGCCTTCGATCACTCGGCTGAACTCTCGCTCATAGCATTGTAGCTTTTGTTCCTGCTCCTGCTGAGCTTTCTGTTGCTTCACAATGAGTTGCTGATGTTGTTCCTCTTCAGCTAATTGCCGCTTTTTTTCTTGATGGTGCTGATACGCTGCTTCTTGGGGCGCAATCAGCGGTTGCTCAATTCGAGCCACATCCTCATCACGCAATTCCAACGACTGCTGCAAACTGGTTAGCCCAGCTCGCACTGATTCCTCGATCGGATACCCGGCTGCGATCGCCCTTGTGAATTCCTGCCCATAGCGTTGCAGCTTCTGCTCATACTCCTGCTGCCGCTCCCGCACCAATCTTGCCTGATAATCCTCTTCTGCTGCTGCCAAAATTGGCGGTGCGATCGTCGCCACTTCTTCATCCGTCACCCTCAACTCCTGCTGTACAGCCTGCAACTCTGCTTGCATTGCTGCATCCAACGGATAATACCCTGCCTCAATCAGCCCAATCAGCATCGCCTCATACTCATCCTGCGATCGCCGAATCGGCTCCTGCTCTTCTGCAAGGATGCGACTCGCTTCTGCTTCCGACAAGCCCAAATCTTTCCGCAACCGCTCCAACCGAATTACTTCTAGCGTCGATAGCTTGCGATCGCTCAAAAACTCTCGGACGCGATCGCGATACTGCTTGACTTTGGTATCTTCCTTTAACGGCTGATCGATGTTCCACTGTGGCACAGCACGGGTTTCATGCGATCGCGGTTGATCAGAAGTGATGTTAGTTTCAAGCTTCTGCTTGGGTTTCTCCGCTATATTGCCAAGGGATGCATCAATCTTGAGCAGGACTTCATCTCTTTTCGTATCTGAGATGGATTGGCTCGATCGCCTCTGGTCTAAATCTGAAGTAGTTTGCTCCTTCCCTCTGATAAAAATGCAGGGTTTCTCATGTTCTTTAAGTTCTGTTGTCTCAACCACGCCAACCACTTCAGCTTTGCGTTCTTCCACAGCAGTCGCACCAGATCGCTTGATCGAACTTTCTGAGACTTCAAGCTGAATGGCATTTTTACCAAATTCAAAAGACCTTTCAATCGAACAATCTTCTCCTAACGCGGTGTAAAACCCTTTTGAAAACGCGATCGCTGCATTATCTTGAATCGTATTGCTCATGCCAATGACATAGTCAGTGTACTGAGCAATAGCAGTTGCCTGTTCTTCGGAATAGCAGGCATTGAGTAACACGCATTTTACAGACTCAAAAAGTCGAAACAAGCTAGCCAAAGCACTTGCCCGTACCCGTTGCTCACCGCCGCCATCTACTTTAAAGATCAGCCCCTCTTGACCACTCCCATGCCCGCAAAAATGAATAATCTCGGGTTTGTGTCGATGCATTAGCCTCTGCAAATCTCCAACCGGAACCCCCGTTTCTTTCACAACTGAAAACTGATCCCGCTTGGCTGACCGATCGATCTCGCTCTGCACAATTCGGAGTTCATCATCAAGGTTGAGGTCTTTGCGGGGGTTCGACGCGAGAATCAGGATTTTCATAGAGAGTGCAGAAAGAAGGCAGTATTTTAGCAGGTAGCATCTAATACAAAGCTTATATCCATCAATGACCCACCTCCCCATTCTTTACAGAATCTTTCTGAGAATTGAACCTTTGATCCATCAACTCTGAAGAAGTTTGGCTGTTAAACTGAAGCGAATCGCCTTCATGTTGATCGCTTTCAAATCATTGCTATCGATCTCATCAAGTTGAGCGCCATAAGCATCGGGAGAAGCGGGAAACAGAAAAAACGGCACTTGCTGGGGAGATGAAAAGAGACGGATCTCACGAATGCCCAGCTTTCCTTGAGGCTTAAAGACGTAACCCGTTTTGGTCTCTGTCGGCGGTAATCCCTGTAAAATAGCGTTCTGATCATTCCAGAGGGTTTCTAGCTGAAACCGACCCGTCTCATCAAAGCCGACCATGTAAACATGCACTGGCTTTTGAGTCGGGTTTGTAATTTTGAGTTGACAAAACGTTTGAGGTTCAATGAGATACCCTTGGCTCTCGCCCAGCGGTTGCTTTTCAACCACACAAAGCTCTTCTTTACTAGAGCCATTCAAAACGGCGACTTCAAGGGGAAAGTCAGACTCTGGAATCGAAAACACAGGTAGCCAGCAGGGAAGCCGAACCTGAAGCTTCAGGAGGTCGTTGTTTGACAGTGGAATTTGTGACTCATTCAAGTTGAGGTTCAATAGCTGATCCATCACCTCAGTGACCCGATCGAACTGTCTCTCAAAAAATCTCAACCTAAACTCTAGATAGAGCACTTCAGGACTCGACGGTTTCAAGGAAATCACTTGTTCGGTCAGCTCTTTGAAGAGGGTAAATTGACCCGTCTGTAGCGCTGAGAATGCCCGAGCCTTAAGCGCATCAAAACTTTGATTCCGCAATGAAAACACCATCTCACCGCGATCGTCCAGTTGGAACGAGCCGAAGTCTGGGGTTTGAGCTGAACCAGAAACCTGCGCTACTTTCTGCTGCACAAACAGCCCCAGTTCTGATCCTGTAATCAGCCCATTGCCCTCAATGTCTGCCTCGCCCCAGGTGAAACCATGAATCAATGTCCCAGTGAACAAAGAATGTCCAGGAATGGGTCCACCATCGATCGCCGACTGTTCCCGTTGAGCAGAGGTAATGACTTTACGGCTTCTGCGGTTGGTCAGGTCTTTTTGATATCGAACCGCATCTCGAAAGCTCTGTGCAGCCTCGCCCAAGGCAAAACCACTGTGACAAGAATCGAGAATGACCAGAATATGTCTGGCAGGAAGTTCAGCAATCTCCTCTAGCCAATGGCTGAGCCGAATGTAGTCACTCCAATATTCCTTCGTATCCGGTCTGCGCGCATCAACCGGGACGATAAACCCTGTTTCCGATCGTTCTTCAACCCGAGTATGTCCATGACCCGCAAAAAACAGAACCAGGCTGTCATCCTCTTGCAAAACATCGCGTAACTGATCCTCCACAAGCGATTCAATGGCATCTCTGGTGGCAGCGCTATCGATGAGCGGCGGCACGGGTGCCACAAAGCCGAGCTTATCAATCAAGGTCTGCTGAAAGCCAACCGCATCTTGAACGCCATTTTTCAGTTTTTGCCAGTTGGCATAGTCATTGATACCGATCGCCACAACGATCGATCTCCCCTGCTTCACGGACTCTAGCTCAACGTCCACTGGAAGAAGCTTGCGTTGCAAGCTGGTTGTCTCGTGGGTTTGTTCAGCCATCTTGATTACTTATTCCTCCGCTCTATCAGATGTTTTAGCTTAGAGCGGCAATTGATTGATGGCGATGAATTTGCGTTAACTTCTAAGGAACACTCTCCGGAGCAGTCGCTTCGTCTTCAGGACACTTCACCCAAATGAGGTCCTGATAAAACTCTCCCCGCTGCTCTAACTCAAAGCCGCCTAACAACACACCCAACCACACCTCAACCCAGGGCATATTCAGGCAATGGCACAATTCAGCTAGAGGGACAGCGCAATCAGGAGCCGCTTGCATCCACCAAGAGATCGCGTTTGCCCAACCGCTCACATCTTCCTCGTGCGAGATCGCCAGCACCTGCTGAACTTGAGTGACTTCATCCTCGGTCGCCTCCGCCTCCCACTGGTCTACCCACAACAGCAACGTTTCCTTTTCAATGGGTGTCGTAACCGACCCTGCTTGAATTGCAGTAGGTTTAATTCGCTTGGTCCGAGGCTGACGCAATGGTGCTGGCTCCATCAAGTCACTCAAATCCACCGCCATCGTTTGTCGTACCACATCAGCAAAGAAGTCTGGCTCGACGATCGGGTCACGATGCGTTTCCTCCCATCCCGTCATCAACGCCTCAGCCCTCACCGCACACAGGTCAGCCACTTGCAACAACAGTTTACCCACCGCTTGCAGTCGCGCCGAGTCCGTCATCTGAGCACCCTCTTCAGAAAGCTGCGCTAACGCTGCATCGACCCGTGGCATCAACTCACTTAGATTTGCCCGCTCTGGCATAAGCTGTGCTGACCGAAGCGCCTCCCACAAAGAGGGTTCCAACGGTTGCATCATCTTAATCCCTCGACCCCCGCTAGGTTGAGATGAGCAGCATGATAAGAACAAGGACGCACCGGACATTGAGCAATCGAATGCTGTTCCTCACGAGCAAACCGTTCAAAACCCCTGCGTTGCCCCTCGCCATATTGTTGATACAGCGCCTCCAGCAATTGCCGGGCATACTCCTTTACCAATCGAGGTGGCAGCCCAAAGGTGTGCTGAGGTTCCGTCATTGCCTTAGGCGTTCCCCCGATCCACATCTCTGCACACATCGCGTGAATCACCACCTCATCAGCAGGGGAGCGCGGCTTGTCCAGATAGGTGTGCAGCACCACATAGGGCACTGCTGGAATCGGCACCTTTACCACCTCGATCGCCCCTGCTCTCCGCACGCCTTTTCCTCGACCTTTGCGGTAGTACGATCGGCGACTGCGGCAAGTGTCATCTTTCCAGCAGCCATCGCCCCCGCTTGCCCCGTCATGCAGCTTACGGGCTTCCATTGCCGTTAGCAAAGAACACGCCCAACATTTCTCATTCGGTTGCCGTCCCATCCCCTACCTCAAATTGCCTTAGAGACGATCGTCTGCATCCAGTCCAACTCCGCTGTTGAGAACACCGGTGGCGGTGGCAGTTGACCATAGTTGATCGACAACTCATAGGCTGCTTCATCGTAGATTTCGGTCAACGCCCTATCCAAATCTAGCGCTACATCGCCGTCTGGCTCACAGAGTGGAACTGGAATAGTCGGTAGCTCCTGCTGAAGTTTGATCGGCCATAGCTCAACCGCACTCGCCTTCGCCCGTGTCAAAGCAATCAGGTAGGGTACATCTGGCAAACGAGGATGACTGAATAGACGAGTTCCCCGCCGCAGCAAATCCAACTCAATTAAATTCACCGCCGCCCCGTACAGCCGTTGTCGCTTTTGGCGATAGGGCGTGAGTCCCGGCTCTCGTTTGTTGACTGGGGAAAGAATCTCGATCGATGTCACCAATCGGTTGCCCGCCGTGTCTCGAATCTCAACGCTAGGAATGCGAACGGCAACGGGTTGGATCACAGGTAACGTCAGGGGGGCTGGCGTAGTAGCAACCCCAGCATCAGATCGCGGCAGTCGTTCAATCAATTCCGGCTGCCGCAACACCACCTCGACATCGGGGTAGAGGATGCCGATTTCACCTTCCGGAGCGGTATCTTCGACCAGATAGATCTCCAGTCGCGCCGTGTAGCGGGGGCGCAACAGCGGCACCAAGAGTTGACGGATTTTGCTTGCTAAGGCGTTATGGACATCTGCCCAGAGATAACCTTCAAGGTAGGGGTCCATGCCAGGAAAGGGAGAGGGCATTGGTGCTATCCTGCTGCGATTAACGGATGTCTCTATAGTAGAAGCATTTCTGAGCCTCAATTCAAGCCCGTCGCGTTAATACTCTTACAATATTCTGATAGAGATAAGAGAAATTATCTTTACCCAAACTGCAACCAACTTTACTACTTGCGGTAAAATTGAGCCACTACGAATATTCAATCCTTTCTGAGAGGAGGAAGCCGTGTCCTCAGACGCCATAACAGCCCAATCTCTACAGCCTGCCGTTGATTGGGAACACCCGACTCCCCCAACCAATTTAATTTTCGATGACGGAGAACCCTTGGAGAGCAATCGCCACCGCATTGCCATGAATGTGCTGATTGATTCTGCACTAACGGCCCTCGCCGATCGACTTGACTCCTTTGTCGGTGGCAATATGTTTGTTTACTACAGCCAGAATCAAGCGATGAACCGAGATTTTCGGGGACCTGATTTTTTTGTCACGCTCGATGTGGATGGCAATCGGGAACGGCAAGGGTGGGTTGTCTGGGAGGAAGAGGGACGATACCCGGATGTGATTGTGGAGCTGATGTCACCCAGTACCGCGAAAGTCGATCGTACGGTCAAGAAGGAGCTGTATGAGCGGGTGTTTCGGACGGCTGACTACTTTATCTTTGACCCGTTTAAGCCAACGGCGTTTGAGGGATGGCATTTGACCGATCGCCGCTACCAGTCGTTGGTGTCGAACGAGCAGGGTTGGCTCTGGTGTGAAACGTTGGGGCTGTGGCTTGGAACCTGGGAGGGCAGTGTGCAAAGGGAACCGCCGACAGGCGCTTGTCAGTGGCTCCGGTTCTATGACCGAGAGGGTCATCTTGTATTGTTGCCGGAGGAAGCAGCTTCCCAACGGGCAGATCAGGCGGAGCGAGAAAAAGCAGGATTATTAGAGCGCTTGAGAGCGGCGGGCATCGATTTGGGGGCTACCAATTTAAGCCGGGACAGTAGATCCCTCAAAGCTTTAAGCTTCGTTCAATCTGTCCCGCTTTATGTTGGTAGCCGATTTGGGTGAGGGAGCGGGTTAAATCGAGGAGGAAACTGTATGACCCACGAGCCTGTGTTGCCGATCGTGATTGTGCCCTTGGAGGGCGGCAAGGAGAAGCAACCTCCACGAGTGGAACCTCCAGATTTGCGCCATTGGCAGATTGAAGAGTTTCTTAGACAGACGGGGAAGGCGGACAATACCCAGCGCACGTAGGTTGTGTCGCAA
>Ga0209100_1000976_pt1 | contig 21441 bp, 18 predicted proteins | sample lystaG_FD_185480 | JGI IMG/M metagenome (GOLD analysis project Ga0209100, IMG submission 185480) | Glacier valley bacterial and archeal communities from Borup Fiord, Nunavut, Canada, to study Microbial Dark Matter (Phase II) -... | ecosystem: Environmental > Aquatic > Freshwater > Ice > Glacier ...
TCTCTTTGTCCGACGTAGCTTGGCTATATTACACCAGTAACAATAATTTCATGACTTTATATCCGTGGGTTTCGTCCGAAACATTTAAATTCAGCGAATCTGTAAAAGAGAATCCGTTTTTTCTTGTCGCGACTCCCATCAACAATCCTTCTCGAGCTATGATTTGGACCTCTCTTTATCTTGACAAAGCCGGCCGTGGTTTAGTTGTCACGCTATCCAGCCCTATCTATTTTAATGATACATTTGTCGGAGTACTTTCATTGGATTTGACCACAGAGAAAATGAATAAATTCATCAATTCGAGTTATGAAACCTATCTTGTTGACAGTAAGAACAATGTCATTGCCGCAACTCAAGGTGTTTTACCCGCTAATGTGATTACCGATCTGAAAACCATTTCGAAACGTTCTGATAATTTTATCAAGGCACTGAAGGACATCAAAGGAAATTCCGTTCAGTATTTGGGACCCTACTATGTTTATTCCTCTTCGATCATTGATGCTCCTTGGACACTCTATGTATTTGTTTCCGTCGGAACAATTCTCGGACAATCCGCATTGGCTTCTCTGCCCATCCTGTTGATCGGATTTATGTTGCTGTACTCACGTAAAACAACCATTCTGCTTCATGCATCTTTGATCGAATTGAAATCTTATGAAGACAAGCTCGAAAATGCCGCAAAATTTGATTTTCTCACCAATACATTTAATCGCCGCGGGTTGAAAGAAGGATTTTCTGTCAAAATGCTGCAGGTTCAAAAACATCGGATCCCGGTTTCGTTCATGCTTGGCGACATTGATAATTTTAAACGATTCAATGACACTTACGGCCATTACGCCGGGGATAAAGTTCTGATTGAAATAACGAATCTGATGAAAGATAAGATCAATGAAAACGACATTGTCTGCCGATGGGGAGGCGAAGAGATTCTTATTATGTTATTTGACAGATCATTCGATAAAAGTATTGAATTTGCTGAATACATTCGAAAATCGATCGAAGATATGAACATTGAGTGGGAGAATACCGAAGGTTTGAAAGTGACTATGAGTTTCGGTGTGGCGCCTTATGATTACGGCGACTCGATCGATGCCAGTATCGCACTAGCCGACATTGCCATGTACATTGCGAAAGAAAATGGCAGAAATCAAGTGATCAGCGACATTATAGCAGTTTCCAAAAAATCCAATCATTAATATACCCTTGTGGTATTCACTATCAAGTAGCGATAACTTCAAATCAAAAAGAGAATCGTATGAGCTGTACCCAATTTGTTAGTTTTTTTAACATTTGGAGTTCACTTCAAACAGTTCTCTTTTCTGTTTTAGCTGTTTTTAACAATGGTTTCGATCAACATCGACAGTTGTTCACTGGCTTTATTCGCTATCTCAACGACTCTCAGATGATCGTGTTTCACCTTTTGGATGCCGGTGGCCATGTTGGTGGCACAAGCGATCGCAAGTACTTTCATTCCCGCATGATTCGCCGCAATGGTTTCCGGTACGGTACTCATCCCGATCAGATCGCAGCCAAGGCGTTTAAACGCTTGGATTTCTGCTTTAGTCTCATAATAAGGACCGCTGAAAAATCCGTATACACCCTGTTTCAACGAAACTCCTGTTTGATCGGCACAACGATGAGCAAGTTTGATCAGTTCGTTGGAATACGGTTCACTCATATCAGGAAAACGAGGACCTAATTGATCGTTATTGATTCCAATTAACGGGTTATCAAAAACTAAATTGATGAAATCATCGATCACGACAAGATCACCCGGTGAATAATCTTCGTTGATGGCTCCGCAGGCGTTGGTAAGTATCACTTGTTCGACACCCAGTTGTTTGAAAACATACAATGGATAGACCACTTCACGCATCGTATATCCTTCGTAATAATGAAAACGACCCTGCATCATCACTACGTCTTTCCCAAACAGTTTCCCGAACACAAGCTGTCCCAAGTGTCCTTGAACAGTCGAAGTGGGAAAATGAACGATATCTTCATACAGGATCCTGACCGGATTTTCAAGTTGATCCGCTAATCCACCCAACCCGGTACCCAGTATAATGGCGAGTCTTGGTTGGCTTGTAATTTTCTGTTGAAGCTGAAGACTGGTCTCTTGTATTTTTTGTGCATATTCTGACATATCGGTTCTCCTTTTACTTCACCATAATGGTATCATGTAAGTAAGATCTTGTGAAATACAACTGTTCTCCGCCCTTAACTATACGCTTAGGCAAATCAATGGAAGTCCCAAGAAGGTTATGCTAGTATTTGCTCAACTTAATGATCTGTCAGGGAGAAAAAATGAAAAAGAATGTACTTCTTCCGCTATTCCTAGTGGTGTTTGTCGATATGCTGAGTTTTGGATTGATCTTACCGCTGATTCCGTATATTGCCAGTGGTTACGGTCTCAGTCCGTTACTGATTGGGTTGCTGTTGGCAGCTTATCCGATCGGTCAAGTCTTCGGTACTCCGATCTTAGGACGTCTTTCCGATCGATTCGGAAGAAGACCGCTTTTATTGATCAGTGTGACCGGAACTTTTATTTCGTTATTATTGTTGGGTTTGACCAAAACTATTATATTGATCTTCGTCAGCCGTCTCGCTGACGGATTGACCGGCGGAAATATTTCAATTGCACAATCCTATATTGCTGATGTTACGACTCCTGAAAATCGCGCCAAAGGCTTGGGAATGATCGGAGCCGCATTCGGTCTCGGATTTATCTTCGGACCGGCGATGGGCGGATTTCTCAGCCAATACGGATACCAAGTTCCGGCGCTCGCAGCTGCGGGACTGTCCTTTATGAATCTGATTCTGATCGCGGTGATCTTACCGGAGTCTCTCTCAAAAGAAAAACGTTTACAGTTGCGTAACAGCGAAAAAACCAAATTCTCGCTAGGTGTACTCAGACAAGCTCTCAATAAACCCGTCGTCGGACCGCTTTTACACAGTCGTGTTTATTTCTCGGTAGCCCAAGGGGTCTTCCAGACAATCTTCGCTCTTTATGCCCAGAAAAAGTTGAACTTGGATGCGCGCAGTACTGGATTTATTTTAGGGTATGTAGGAATTCTGGTCGTTTTAGTTCAAGCACTTGCTATTGGAAGACTGACCAAACGCTACAGCGAAACAACCTTGATGTATGTATCCTCGATCGGACTTGCTGTTTCCTTTATCTTGTGGGCACTGGTTCCCAACCTGATCACCCTGTTGATCGTATTGATTCCGTTATCGATCTCTTCGGGTGTTCTCAATACGGTCTTGCGCAGTTCACTTACCAAATCAGTAGGCAGTGAGGAAATCGGCGGCATTCTCGGACTCAGTCAATCCTTGGAAAGTATGACAAGTATCGTGACTCCCATTCTCGGCGGATTCTTGATCGGATCGATCGGCACTTGGGCACCCGGTATCTTCGCTGCACTCGTGACGTTGATGTTGGTCGGATTCATTCGACGCAAAATACTTAAACCACAAACGGTTTCATTTACACCGACCTTTGAATCCTAACTGACATTAAAAAACCTGCATCGGCAGAATTCGGTACGCCCGATATTCCACTGAAGCAGGTTTTATTTTGAAATTATGGTCGCAACTGTCATTTGAATATAAAATGAACGACAGCGTCAAGTGAGAATGATTTTGCGTGCCACTAAGCAGCTATTTCGCCACATAAGCAATCCGAGTTCATTCAATCGAAAATAGTGCAGATACGGCTTAGCAGTTGATTCTGTATCAATAATGAAATATACGATCGATTCTTAAATAACACGAACTTTAACGACTCCGACGATGCCGGACAGTGCTGACAAAATCTCCTCACCGACGACTCCGTCCACATCAATGATCGTATAAGCCCATGCTTTTCTGGATGTATTTCTCATTTGAGCGATATTAATATTATGTCCGCCCATAACGGAAGTGATCTGAGAAACCATGTTAGGAACATTTTTATGATTGATCGTGATACGCGCATCACTGCGGCAAACGCCCATATCGATATCCGGATAATTGACTGAATTCTTGATGTTTCCGTTTTCCAGGTAATCCATCATCTGTTCAACAGCCATGATTGCACAGTTGATTTCGGATTCAGGAGTCGAAGCACCCAGATGAGGAATCGCGATCACATTCGGAACGCTGATGATCTCGGCATTCGGGAAATCAGTGACGTATTTCGAAACTTTCCCATTTTTCAATGCTTCAGCGATCGCTGTATCATTCACTAACTCACCGCGAGCGAAATTCAAGATACGAACGCCGTCTTTCATCTTAGCGATCGATTCCGGATTGACCAGATTTCGGGTCGCATCCAACAACGGAACGTGAAGCGTAATATAATCGGCATTTTCGAATAATTCATCATACGAAGTGACTCGCTTGATGTCACTTGTCAGTCCCCAAGCGGAATCAACTGAAATATATGGATCGTAACCCAATACGCTCATCCCTAATGAGTTGGCCGCATTGGCAACCAAAACTCCGACGGCACCAAGTCCGATAACACCCAGTGTCTTTCCTTTGATTTCAGGACCCGTGAAGTTCGCTTTACCGGTTTCCACCAGTTTAGGAATCTCATCACCTTTATCCGTGAGTGTTTTCGTCCATTCGATCGAACCGATGATATCGCGTGAGGCCAACACCAATCCGCCGATCACAAGTTCGCGCACGCCGTTAGCGTTCGCACCCGGTGTATTGAAAACGACAACTCCTTTTTCCGCATACGCTTCAACCGGAATATTATTGACGCCGACACCTGCACGGGCAATCGCCTTTACACTGTCATTCAACACATACTCATGCATCGCGAAACTGCGTAGGATGATTCCATCGGCATCATCAGATTTTTGTATCGTATATTGAGGTGTTAATAGATCTAAGCCTTCATTGGCGATTCCATTGAGTGTTTTTAATTTGAACATCGGCTTTCTCCTTATTGGTTGGTACTCGTAAGTTCTTCGAATTCTGCCATCGCTTTGACCAATGTTTCAACACCTTCGATCGGCATTGCATTATAGATACTGGCACGGATCCCTCCGACAGTACGATAACCTTTTAGATTCTCCATTCCCCGTGTTTCGGTAAACGCAACAAACGCTTTATCGAAATCAGCACTCGGAGTTCTGAAATTGACATTCATGCGCGAACGATGCTCAGGTTTTGCGATCGTCGCTTTGAAGAAATCACTTTTATCCAAGTAATCATAGATCAGTGCCGCTTTTTTCTCATTCAGCTCCTGCATGGCTTTCAATCCACCCATTTTTTTGATCCATTCAAACATCAGTCCGGCAATATAGATGTTATAGGTTGCCGGTGTGTTCAACATCGATTCATTGTCTGCATGCACTTTATAATCAAGCATCTGCGGAACATTCGGATCCGCAAATCCGATCAGATCATCACGGATGATCACTACGGTCAAACCGGCAATTCCCATGTTTTTCTGAGCACCGGCATAGATAAGACCGAATTTGGCAACATCAATCGGGCGCGATAAAATATCTGAACTCATATCGGAAACCAACACATGTTCCCCAACATTCGGGACATCTAAAAATTCGGTTCCGTAAATCGTGTTATTACTGACATAATAGACATAATCGGCATCTTCGCGAACCATTGAAACATCAAATTCGGGAATGTGATTGAATGTCTCGACTTCAGAACTCGCAACGATCTTGATATCGCCGAATTTTTTAGCTTCTTTAATGGCTTTTTTCGACCATTCGCCGGTATTGATATAATCGGCTTTCCTCGAGTTGCGCAACAGATTCAACGGAACCATCGAAAATTGCAATGTAGCTCCACCATGCAGAAACAGTACTTTGTAGTTGGAAGGAATATCCAGAATATCACGTAGATTTTTCTCTGCTGTTTCGATGATGTCGATGAACATTTTTGATCGATGACTCATTTCCATCACTGACATTCCTGTTCCTCGATAATTCAACATCTCTTGGGCTGCCTGTGATAAAACAGATACAGGTAAAGTTGACGGTCCTGCAGAAAAATTAAAAACTCTGTCCATAGTTGGATCCTCCTTTTAAGTCAAAAAGGCTATTTTTTGTGTCCTGTGTTGAACTATTAGAGTCAGTATAATAGTCACCTCTATTTTAGTCAATACGATTCACAAAAACAGTTGATAATTTTTGAACAAATGCGTTATTGATTTAGTACATTACTATAGAAAAGTGAAAAATCAGATTTACATTGACTTCCCTACAATAAAATTTGAGAAAAAAAAGGAATCTCAGGACAGCCAAGATTCCTGTTAATTGAAGAAAAACCAATGTAAACTATTACTTATATTGACGATGTGTATTTAATCAGAAAATTCAAATTCCAATGACAAAAGCGGTGCATGTTGCTGTGCTCCGTAAACATCTGTTTCACGGATATCCCCGCTGCACATCGGTCGGATGATCGTTGCTTTGATGGCATTGGCCGGTTTGAATTCGATAATGTTGATAACATCTTCGACTTTGATATGATAGAGTTCGGCGATCAAACCGGCATTGATGTATTTCTTTTCACACATTGTATCGAAGATCTCTTTTGTATTGAAAATGATGTCAAATGTCAGCTCATACGGCCCTGAGTTCTTCGATCGAATCACTCGGGCTATTTCGGTTAGTTTCTTTTGCATAGTTTTCCTCAAATTTCCATCATCGTTTGTTTAAAGATACCGATCGGATCCTTAACTTCGATCAAATGATACAAACTGAAATTGTAGACAGCTCCGACTTTGAAATCACTCGGAGAGTAGGGAAATGCGAGATTTCCGGCTGTTGAAATACGGCCGTTATATCCATAATGAAGCATGGTACTGCGCGCGAATCCGCAGATGGTATTGGCAACTTCCTGACTTTGCGCGACGGCATCGATCACGATACACAATTCATGCGACGAGATCTCTTTGATAGGTTCCAGATCTCCCATGACACCGTTTTTACCGTAGATTTTAAAGTTCAAATGGTAATGCGAGAGATCTTTGAAATTATCTTTGACTCTCAAGTTCACTGCCTCAATAATATGATCGACCTCTTTGATAAAAATCGGGTCGCGACTGCCGGCGATACTGACCGTTCGATATCCGACACATTTTGCGCCTTCCAATTTGATCGTATAGATATCAGATTCAATAAAACGGCTGCCTTTCACTTCGACTCTGTCTTCATCCAATTGGGTAAACGTCGTATCATGCAGATCGATCGTACCGCCCGGTCCAGGCAATAAATAAGGATTTGTTTTTTCATAAAGTGTATGAGCACTGACACTCAGCGTTGTACATTTTCGAATCGGATTCAATGTCTGTAACACAAATGAGTCTTCATAGATCGTTCCAAACATACAATCGCTTCCGCTGCCCGGGTTTGAAGCGATCGCTGCACATTCCAGGATCTTTCCGCAATGCAAGGCTAATCCCTTATCAAATCCTTTTAAGATCGGTAATGCCGCAAACATCGTCGGATCATAGGATCGTCCTGCACAAATGACCTGCGCACCGTCCTGAAGTGCTTGGATGAAAGGTTCGACACCCATCTGACCGACGATATGAGTCGATTCAGTGATATCTTCTTCTGTACATTCAGGTGCCGGATGAAGCGGGCGTACCTTCCCTTTTGTGAACTCTTCCAACACAAATTTTTTATCGAAATCAGCTTCGATCACAGCCATTTTGAAATGGAGTTTTTTTTCGAAAGCGATCTCTTTGATGATATTGACGGTCCAATCCAGATGCGGTTTCGCTCCGCTGCCACCGGCACTTCCGATCAACACCGGAATAGCGTGTTCGATGCCGGCTTGGATCATGATACTCAAATCACGCTTAACAGCCAAGTAATCGGTGAATGAAATTCCGGCACCTAAATAATAAGGTCCGGGATCCGTCGATCCGGCATCGACCGCAATGACATCCGGTTTCATTTTGATGCCGGCTTCAAAACTGGCTAAAGGAAATCCATACCCTAAAATCGCAGTTGTCGAAAGAATTTTGATGCATTTCATACTGTTAATTTCCTTTCACGGCACGATTCAGCGCTAAGATTCGCTGCATTTCGTTGAATACGATCATGTATCCTTCATCGACTCCCATGCCCGGTTTGGCAAGCAGTTGATCAGGCGAAGTCGCCATGGCGATATGAACACACGCTTTTGCGCTGATATCTGTTTCATTGCATGTTCCGCCTTGGTAAGCCCCGACACCGTTTTTCTTGCAATACAGAACTGCATCAACGATGTTTTGTATGCCCCCCAGATCCGGAGTCTTTATCTGAACCATATGACCGGCTCTGTTATCAACAAAATATTTAATATCTTCAAGTGTGTTACACCATTCATCGGCGACGATCTCAACATCGATGTTACGTTTGTCTAACATGGCAGTGATCTCTTTCAATCCCTGCATCGTCAACTCACGGTCATCGAAATCGATCGGTCCTTCGATCCTTAAATGATAGGAACCGCTTGCAAAACGTAACTTTGCGAGGTAATCTGTCATCCGTTCATAGTCGGTTCCGAACAGTATCCCCAACGTTCCATAAACATCGATATGCAGAATCGGATGATAGTCATCCGAACTTTTAAATTCATCGATACGATTTCTGAGCCATTCAATATATTCGAGTAGTTTTTCACCCTTCCAGCCGAGTTTTGTCTCCACATTGTTGATCAGGGCATGCGGCAGTACTTGACTGCCTTTAATGATCATCTTATCCGCATTGTCATGGCGGTTATCACCGCTTTGCGAGAAAATCGGAATGATCGTTTCACTGACATGTGTTCCATATTCTTCAGCGATGATATTCGCCATCTGCGTGTGATTTGCTTTTGCGACTGCATCCAAAATCGCTTGAGTGATACCGTAGCGAAGCGCGGTATGGATCAATTTCCCATCAATTATTAACTGATCGAATTCGGTAGCTAACTCTTTGAACGTCGTCAGTTCCCGATCGATCAACATCGGTTTTATCGTTGTCTCGACGAACACGGCAAACTCTTCAGCTATAAACAATGGATCGCGACCCCCTGTTCCGCTGTATTGTACGGCACAGCAATCTCCGAAGGCGACCTGATTGTCTTCAAGCACTAACATGATCGTCAATGATTCGCCGGCTTTTCTGATCTTGGTAAATCCCTCGGTGACCGGTGTTCCGCGGTAAAAATTCCCATCGGCAACAGCACCCTTTTTTATCGCCTTCTGATCATCAAAGAAAAATCCGGTTCGACCGCAACTGCATAGTACATCCTTGATTTTCATAATTTCCCCTTATCTCGGACGTCCGACAAGATGTCCTTTACTGACTGCGTAAATATCATCGATCACCATCTGGAAACTAACTTCACGTCGTTCTTTTTTCGCTCGCTCTTCCAACTTTTCGCGATGAAAGGCTTTTAGTTCGGCATCAAACGGAAGATTGCCGAAATCAAGAAAACGAATCGCTCCGTTATTATCACGGGCAGGGAGCACTTTATTGGCATTGCATCTGGCCGGTGCGAACGGTACATCGATCATTCCCGATTCGAATCCCCGCAGAGCACTTAGACCGAAATCATTTTCGCCCAAAATCAACACTGCTTCCAAAATACTGCGTGTCTCTTTTTCAATGATCGCCATTTCGACATTCAATAAAGGTGTTTCCGTTGCGATCTGATCTTTCAGCATGGCTGTTAATTGTTTCGTTGTTTTAAGTCCGTTGGCATTGGCTTCGGCTGTGGGAACGCCTAATGCTTCATGAGGTGATTTTACGATGACTTTCGTTGCGCCTGACAGAACTGCCGTTGCGGCACCCCACGCAATGACTGCATACGCTTTTGCTTCATCCTGCGGAAATCCACCCATCCATTGATGGAAAACAGTGGAAACGCGAACATCTTTATACCCAAACCGAATAAGATATTCTTTAGTCAGTGTTGAGAGTGTGCGGATCGCAGCGATATCTTGGATCTGATTCCCGCATTGACCGTATCCGACGGTAATGCACTTGCATCCCTGTTGCGCTGCCAGTAAACTTTCCAAGATCGCAACACTGTGCGAAATGCACGGTGGAACCAATGTCCCGGTCAAAGGACCGAACGGTTCACGATTGATCGTTACACCGCGTTCTTCGTAATAACCGACCAGACGATCGACATATTGCCAATCCGTAATTGTAGTTAACAGAGAATTATTCTTTCCGTAAGGGATGTTATACGAAATTCCCCCACCCTCAAAAGACGTAAAACCTCCTGCCAAAGTGATTTCAGCGAGTAAGCGTGCATCGGGTGTTCCGTGCCGTACTTGTAAGGGCACAGATAAACTTTCGACGATGCTGCGACAAATCCCGACACCGTGATTAACAGCCGGAAACCCGTTCAACATCGATTTTCCGCTTCGTAAACTCTCGTCGATGCCGTTTTGAGCATCCTGATATCGATTGTGCCGTGTATAACTGTCGATCGTCGTCGGCAAAAGATCGGCAGTTCCTTCATCTTGCAGAAATTTAAGTAATTTGATATGTTCGGCAGGTAATGCAACACCGGCTCTCGGTTGAATGAGCGTTTCTTTTTCGAGAACAGCCCGATGAAGCCGATCACTGAATCTTTTTTCTTTTTTGATCGATTTCTGATACTCGATGGCTTCTTCCAGATGGACTTCTTTTCCGGTGATCCATTGAGTCAATACTTCTTCGCGCATCTTCAAAAATTCTTTTACTGGAATTTTACCGTTGATCATTGTTGAGTTTCTCCACGTTTTTTTTCAAGATTCTGAGTACTTCATCCGGATGACGAGAGGCTAATAATCCAAGACAACTGACAATATAATGTTTATCCAAATAATAATCGGCTTTATGCGGTAATAGGATTTCTTTCTTAGAATCATTATAGATTGCTTTTTCAAGGATTTCTTCGGGATGAGATGAATAGAGTATCGGCCCGCCGATCCCGATCATGATCTTAACATCACTTAGATCTTTTCCTTGTTGGAAGTAACTGACTCCCAACGGCGTAAAGACTGAATCGATTCTTCCCGCATGCCTTACGGCAGCTATCTCACAACACCATTTAGCCAGCTGTTGATCAAATACTGGATTTGAAACTACAGTTCGATCCGTTAAAAATTGATTGATGTATTGATTGAATTCGACAGTGTTCTCGGTTTCATTCTTTCTTAGAGCTAACACGTGTTTGGCATTATACCGAACTCCTAAGTCTCCTTCAACACTTCGTTTCTCCAATGGATCTTGCAGCCCTTTCAATTCAACTTTATCAGCGATCACTGTTTTCAAATTCATACTATAAACATCCGTTGTCGCTCCGCCGATATCGACAGCCATCAGATCTCCCAAACCTTGCTCATTGATTGTCCCTTTTGCGAGTAATTTGAGTGCTTCCATGACACTGAACGGAGTCGGCAGAATGATTTCTTCGATCAAACTACTGAGTGACGATAATCCTTTTGCTTTGATGATGTGGTCAAGAAAGATCTCTCTGATCCTGTTTCGGCAATCATCGACTTCAAGAACACCGTAAGTCGGCATCACATTGTCGCACAATGTACATTCAAACCCGGCATTATTCAATACTTCATTTACTTGATCCTGACATGATTTATTTCCGGCATAAATGATGGGAATTTTCCGTCGAATCGATGCGATACGCTTGGCATTATTGATTACTACCGTCGAGTTGCCGCCGTCAGTACCTCCGCATAACAACACAATGTCACAGTTGGATGCTTCGATTTCATCTATTTCATGTTGATTGAGTTCGAACGAGTAAGATCCGATCACTTTGGCGCCGGCACTGTAACAAGCCAAGGTAGCCGCTTTCAATGTCAAATCCGGTATCAAACCGACGGATATCATTGAAAGTCCGCCTTTGGCTGAACTGCACACCAATGTTTTGGTTAAGTTGACTTGTTCAAGAATTTCACCCATTTGGGATTTGATCGAATCGATTCCGAAACGAATATCCGTATCAGCCGTTGTTACAGAACTTGCCTTTGCCAGTATTTGTTCCTTGGTTATATCAACGAGTACACCTTTTGTATAGGTCGATCCGACATCGAAAAGTAAATAGACCGACATGGTTATTTCCTGCTTTCCAAGTCATCATTCAAATCGTTGATCCCTTGCTCGATATCACTACCGGGCGGATAGACGCGATCGAACCCCATTTTTTTGAATTTTTCTTCAACTGAATCAAAATCTGTCTTACCGACGACAAGATTTCCGCCGATATACAGCAGAACATCTTCGAGTCCGGCTTCGTTGAAGTAGTCGCCGATTCCGCGGCAGTCAAGTTCACCGTGGCCATACAAACTGGATATAATGATCGCTTTGGCATTGGTTTCAATAGCTGCTTCGGCAAATTCTTTTTGCGTCACCATCACACCTAAATTGACCACATCAAAACCAGCTTTTTCAAGCGCATAGGCGATGATTCGATTCCCTACTGCATGTACGTCGGCACCGATGACACCGATCACGACTGTCGTTTTATCCATGTTAACGTTCCTCTGATTCACCGTAATGGTTGATATTGTGAATATTGTTGATCGGTTCTTCACTGACCATACCGACTAAGTCATAACACTGATTCACTTCGTCAAAAAAATATTCGTCCAGCAGTTTGAAATTCGCGATCTGTGCCGTATGGGATACATGCGTTCTTGGACCTGTGCAATATTGAACGATCTCAGATCCGATTTTTATATGTGTCGGATTGAGATAGGTGATCGTCATATCATTACGAATCATTGACTTTACTTTTTTCTCCAAGATAGTGATCGAAATACGCGGTTTTTTAGTGAAAGAGAGGATAAAACCGTGTTTAACATCTCCGTGTCCGTCACATACCAACTCATAATCATCTTGCAGGATATGAACTAACAGGTCTTCGGCACTGTGCGCCATGCGGCGGTATTTCAGAGAATCGAAGACTGCTTTACGAATATCCTCCGGCTCAGGTCCAAATAAATTGGGACGACAGACGATCACTTCTTCACCGATGCCGATCAAGATATCTCCGTTCTTTCTTAATTGATTGTAGATCAGATCAAAATGTTCAATTACCACACGTCGATTCTCACGTAATGCTTTATTAATGGCTTCTACCAATTCAAATGCTTGTGTGAACGCAAGCTCAAAACGCACATCGATATGATAGGTATGTGCTGAAAAATTATTTCGCTGATAGTCTCTCATCAAAGGAGCCGGTCGTGTATTGATCCCATCATCGTCATTGGTCAGTTCCAAACCCGGAAAAATCCCTTTGATCAACAATGATTTTCCACTTCCGGAATCGCCGATGATTCCAATCAACAGATCACCGGGCAGTAAATACTTTTGCGATATTTGATTCCCTAAATTTTGAAGACGCTGCTTTCCGCGCGGCGCAAAATAAGTCGCATATCGTAATTGGTCGATGCTTATGTTCATACTTTTCTCTTTCCCCCTTAAAAAGAAAATCTCCGTTATTTGACCGGAGATTAGCAGTTAACACAAAAATTCAAATTTTTCATTTCAGCCGCACATCCAACTACGTGATGTTGTTGATCCATGAACATAATTTTCATCTCATTCGCGGCCTCCTGAATCTGATTTAATCTTATCACTTTTTATCCGCAACCTCAATTGAACGTTGATACAATTTCAGAAATCGATCCTAAGTTTTGATTATCGATTTGTGTGGTTAAACCACAGTACTTTTTCAATCTCGGCACTTTCATCTGAGTCGGATGCATGGATCAGATTTCGTACCATTCGGCTTTCCGATTTGGCAAGTTCCATCGAATCTGTACCAAATCGTCCGCGTAATGTCGTCTTGTCTGCTTTCGCCGGATCAGTCGGCCCAACGATCGTCCGAACTTTCGCAACAACATCATCGGAGTGCGAAAACAGTTCAAATACTCTGACGGTTTTACCGACAAATTCACGCTTGATTCTTTCCGGAAAATCAGAAATATTAACTCGTTCGATCACTTCATTATAGTGCGTAAGGATCAATTTTTCATCGATCAATACGGTTTTGGATCTGACCACATCAATGCCTTCCGATTTGAATACCTGTAGGATTTCATTTTCCAGACCGGCTTCCATCGCATCCGGTTTTAACATGATAAATGTCGTTTTTTTCATAGTGCCTCCATGAGAACGATCAATTCTTTACGATCACGCTCTCTTATTACATTATAAAACTCTTCAAGACACCTAACAAGATAAAGTCTCGATTATAGTACTGTGATGATTAAATCAGCCCATAAAAAGAGAATCTCATTGAAGAGATACTCTCTGAACAATGGTGACAAATCGTACGAAATCAAACTATCATTTTTAGTCCGCCACACTTGGAATTACGGTAATGCTCAAAACTCCTGTCGCTGCGGTATTGTCCGGATCCAGTGTCTCAACTACTCTTAAGTTGATATATGTGCCATTATATGACTGAACTTCAACTGTAAATCTTGGATTGTCTAATGTTTGCGATTTCTCAACCAGATCATCCGTTAAGAAGATCGGTCCAAGCAACAATACGGTAATCTTATCTATTTCAAGACTGCTGTTCGGAACGAGATCGGTATGCGCTGCAATGATAGTAGCACTCGCAGCATTGACTGTCGTGCGTTTCAGCAACAGAAACATTCGCAATTACTGCTGCCTAAAATTATGCCCAACCTGCTTCTGTATAATCAAGTTTGTTGGTTTTGACAAGTGCCCTATGTCAGCTTTTTGATCAGATCGATGATCACCTATTCTACTTAAGCTCGCTTCGAAACGAAGTACTCTTCCTATAGTACCGATCATCGGTCCGGCCGTTACCCATTCTGCTATCTGAAATTTTGTACATACCCATGGTACTCAACGTAGTACCCCGATTGAATCTTAATGGCTTCCAAGCGCAGACTTCAGCTATCTTTTGTGATTTATCCCAGGCTGCCAAATGATATTCTGAACATGACTCCGGTCGGTTATTTCTACTGAAATTCTCATTGCTGTCGCATTTGCGTTTAATGTGAAAAAGCTTCCGAAAACCTACAAAAGTGTTAAACCTATATGAATTACTTTTTTTATTTTACAGCCTCCTATTCCGCAATTATGGCATTGTATTTGATTCTCGAATTTATATTATCACTAACGGCACATTTTTCAGATTGAAATTCAAATATTCATCAGACCTAGAATTTTAAGTAAAAGTTAGTATTTCACAATTTGCTGATTCAGTTTAAACATTTTCGACTCTGCGAAGTATCGTATTTTTTATGTTTTTTTCATTCCATGAAGTAGATTGAGATTTACTTCAATACTGACTATGTTGGAAAATTTTCCTATAAATGTAAAACTTGATGTAAAGAAAATATTTCATTCAGAAAATTGATTGACATTTCTTTCAATTGATAATAAAATTACATCAGAAAAACATTGAAGAGAAAAGTAGATCATGGTTGATTTCACAGAGAACCCTGCAATGCTGAAAAGGGTAAATCGAACTTGATTGAAAATGGTCTCGGAGTTGCATACCGAAGGGAAACCTAAGGCTATGACGGAATCGCCCGTTAAAGCGACAGAGTATAACCTGATTTCAGGCGTACTTGATGAGGCTGTTCTTATCTGAACAGCGAATAAAGGTGGTAACACGGGTAAAGCCCTCGTCCTTAGGATGAGGGCTTTTATATTATCCGGGAGGGTAAAAAAATGAACATTACGTTGCTTCAACAGTTGATTTCCATCGCAGTTGATAACCGCATTAGTGATTTTAGGCAAATCGCCTTGGATATCCACGATCATCCGGAAACCAGTAATCATGAAAATTATGCATGTGGAAGATTATCCGATCGTTTACTTCTTGAAGGTTTCGATACCAAGGTTGATGTGGCCGGCCATCCGACAGGATTCGATGCAAGATTTCAAAGCGCAAAACCAGGGCCAGTCATTGCATTTTTGGCTGAGTATGATGCCCTTGAAGGTCTGGGACACGCCTGCGGGCATAATTTGTTTGGTGCCACATCGTCATTGGCAGCCATTGCACTTAAGGAGATATTGGATGAAGTCGGAGGAGAGGTCAGAGTCTATGGAACTCCCGGAGAAGAAGGAGGAGAAAACGGCAGTGCCAAAGGCAGTTTTGTCAGAGAAGGCTTCTTCACTGATGTCGATGCCGCACTTTGCGTTCATCCGGCGGATCGGCACGGATTGACAAGTGCCTCCTTGGCTAATGATCCTGTTGACATCGAATTCTTTGGACGGGCTGCTCATGCATCAGGTTCACCTGAAAAAGGTATCAATGCTCTGGATGCCTTGATACAGGTATATAACGCAGTTAATGCCCTTCGGCAACATCTACCGGACGATGTACGTATCCATGGAGTAATAACGCATGGTGGAGTCGCGGCCAATATCGTACCGGATTATGCAAAAGCACGTTTTTATCTCCGTGCAGCTGCCCGTCCGACATTAAATGATGTTTATGCGAAAGTCGAAAGAATCGTTCAAGGAGCAGCCCTTCAAACCGGATGCACATACAAGTTCGGTTTATTCCAGAACAGTGTCGACAATGTAGTACCGACTCCGCTCTTCGATGATCTTTATAGAAATCATCTTTCAGCATTCAATCAAGAAATTAGTTTGATTAAAGGTGGTGTCGGATCGACGGATGTTGGAAATGTCTCGCAAGTCATCCCAATGCTGCATCCGCATATTAGAATCACAGAAGTATCAACACCTGCGCATACCAACGAGTTCAGAGAAGCCGCCCGCAGTGAACTCGGCCTGCAATCTATTTCTATAGGTGCCAAATTACTCGCATTTACAGCACTGGATCTGCTTTTGGATCATGAACTTTTGGCAAAGATCAAAGCACAACATAAAATGGAAATCGCTAAACAACATGTATAAGGAGAGAAATCAACGATGATCGAACTGAAAAATATTACAAAAACATTTACCCTTGACGATCAAGTCGTGGTAGCCGTCGAAGATCTCAGTCTGCAGATCAAAGACGGCGAAATCTTCGGTATAATCGGCGAGAGCGGTGCCGGTAAAAGTACGTTGGTCCGATGCATTAATTTACTGGAACGGCCTTCATCGGGTTCTATTTATCATAACGGTATCGATCTGATGACACTGCCACCGAAAAAATTGCTTGAAGTCCGAAAAAAAATCGGCATGATCTTCCAGCAATTCAATTTGTTCACATCACGAACTGTTTACGAGAATGTGGCGTATCCGTTGAAAGGAATGGCTAAGTCCGAATGTAAGAAAAAAGTCGATGACTTGCTACGCCTGGTTGGAATCGAAGATAAAGCCAACGCCTACCCGTCACAGCTTAGCGGCGGTCAGAAACAGCGCGTCGCCATTGCCCGAGCCTTGGCCAATGATCCGGATATTCTCCTGTGCGATGAAGCAACCAGTGCTTTGGATCCACAAACGACACAACAAATACTCAAACTTCTTTATGATCTTAACCTAAAGTTAGGCATAACAATCGTGATTATCACGCATGAAATGGCCGTCATCAAAGCCATTTGCCGAAAAGTCGCTGTATTGGAGAACGGTCACTTGGTCGAAGAGGGACCGGTTGTTAATGTGTTCTCGCAACCCGTTCATCCAGCGACGAAAGCGTTCGTTGATAGTACCCACCAGGCCGTGCGCTTTATCGAATTATTAAAAAGTCCTAGCAATTCATTCAACTTGAAAGCGGATGATCTGATCTTGCGAATCGATTTTGTCGGTTCCGAGACATCTACTCCACTGATTTCGAAAGTCACACGAATGTATGAAGTGGACACAAACATCATCTATGCCAACATCGACATTGTTCAAGATATACCGCTCGGTACCCTGATTGTCCTGCTCAGCGGCACCGAGACCGGTAAAAATTCGGCCATTCGAGCACTCAAAGAACATGTGAAAGTCGAGGTGATCCAGCATGATTAAATTCTTACAACCGTATATACCGAATCTACTTGATTATTTCGCCGAATTTGTGGTTAGCATCCAAGAGACATTGATCATGCTTATCGTATCAGGCGTTCTTGCCTTTATAGCCGGTCTATTATTAGGCGTTATTCTGGTTATCACGAAACCAAAAGGAATCCTTCCCAATCCAACTGTTTACGGTATCTTGGATCGAATCATCAATATCTTTCGCTCAATCCCATTCGTCATTCTACTTACCATGTTGATTCCGCTGACTCGCCTCATCATGGGAACCGGTTTAGGCGTCAAAGGAGCCATCATCCCTTTGGTCTTCGGAGCAACTCCTTTCTTTGTTCGGCAGGTCGATATGGCGCTTTCGAACGTTGACCGGGGATTGATTGAAGCAGCACAATCGATGGGATCCACACCGTTGGAGATCATATTCAGGGTTCTGCTTCGTGAAAGCATCCCCTCATTGGCGCGCGGTACAACCATTACTCTGATCAGTTTGATCGGTTTGACTGCGATGGGCGGTGCCGTCGGCGGAGGTGGATTGGGAGCTTTCGTTATCCGTTATGGACATAACCGGTTCATGAGTGACATCACTTATGTTTCCGTTATTGTTATTCTTATCCTGGTATCCGTTATACAAAGTATCGGCAACATTGTTGTCAAGAAAACCACTCATTAACAGAAAGAGAGAAAGACACTTATGAAAATCTTTAAACCCCTGATTATCCTGCTTACCGCTATGGTTTTATTCACCGGTTGCTCAAAAAAATCCGTTACTGTCAAAGTCGGTATTATCGGCGATTCAAAAGCCTGGACTTATGTCAAAGAACAGGCTGTCAAAGAAAACATCATCATCGAATTGGTCAAATTTACTGATTATCCCCAACCGAACGCAGCACTTAATGCCGGTGAGCTCGACTTGAATGCTTTCCAACACGTAATTTATCTTAACAAAGAAATCGCCAGTCAAGGATATAAATTGACACCGATCGGCAAAACTATCATCGCACCGCTTGGTTTATATTCAAAGAAGATCAGCAAGATTTCTGAAGTTAAAAACGGTGATACCGTCGTTATTCCGGATGATGTGACCAACGGCGGCAGATCGTTATTATTGTTGGAATCACAAGGTTTGATCCAAGTGAATGATGCTGCCGGTTATACGCCTACGTTAAAAGACATCACCGCTAACCCTAAGAACTTGATCATTAAAGAGGTTGCCGCAACCAGTATTCCGCAACTATTGCCGGATGTAGCGTTTGCTGCAATCAACTCGGGTGTTGCTAAAGATGCCGGCCTGAATCCGGCCAAGGATGCTTTCGTTCTTGAAGCAGTGGCACTGACCTCTGACAATCCATATATCAATATCATCGTTGCCCGTACTGCAGACAAAGACAACAAGACCTTGCTGCGCATCGTTGCTCTTTTCCAAACTGATGCCGTCAAAGCGATTATCCTAGAAGACTCAAAAGGAGCTCAGATTCCAGTCTGGTAATCATCCGCATAGGCCGCTCAAATAAAAAAACTGCAGAAAATATTTTGCAGTTTTTTTATGCAAAAGCTACTAATTACAAACGACTGTTTCAATTGATCTGTAGTGCTATTTTAAGAAGAGCATTGAACTGAAGCACGATCAATTTGATATTCTCATTCAAGCGCGAAGTATCTGCTTCCAGGTCAACCTCCGCTTCAACCTGTTCCATTTCTTCTGTTAATGTTATTTTATGAGTGAAATCAATTTTCTGCAGGATATCGATTATGTGAGCGAAGACTTGTTTTTGTTCTTCGTTAAACTGTGTACCGTAGGCTTCTGCAATGTAGATACAGTCATAAGCCAAATGATTGATTGTTTTTATTTGTTTAACGAGCGCATATAAGACACTCAGATTTTCTTTTTCTTTATTGTTGAATGGTACGAATTTCTCTTTCATCATCATTTCGATATTGGCTTTCACCATTTCAATATCCGAAAATATACCGGCCATGATGGGTTGGTAATCATCTGTCACACTAGTACCGGACAGTAAGTCACGTGTGATCTTAAGCCCTCCGAGACCTTGTACTTTAACAAATTCCAATCGCTTCTTTCCGATACTCCGATAGTAGAAAACTGAAAAAAGGAAATTAAATAACAATGCGACCAGGACACCCAAACCCAATGCTGCGATCCGCAGTCTGAAAGTGAGAAAAACACTTGGATTTCCCAAACCATCTTTTTGCAGGAGTTGTGTCATATAGATACTGGTAAAAATAGCTACCGGCGACACCATCCGATAGTCGATCTTCAATGCGATATAGAGAGTAAGACCGATACCTAATGCGACGGTCAAAAATGTAACATTATATCCCATCAGATAGACTAGCATTCCGGTACACAGAGCGCCGAGAGTCGAAGCCAGCAATTGGTTCAAACCACCGCGTACTCCGGATACATTGATCGGTTCGAGATTATACATGACCCCAAGTAAGACAGAGATCATGTCGAGTCGGGTGATTGAAAAAGCTTGACCGAGTATAAATCCGACACTGATAGCGGCCATTGCTTTCACTATATATAGACCGGAATCCAATAATATGGCTTCTCGCTTTAATCCAAACAGTTTTATAACTTGTTTCATAGTTGCCCCTTTACGGATGATTGACAGAACTTTTTTTGTGATTTGCTGTTAACGTTGATCAGTTGATGTTTCACTTCCTATAAAAAATTTTTATCTGAATTATTTAGTAACGACCTGCCGACTTTCATGATCGGAAATCTCCTCGAAAAAACCGATTAATTTTCTACTGCTATAGATAATTGTAGCATATTTAAAGTCTCAGTTACATTCCCATGGAGTTTTGTTTAACACCCAAACTGAAATGATATCGTTTGAGCTGTTGAACAATAGCCCACAGTAACTCTTGTTTAATTTACAATAGTGATTATTTTTATCTATCATTTGCTTTTTTTTTTGCGGATTATCGTAAATTTGACTTCTGTTAACGATATTTTATGTGATGGAGTTTCTCCTATCGGGACTAAATGATTGTATAAAAGTCTGTTTTTACTCTCATTGTATGCATACTGTTCATATTGAATATAGTTTAAGATTCTTGGCTCTGAAATATGTGATATTTTTATATATTTTCACATATTTATGCGTTTATTGGCAATGTAAACGCTATCATCTCCGTTGCATAACAAATAATTATAGTGTAAACTGAAATTAGTTCAGGTATTCCTATTGAACAAATGAAAGAGGGAACAAAAAATGAAGAAGTTATTTGTCGCAATATTGGCATTAGTTTTAGTCACTTCAATGTCAGCATGTGCAAAAGTAAAAGAGAAAATAACTCTCAAAGTTTGGGCACCGCAAGAAGAGCAAGTGTTATTGGCATCCATGGTAGAAGCTTTCAAAAAAGCGAATACCGGTTCAGAATATACGATTGAATTAGGGGTTGTCAGTGAGGCTGATGCAAAGACTAAATATTTGGAAGATCCTGAAGCTGCTGCAGACGTATTCATGTTTGCGAATGATCAGATCAAAGATTTAGT
>Ga0209100_1000977_pt1 | contig 21439 bp, 22 predicted proteins | sample lystaG_FD_185480 | JGI IMG/M metagenome (GOLD analysis project Ga0209100, IMG submission 185480) | Glacier valley bacterial and archeal communities from Borup Fiord, Nunavut, Canada, to study Microbial Dark Matter (Phase II) -... | ecosystem: Environmental > Aquatic > Freshwater > Ice > Glacier ...
CGCTTTGTCCAAGACAACTGTTCGGCGTTAAGTAGGAATAAGCATCCGGTGAGCCTAGCTTCTCTACGACCTCGAGGGTCCAGGGGGGGTCGGTCTACCAGGTGCCGTACCCGCTTTCAATATACAAGGGGGGGCGTTCCAGGCGGATTGAGCGTCACCCCGCAAACTTGAGTTACACCCGTTGGCTTACTCGAGGGAGAACGTTAAATGCTCGAGCAGGAGTTGGCGAGGGAAGGGGCGAGAGGGAGAAAAGCTCGAGCCTCAAGGTGTTGACTGAAAACCCTTGCCACTCCCTCACAGCTCAGTGAAGCTCACCCCCTCGAGGGTTTTACCGAACCAGCTCACCGCTTCCTCGCCAAAGTTCATGAGCAGCGATTTCCCGGCCCGGTTCGAGACCCGCAGGCCCTCGGGCATGGGCATGGGCGTGAGACCTGCGGCCTCGAGTTTGGCGCTCAGAATCTCGGCAATCAGGCTTTCGCTGTGCGCCCCAATAACTGTAACTTTGCCGTGCTCGAGCACCGCTGCGTGACCCTTCAGGGGGCCGCTCGAGTAGGTGTATTTAACTTTAGCCGAGGTGGGGGTGTAGCTCTCGGCCCAGGTGTGAACGTGGTGGTCTCCCACACCCACCTCGAGCGAGGGGCGCAGGGAGTCGAAGTTCTCGAGCTGACCGCCCACTAAACGCGTGAGTGGACCGAACTGGCCCTCCTCGAAAGTGCGCCCGGATGGGGTGCGGTACGCGGTGCGCGGCCCAAACACAACATGCGCGTGCTCGGCGGCCCGCTCGAGGTTTTTGGCTCGAGCTTCGGTCATCAGCGTGATGGCGGGCGCGACGATGATGCTGTAGCTCGAGAGGTCGGAATCGGGGTGAACGATGTCCACATCCATGCTCAGCGAACGCAGGGCCATGTAGTAGGTCAGGGTCTGGGTCCAGTAGCTCAATCCGCTCGAGTGCTTCTGAGCGTCGAAAATCCACAGGCTTTCGTAGTCGTGCAGCAGCGCCACCTTGCTCTGTACGGGCGCGGTGGTCCAGCCCTCGCGCTCGAGCGCCTTCACCTCCCCGTAACCCCGGTCTGGGGTTTCGTTGTGCCGCAGCAGGCCGGAGTGCATCACCTCCTGGGCCATGGTCGCGGCCCGCCAGCGAAAGTACACCGCAGCGTCTGCACCGTGCGCCCAGCCCTGCGCGGTCCACAGCGCCACCGCACCCTCAGCGGGCAGCGGGTTGAAGGGTGCCCAGTTGACCTGTCCACACTGCTGCTCCATCACCCAGTGCCCAGCAGTGCGCGGATGGGCGCGCTTTACTGCCTCGAGCGGTGCGCCTCCCTTGAGGCCCCGGTAGAGGTCGTGGTTGAACGAGATGAGGTCCGGGTGCCCGGTGCGGGCGTACCGGGCCTTCAGGGCCTCACCCGTGCCGTCTGGGGCAAAGAACTCGAGCATTCCGGTGGGGTAGCTGTCCCAACTGGGAAAGTCGAGACACTCGCTAGCCCGGTAATGGTCGAAATCCGAAAAGAAAATCATGAAATTGTGCGTGACCCAGCGCCCTGGTGAGAGTTCACGCAGGATGCTCACCTGCTCCTCCTGAAACGAGGCCACCGCGTCGCTCGAGAAGCGATAAAAGTCGAGCACATGCGAGGGGTTGGGTTCGGTGACGGTGTTGTTTGGCGGCAGAATCTGGGTCCAGGCGCTGTAATCCTGGCTCCAGAACACGTTGCCCCACTCCCTGTTGAGCGCCTCGAGCGTGCTGTATTTGCGCTCGAGCCAGGTCTGGAAACCGGCCACACTCGCGCCGCCGTAGCTGCGAACCGTGTCGTGGCAGCCGAACTCGTTGTCGGTTTGCCAGCCCACCACGCCGGGATGATGCCCGTAACGCTGGGCCAGCGCGTGGGTCATGCGCCTCGAGTGCTGGCGGTAGAGTTCGCTCGAGAAGTCGTAGTGCCGCCTCGAGCCGAATTCGCGTATTTTCCCCTCCTTGTCGAAGGCCAGAATCTCGGGGTGAGCGCGAATCAGCCACGCGGGTGGGGTGGCGGTGGGGGTGCACAGCACCACTTTCAGGCCCTCGGCGTGCAGGGTTTGCACCGCCTCGTCGAGCCAGGTCCAGTCAAAGTGATGCTCGAGCGGCTCGAGTTTGCTCCAGGCGAACTCGCCAATGCGAACGTAGGACAGGCCCAGCTCTTTTTGCTGCTTCGCGTAAGCCTTCCAGCGGTCCTGGGGAACGTGCTCGGGGTAGTCGCAGACGCCGAGTTGAAACACGTTTGAATGGATGGTCATGCGGATAGTTTAGCGGGAGTGGGTGGGTAGGGAGTGGGGAGTGGTTCATCTTCGATGGCAAACGTCGAACGTCGAACGTCTGGGACGCACCGGACGTTCGACGTTCGACGTTTTCTGACTAAAGAAACAAGTCCTGTACGTGGTTCAGACTCACCTACAAGCAACGCGCCTCGAGCCACGCCACCACCGACTCAATCACCTCGACCTTCTCGAGTTCGTTGAACAGCTCGTGGCGGGCGTCCTTCCACTCGAGCAAGGTTTTGTCTGGCGTAGTTAAGCGCTCGAACAGCGCTTTGGAGGCTCGAGGGTTGACCAAGCGGTCGTCGGTGCCGTACTCGAGGAGCACTGGAAGCTGGAGCTTGCGGCCCCGGTTGCGTACTCTTTCAGCGGCCTTGAGCAGCTCAAAACCGTAGCGGGCGCGCACATCGCCGCTGTAACACAAGGGGTCAGCATCGAACAGGCGCTGAATCTCGGGGTCGCGGCTGAGCACGCTGTCGGGTTGCTTGTTTGACGGGGTGATGGGCAGCAGCGGTGCGGCCCTGGCGATGACCCCGGCCAGACGTTTGAGCAGTGGTGAGACATCGGCCCCGAACTCGAGCGCCGGACTCATCAGCACCAGACCCGACAGCGTGGATTCATTTTCCAATGCATAGGTCAGTGCAATCAGGCCACCGAGCGAGTGCGCCACCATGAACAGGGGCAGGTCTGGGTTCTGCTCTCGAGCCAGTTCCACCAATTTCCGCAAATCTGAGATGAAAAACCCGAAATCCTCGACATCGCCGCGCACCCCAGCACTTTTGCCGTGGCCCCGGTGGTCATGGTTGAATACCGTAAAGCCTCGAGCGGTCAGGGCGCTCACCACATGCGCGTAGCGCCCCATGTGCTCACTGTTGCCGTGAACCAGCACCACCACGGCCTTTGCGAAGGAGGCGGGTTCGGAAATCTGATACACGATGCGAAAGTCGCGCTCACCGTGGAAAAAGTGTTCGGATTGGGTGGACTGGGATAGGGTCATGGGGGCCTCGAGTGGATGTGGTTCCACTTTAGACCAATTTGGGGGTTGGAGTGCCTGTTTGCTCGAGCGAAAACATCACCCTCACAACCCGCGAAGCGCCCACCAAGCCTGCGGAATCAGCATCAGTTTCTTGCGCCCCGAGACATAAGCCCGCTTGGAAAAATTGTCAAAATCGTTGCGCTCGAGCGAATCTAAAATGCCCTCGTAGGCCCTGGCCGCCACCGAAACCGCTAACCTTCCGCTGCCCTTTAGGCGTGGAATTCCGGCCTCACCCGCCTTGTACCAGCTCCGGGCCAGCGCGCTGAGTTCGAGCATCAGGGCGCGGTACTGCGGTGTCACCACGCCCTTTTCTAACATGGAGTCGGTCACGCCGTGCTTGAGGCGCAGCTCGAGCGGTAAGTACAGCCGCCCACGGGTTCGGTCCTCGCCCACGTCGCGCAAGATGTTGGTGAGCTGCATGGCCTTGCCCAGCATCAGGGCCTGCTCGAGTGTTTCCTCACCACCTCTGTAGCCGCAGATGGGCGCAATCAGCCAGCCCACCACCCCGGCCACCCGGCGACAGTACAGCTCGAGGTCGGTCATGGTGCGGTACTCATAATTCTCGAGGTCCATCTGAAGGCCCTGGTAAAGCTCGAAAAATGCGCTCAGCGGAATGGGGTACTGTGAAACCGCCCAATTCAGCGACTGAAACAGCGGGTCTGTGGCCTGCTTACTCGGTGAACGCTCATAAGCGTGCTGTACCCCGTCCCACCACGCCTCGAGCTGAATCCGGGCCTCGGAAGCCTCGAGTTCGTCGGCGATGTCGTCCCCACTGCGGCAGGCCGCGTACACCGCCCACACCGCCTGCCGCTCGAGGGCTGGAAAAAAGCGGCTCCCCAGGTAAAAAGTCTTGGAATGCGCCTTGGTCAGGTAGCGGCACACCTCAATCGCCACGCAGGGCGGTGCGCTTTTCAGCTCGAGTTTTGGCGCGTCCCCTTTTTCCAGCCATCTTCCCAGCATCGTTGGCACCTCGGTCAAACCTGTTTCAGCTTGCGTGAAGCAGGGATGGTTTTCCTTTCCAATTCTTACAAAGCCCTATAAATGTTGAACCCATGCTTTACAGCGGTTCCCGCTAACATTACAGCTTTTCCGCTACGCTCCAAAGCTTCCATTACCGCGAGCACCACTGCTTTTTTCCATTCGCTCCGCTCACCCTAAAGGCGCAGAAAACCACTTCACCTTTAGGGGAAACGCTTTAAATCTCGGCTCGAGCATAGCAGCCCACCCGCAGACTTGCCCACCGCTCTCTCTTAACCCTTCACATTTTATAGTACAGCTCGAGCACCACCACGCCCCAGCGCTCACCCCTGGCGTAGTGCATCCCTGCCTGCTCGAGGGTGTGTTTCACCGCCACCCTCGCGGGAAAACGCACTCCACCCGCCGCCAGCAGAGTTTGCAACAAGCGTCCCCACCTCGATTCGGACCGGGTGAGATACATCATAAACAGCCTTCCCTGCGGCTTGAGTAGTCCGGCCATGCGCTCGAGCGCTGAGTTCGTATCATAAAACTCGTTGAGGGTTGCGCCCACTGCAATGCCGTCCAGCGCACCCTCTACGCTCTCCAGGCTGAGGTTCTCGAGATAGTCCTGGCGGTAGGTGACGCCCGGTGAGGGTTTGCTGCGGGCCACCTCGAGCATGGGCGCGGAAAAATCTAGCCCGACGACCTTTGCGCCTCGACTCGAGAGCGCTCGAGCGTAGTTTCCGGTGGAGGTGCCGACATCCAGCCAGCGTTCGTCCTGTATAGGCACGGTCCACTCGAGCATGAGGGCCAGTTCGCGCTCGAGCGGGAAGGGTCGCCCGGTGAGCAGCGAAAGTGAGCGCACCCGCCACAGGTCGTAGCCCAGAGCGGTGAGTTTCCAGGTGTTGCTGAGCTGGGTCAGGGTGCGTGGCGTGCGCTGGGTCGGGGTTTGTTTGGGAGTCATCAGCGGGGCTTGGGTTGGGCTTCAGTATGGAGAGTTATAAAGGCATTCGTAAGTCGAGCGAGTGTGTGTTTCATGATTTAGCCCTTAGACTGGGAGAAGCGGGGAACTTTTCCTTCTCGAGCACCCTACTGTACGGTGAAGCCTCGAGCTGTGTGGATTGTTGCCAGACTTTTACAGAATCAATAGCACACTTTGGAATGGGAGCATTGAATGGCTACGGAAAATAAAAGTATTGGTGGCGTGTTGGTCGAGATTTTCGACTCGGCATTCAGTCTGGTCAAGGCTGAGTCGCGCTCATTTCTTCGCAAGATTTCAAATATCGTCAAGGCTAAGGGTCTGGGCGTGGTGCTCCTGCTAGCCGCACTCGGACCCATCACCGTGGCGGTTATCTTCCTGCTCATCGGTTTTTATCAGGTCTTGATTGCCCTGAAGTTACCTAACTGGGGAGCATCTTTCGTCATGTTCGGAGTTTCAATCCTTGTAGCGGTCATCTTGGCCCTTATCGGCATCAAACGACTGGGGGCGAAGGTCGATGGCTGAAACGATTGTGGAACTTAACAAAGACGATAAAGTGCAGGCGCTCGAGGCCCGTGAACGCCTGAAGAACAGTGTCAACGAACTGGTGGAGCTCACCAATTTGCACGTCAAAGTTCAGGCTCAGCCGCTCAAGTACATGGGTGGCTCGGCTGGGGGCGGCTTTATTCTGGGGCTGCTGCTGGGACGGCGCGGACGGCGGGTCAAGAAGGTCTACGTCGAGCGCGGCACGGGGCGCGGCGGCAAAGTCACCAAGGCCGACCTCAAAAACGAGGCGCGGCTGGTGCAGGCTCAGCAGGGCAAGCAAAACCGCACCAACATCACCGGGGCCATCACCGGAATTCTGGTGACAACCCTGCTCAAAATCGTGCAAGAACGTTTTTTAGCCCCTCAGCTCGAGAATTACGCCGACAAACTGCTCGAGCGCAGCAAAACCGAGCAAGCCAAAGCGGAGCGTGTGAGAGCTGATAAGCCTCGAGAAGAATCAAGGCGCTCTTAAACCGCTCGAGCACGGTGTTCAGGTTCTCAACTCAAAAGAAAGAGTCCCTCGAGCTGCAATGAGGGACTCTTCTTGATTTAAGGAAACGGATTGAGCGGACCTTCTTGCAAACTTGAACCATTGAATAAGAGAACATCTCAAGCATGGCCTTCTGCCTTTTGCCTTTTGCCCTCTGCGATTCCTAGTGGTCCATCGGTTCGGTGACGTTGGGGCCGTAAAAGTTGATGAAATAACCGCCCGCGTTCTTGATTTGAGTGCTCAAGGCGTCTATCGAGGGCCGGTCACTCTCGGTTTTGATGGCCAGCACATAGTTTCCCTGAGCCAGTTCCTGAGCGTAGCGTTCACTGTTCTCGCGCTCGTCGGTGAGCCACTGTAAGCTGCGAAGCATCTTGCCAAAAAATCCAGCGTTCTCGCCGGTGGGGTCTATCAGCTCTGCGCCGTGCTGACCCGCAAAAATCTCAATTTTCTCGGGTGTGAAACTGCCGCTCGAGCGCAGTTCGGTCAGAATAGCGTTGAGCTTGTCCTGCCCAGAAAAAACGCTCAGCATCTTGTTGGTGGGGTAAAACTTGTCGCCGTCGGAAAGTTGGTTGACTTCAATCTGGGGTTCCATGATGTTGACTCCTTCTTCCCATCACAGCACGGTTAGCTGAGGCTGAGCGGGAGGACAATCTGAGGCTTGCTTTAGGGTAAGCAGCTTGAACCTCTTGCGAGGTCGCAAACGTCGAACGCCTGGACTGCATTTGGCGTTCGACGTTTGACGTTTGCAGAGCGCTTGCGCTTGACGTTTGCAGAGCGTCTGCGCTCCTACCGACGAATCTTAACCAAGTCGCTCAGCACGCCCTCGAGACCGCTGTGGACCGTGAGCGACCCCACCCGCTTGGTCACGCGCTCGAGGGTCTCGAGTTCCTTGAGGCGCAGGGCCACCGGGTTATCCTCCATGACCTTGGCAGTGTTGAGCAGGCTGCGGGTGGCCGCCGTTTCCTCGCGGCGACGAATTCCGTTGGCCTGAGCCGCTTTCTCGGCCTCGACCACCTTGCTCAGCAGCGCCTTCATCTCTCCGGGCAAGATGATGTCCTTGATGCCCACGCTCTCGAGTTCCAAGCCCAGATTCTCGAGCCGTGCGCGCACCTGGGTCAAAATTACACCGTCGAGCGCGGTTTTGTCCTCGAGCAGTTCGTCCAGGGTGCGGGTTCCCACGCTCGAGCGCAGCGCGAACTGAAGCTCCTTGTAGAGGTACTCGCCAAAATCTGCGAGCTTGGAAAAGGCCAGCAGCGCGTCGCTCACCCGGTAGCCCGCCGTGAGGTTGAGCCTTAGCGACACTTTATCCTTCGTCAGAATTTCCTGACCGCTCACCTCGAGCGTCTGGAGGTGGGTTTCCGTGACCACAGTCCGCAGCTTGCGCGTGACCTTCCAGAAGGCGTGCGTTCCCGGCTCGAGGGTTTTGCTCAGCTTGCCGTCCACGTAAAGCGCGCCCACATGGTACTCGGGCACCTCCACATATTCGATGTTTGTGCCCAGAGGGCTGCCCCGCAGGGCCACCGCCACATCGCTTCGCACCTCGAAGCTCTCGAGAACGCTCAACACCTCGAGCGCGTTGACCCCATCGTTCAGGTAAAGCGCGCTCTGGGTGGGCGTCACCAGGCTCACGATGGCCTTGCCGCGCCGGACCAGGGCCAATTCATACTCACCGAGGTCGGCGTACAGAAAGATCGGGTCGCGCGCCGACTCCTTGCGCTCGAGCCAGTCCGCATGGCGGGCCACCAGCACGGTCTGGAGGTCCTTGGGTACGTTTGCGCTCACTGCAACCACGGTGGCCTTGACCCGCTCGAGTCCGTCCCAGTACAGCTTGCGCTCTCCCGGCAGAATCAGATGGCTCAGTTTGCCCTCGAGTTCGACCAGCGCAAACGCGTTCTCACCGGGGTTCACGTCGGTGAAGCGGCCTCGCAGCCACGCCTCGTTCTTTTTGCCGAGCAAGTCGTGCTCTCGAGCCAGGGTGAGGCCCCCGTCCACCCGAAGTTTTTCCACCTCGAGCGGAATGAAGGCCTTCCAGAACAGCACGGTTTCACGCGGACCCAGAATTTGCAGCACCCCACCGTCGCGGCGCACAACTGCAATCTCGAGGTCCAAAGTCTCGACCTTGACGAAGTGACGCTCGACAATTTCGGGGCGCTCCCTCAGAAAGTAGTCGCGCAGGGTGTTTTTAAACTCGGGCGCAGCGAGGTTGAAGCTCTGCACCTCGAGTTCGCTGCGAGGGTCCCAGAAGCGGAAGTTTCCCGGCTCGAGCACCCGCACAAAGGCTCCACGACGAAACAGAATTCCGCGCTCGAGTTCGGTGATGGTGAAAGTTTTGAATAAGGTCATGATTTTTACTCCTTTTTTGGATATAGGTGCTTGCGACAAGCTGCGATTCTCGAGCATGGCCACCAGCTCTCGTCTGGCTCGAGCGGTACGTTCCGCCCGTGCTCGAGCGGCGTTTTCGGCTTCGGATAAGGCTTTGATGCCTTTCATGGGTGTGTCACCTCCTCGAGTGGGGGATTTGAAATCTGCGTTTGAACGTTTGGAGTGCCTGGATACCCACAAGGGGCATCCCTACAACACCTGATTTGGTAGGGTTGCCCCTTGTGGGTATCCTTTTTTTGTCAGAAGGTGCTCGAGCCGTCCATCATTTTTCCCTTTCCAGCGGCAAACAAGGCGCGCCCAGCCAGAATGCTCACCTGCTCGAGCGTTCAAAGCGTCTCCCTGAAGCACACTCCCGCCTTTCGCCGCACCCCTGAGAAGCCGGGGATAGAGGTCGGAATTATGAAAGCGGCTCGAGGGGGGCGGGGACCGATTCGCGGACCGGAACGGGATGCTTTCGCAGATTGACCTTTCGGCCCTTTCACAAAAGCGGTGATGGACAGCTCGAGCGGTAAATTTGCCTTTCCTCACGTACTAGGCGGATTTGGTACGGGACTCGAACCCGCTACACATCGCTTATGGGGCGACTGCTCTATCCAATGAGCTAACCAGGAAATCGTTTTTTCAGAACGATAGGTTTGAATTACAGGATTTGAACCTGTGACTTCCCGAGTTCGTCGGGCGCTCTCCCAAGCTGAGCTAAATTCACGGTGGAGAAGGGGGGAGTCGAACCCCCGACCTCTCGAGCCGAACTCGAGCGCTCTTCCACTGAGCTACTTCTCCGGCGGCTTTTTCAGGGCCGAGCACTTCGTCTCGCTTTTACGGTATACGCCCCAGGGAAACCCTCGAGCGCACCAGGGAGGGTACAAACCTCTGAATCGCTGTGACTCGCGTTCAAAAGTGCCGCTATGAAGTGTATTTGTCTCGAGCGTTTTACACATGCGCGATATGGCTTAAGTCACCAGCATATAAACTGGATTCATGAAAAGATTCTTGCTGGCGTGCGCGGTGCTGCTCTGCTCGAGCGGACAGGCTCAGGTGCAGGATGCTTCGCTCGAGGGCCGCACCCTATGGCGCGGTCACGTTTCGTTTGGCTTCGAGACCAGTGAATTCAGGCCGTGTGGCAGCAAAGAACGCTGGTGGGTGGTCTCGAGCGCCGACCTCCAGAAGAGGTACACTCAAGCCACCGCGCGGATGTACGAATCCGCTTACGTTGTGCTGCGCGGAATTCCCAGCGCTCGAGGGACGTATGGCCACCTGGGAAGCTACGCTCGAGAACTCAGGGTCCGCAGTGTCGTCACCCTGCGCGGTGTGCAGAAGGACGATTGCAAGCTCAAGGGTTCCTGAAGCGGGGCAAGTCAGACTTGGAAGTAAAAAATCTCGCTCGAGCAGGCGAAGGGCGCAGAGCACCCCCCATGGGAGGGGAGGATTGCGCTCGAGGTGCTTCCCGGTGGGTTGAGAATAATAGTACCCTGAGTTACATGAAATACTTCACAGGCTTGTTTGTAGTGGCTTCCCTTCTTTCGAGTACCTCTCAGGCCCAGTCGCTTACCCCGCTCAAGGTAGTGGTGGTGGTTCCCCTCACCGGCCTGATTCCCGGACCCGCCCTCGAGATCAGTAATGCGGCCAAGATGGCCGTAAGCGACGCTCGAGCCGACTTCAAGAATCTGGGTTACGACCTCAGGCTCGAGGTGTTCGACGATCGCTCCAACGTGGACGAGATCAAGAGCATCGCTAAAAAGGTGCTGGCGGACAGGAGCGTGATGGCGGTGGTGGGCGCGCTCAACTCCGGGCTGTGCGTCCCGCTTAACGAATTGCTGGCTCCCAGCCATGTGGCGGTGGTCTCGCCCATCTGCGCCGCCAACGCCGTGACCGACAAGGGCCTGAGCAACGTGAACCGTCTGGTGGCCCGCAACGACGACATCGGCAATGTGGCGGCGCGTTTCATGGTTCGGGTACTTAAAATCACCCGTGTGGTTGCGATTGACGACGGTACGGTGTTTGGTACCGATTTCAGCCGCAGCGTGCAGTCCGCGCTCAAGAGCAGCAACACTCCGGTGCTGGACGCTTTTACGGCTCCCAAACTCGACGAGTATCCGGCGGCGGTGGCTCGCATTGTCAAAAGTCAGACCGAGCTGGTCAATCTGGGCTTCAGTGGCTACGAGGCGATGTCCAACTTTATCAAGGAACTGCGTAAACAGGGCTACAAGGGTGAGGTGATGTGTTCAGCCACCTTCGGTGGACCCGAGGTGGTGAACCTGCTGCGCCAGGATTTACCTGGCATTCTGTACGCTTCCTACGGCGGTCCCCTGGACGCCTACAGCAGTCTCAAGATTCCGGGCTTTGGTCGCCGATACACCCGCCTGTACAAGAACGAGGCCACCTTTTACAGCCTGCTGGGCTACGACTCGACCCGGATAGTGCTCGAGGGGCTGCGTCAGAGCGTCCAGAATCTGAACCGCGCCCTGCCGGACCGCTTGAGCGTAGAGCAAAACGTGCGAAAGCAGAGTCTCCAGGACGCCCTGAGTGGCCCAGTGAGCTTTAACAGCGTGGGAGACCGCAGTGAGGCCACGGTTTATGTGATGCGTTATGGGGACGATTTCAAACCCAGACTGGTCGCCGAACTGCCCGCCAAGCCCCCCAAACTTTAATCTGGGGTTGATGCTGTATCGTCCAGCCCTCGAGCGAAGTAGGTCATCAGCGCATCGCGTCGTTGCCAAAAATCTTTTGCACCACCAGCAAAACCCGTTCCCGGTTACGGTACTCGCGGCCCTGCTCGGTGCGGATAATCAAAGGTGCGGGCGACACATCGGCGTGTAGGCCCAGATTCTGAGCGATGGACAGGGCGCGGGGCGCGTGAACGTCGTCTGTGACCAGCGTGATGGGAGCGTCTGGCGAACTCAGCAAGGCGCGGCTGTTTTCTAAGTTCTGTACCGTGGTCCGGCTCGAGCACTCGGCCAGGACCACCCGCGCAGGCACGCCCCTGGACTCGAGGTAGGATTTACCCACCCCGCCCTCGCTGAAATGGTCGCCGGTGCCGATGCCGCCGGACACGACGATGTGCTTCACGCCGCCCTGACGGTACAGCTCGAGCGCGTGGTCCAGACGGCGCTTGAACAGCGGCGAAGGCTTGCCGTTGTACTGCGCCGCACCCAGCACAATCAAGGTGGGCGCGGGCCTGAGTGCGACGTGAATGGGTTGAAAGACGCCCAGCGTCCAGAAGGCGACGAAGCCTATCGTTCCCAGCGCACCCAGCAGCACAAGGCGTTTTATCAAGGGTGGCACAGGGGATAGTGTATTACATTTGGCGGTTTCGCTCGAGTGAAGTCTCTGGACGCTCCAAAGTCACCCTTCCAGATACTCAAAGCGAGCGCCCAACTGCTCGAGGTGTTCAAAAAAGTTAGGATAACTCTTGCGGATATGGTGCGCCTCAGAAATCCGAATCGGTGCGCTCGAGCGCATTCCCAGCAGGGTGAGCAACATAATCATGCGGTGGTCCCCGTGTCCATCCGCAACCAAGCCGCCCTCGAGCCGAATATCGCCCCGTCCTTTGACACTAAGGCTGTCCTGCGTTTCCGAGGCGCTCACCCCCAGGCGCTCGAGTTCGGCCTTTGTATCCGAAATGCGGTCACACTCTTTGAGCCGCAGAGTGTAGACATTACTCCAGTGGGTCTCGCCCTCGGCAAAGGCAGCCACCGCGCTCAGCGCCTGCACTGCGTCGGTGAATAGGTCGCCGTCACGGTTAATGCCGTGCAGGGGTTTGCCGCCCCGAATGGTCAGGCTCGAGCCACTTCGCACGATGTCCGCGCCCATTTCGCGCAAAACGGCCACCCCCTCGCGTTCCCCCTGAAGGTCCTGCTCGAGCAGGTTGTGAACGGTTACTTCGCCGGGAATGAGCACTGCCGCGCCCAAAATGGCGATGGAGCCGGGATAATCGCCCGGAACCGTCACCTCGAGCGCACAGTAGTGCTGACCGCCCGGAATGGTGATGGTCCGCAAGTCGGGTGCGGCACTCGATTGAATTCCGAAAACCTCGAGCGTGTGCAGGGTCTGGCGCAGCGGTCCCTCGGACTTGATGTCGCCCTCGAGCGTAATAATCAGGCCCTGTGGCAAGAGGGGAGCCAGAAACATAAGGCCGCTGGTGTACTGACTCGATAAATCGGCGCGGATGCTCACCGTTCCACCCGTCAAATTTCCAGCTTCAATGCCGGTAGGTAACTTTCCTTCATCGCTCGAGACTTTAGCCCCCAAATGCTCGAGCGCGGCCAGCAAATCTCCGTGGGGCCGCTTTCCCAGGCTCTGCGGGTAGTCGGTGACAAACTGGGTCGAGCGGGTGAGTGCCGCTATGGACATCAAAAAGCGCGCCACCGCCCCGGCGTTGTGCGGATTCAAAGTCTGACCGTCAAGGGGGTGCGCCCCAAATCCGGTCACGCACAAATCGTCGCCTTCGCGCTCGAGCACGGCTCCCCAGCTCTCGAGGCACTCCTGAAGTGCTTCGCTATCCTCGCTCTTCGCCACCCCGCGCACCCGAGTTTGCCCCTCGGAGAGTGCGGCGGCGATTAAAAAGCGGGTGGTGTAATTCTTGCTCGGCTGCGCGGTGAGTTCGCCCTCGAGCCTGGGGGTCGGGTAAACCAGCACATCGAATTTCTCGGGTGGGGACATAGTTTGATTGTAAGAGCTACTGCCGGGTGATGAGGCTGAGCGGTTAGACATCGGAACCTGGGGCCGAGTCTTTCTGGGACCAAAAACGCTGACAAGCACACTCGAAAAGCTCGAGCCAATCACCTTTATCCGTTTGCTTTACACATCCCGCTCGAGCACTCCCAGCTCACTTGGCTTGGGCGTCCCTTTAATCTGGCCTACCCCAGCTCGAGGAGTGCTATAACAGGGTCAAGACCTTTTATAAGAAAATGTTACAGTTTAAGAATCAGTTAAGTTTGCACTTTGATTTGACTAATTGAAACAACCTTTTCCACCAAGCACAGACTCGTGTGCTCAATAGAGTGTCGCCCCTTTTTAACGTGGCGCTACGCTCGGTTTAAAACTATCGCTTATTTTCACCCATAGCCCAGCTTTATTCATCAGGAGGATTTTTTATGCAACCTCGCAAAGTCGCTTTCATTACCGCCGGACTCTCGGCAGGGTTCATCTGGCTGTCCCTCGCTGTGGCTGTTCCACCGACTCCAGCTCCCTCGAGCACGCCTAAAGCCTCGAGCGTAGCCGGAGGCATGTCGGGTATGGGAAGCGGCCCGAACTTTACTTCGGCCCAGGTGGACGCGGGCGCGACGGTGTACACCGCCCAGTGTCAGGCGTGTCACGGCGCACAGCTTCAGGGCGTGTCCGGTCCGGCGCTGGCTGGAAGCGGGTTTCTGACCAAGTGGTCGAATCACCCGCTGAGCAATTTGTACAACATCATCTCCAAGCAGATGCCGCTCAGCGCCCCGGGAAGCCTCAGCCAGACGCAGTATCTGGCGGTCACGGCTTTTGTGCTGTCCAAAAATAAATACAACCCCACCTCAAGCGCGCTAAACCTCAAGGGCGTGCAGGCGGTGTTGCCCGCTCCTAGCTCGAGCACCGCAACCGCCGCCCCAATACGGGTCGTGCCCAAGAACTTGCCTATAAGCGTCAAAACGGGCGGGCTGGCCTCGAGCAGCAAACCCACCGACGCCGAGATGCTCAGTCCACAGGACGGCGATTGGCTGGGCTACAACCGCGATTATCGGGGTCAGCGCTACTCTCCTCTCTCGAGCATCACCGCCGCCAACGCGGGGAGCTTGCAGGTCAAGTGCGTGTTCCAGATTGGCGAGGTGGGCAGTTTCCAGACCGGACCGGTGGTTTACGGCGGCCTGATGTACCTCACCACGCCGCGCAATACCTACGCCATCCGCGCCGATACCTGCACCAAGGTCTGGGAATCCAACTACACCCCCAAGGACCCCGAGCCGCAGCCCGCCAACCGGGGCGTGGCCCTGTACGACGGCAAGCTCTTTCGCGGCACCACCGATGGGCACCTGCTGGCCCTGGACGCCGCCACGGGTAAGGTCCTGTGGGATACCTGGGTAGCAGACAGCAACAAGGGCTACTTCATCAGCGCGGTGCCGACTGCTGCCGACGGCAAGGTTTACGTGGGCGAGGCGGGGGCCGATTGGGGCGCAAACGGGCACGTTCGCGCCTTCGATGCCAACACCGGAAAATTAATCTGGACCTTCAACACCATCCCTACCGGAACTGAGCCGGGAGCGGACACCTGGAAAAAAGGGGCCGAGCACGGCGGGGGCAGCATCTGGACCACCCAGACCCTCGACCCAGCCAACCACTTGCTCTATGTGTCTATCGGCAATCCGGCCCCGGATTTCAACGGGGGGCTGCGGCCCGGTGACAACCTATACACCGATTCGGTGGTGGCGCTCGACACCCGCAGCGGAAAGCTGGCCTGGTACGCTCAGCAGGTCTCGCACGATACCCACGACTGGGACACGGCGGCTGCGCCCATCGTTTACGACCATGCGGGCGGCAAGTACATGGCAGTGGCCAACAAGGGCGGCTGGCTGTACTTCTATGACCGCGCCACCCACAAGGAAATCGCTCGAGCCGAAATCAGCACCCACCTCAACGCTGAAAAACCGGTCAGCCTGACCGGGCGGCGCGACTGCCCCGGCATTCTGGGTGGGGCCGAGTGGAACGGACCCGCACTCGACCCCCAAAGTGGAACCCTGTTCATCGGCAGCGTGGACTGGTGCGCGACCTACAAGATTGGCGAAACCCGCTATGTGGACGGCAGCCTCTACTTTGGCGGCGACGCGACCTTCGACCCGGTGAAGGAGGCTCGAGGCTGGGTACGCGCCTTCGACGCGGCTACCGCCAAGCCGCTGTGGGCGGTCAAGATGCCCACCCCGATGATTGCGGCGGTCACGCCCACGGCGGGCGGGGTGCTGTTCACCGGCGACCAGAACGGAGATTTCCTGGCCCTGGACTCGAGCAGTGGCGTCAAGCTCTACAGCTTCCGCACCGGGGGAGCCATCGCGGGCGGAATCGTGAGCTATACCGCTGGCCCCAACAAGACCCAGTACGTGGCGGCGGCCTCAGGCAACGCCTCGAGAAGCATCTGGAGCACCACCGGCGCGGCCAGCGTCTTCGTGTTCGGGCTACCCAATGAGTAAAGCGGCGCGGACCTTTCCAATCTGGATTGGGGTCTCACTCGTTGTGGCCTCGAGCAGTGCCTTAGCCTATGTGGCTAGCCCCAGTGCGGCTCAGTATCAGAGCGCCTTTCTCGAGGGGCAAAATCTGGCCCAGAGCCGTGACGCGGGCTATCCGCTGCGTCCCTACACCGTTTACGCGGTGGTAGACACCCTCAAGCTCGAGGCCCAGAACGGCGCGGTGGACGCGGTGACGGTGAGGACCCCGCTCGAGCGGACCCGCTACCAGAGCTATTTGAGCGTGCTGGGCGAGGATTCGGTGACGGCAGAGCAAGCCAGGGCACGTTCGGGGTTGAGCACGGGCGAACTCGAGTTCATCGTGTTCGCGCACGGCCTCAACCCCACCGACGATAAATTTCTCAAGGGGTTTAGTACGGCTACCCTGCGTCTGGGTGGGCAAACTCTGAAGCCCACCTCGTCTGAGGATTCGGGGGTGTCGTCGTCGCAGTATCCCAAGACGGTAGGTGAAATCGGGGTGCGCTTTGTGGGTACCCTGACCTACCACTTCAAGGTGCCCGCAACTCTGGCGGCGGCTCGAGGGACACTGAGTTTCACCGACCCCAGCGGTAAAAAGTTCAATTTGACCGTCAATTTGAATCAGTATCGTTGAGAGGTGTCATCGAGTTCAGACATCGAGAAACGGTAAATACTCGAGCTGCCTGTAAAAACTAATCTGGCCTAGTAGTCCAATCGAGTAGGCTACCGGGTCGGGTTCGCAAATCTTACTTTAGACACTCGAGAAATAAAAAAGCTCCCTCGAGTGAGGGAGCTTTTTGTTGCTGTTCTGCACACTGATTTTCTTGGTAGAGCTGAGGGGACTTGAACCTCTGGCCTCCTCATTGCGAATCGCCCCACGGCGCTTAACACGCCCTGACACCGCTTCACAAGGTCTAACTCTAAACCCCGTCATCATCGCAGTTTTTCATGCACCCCGACCCCTCTAACTAACAAGAAGTCACACCCCTTCACACAGCGTACTCCGCTTCTATTCCGCCACGCCTCAGCCCGCTCGAGCGGGTCAGGCTTTGCCCGTCACCGTCTGCCCGGTCAGGGTGTTGATGTCCAGGGCGTAGGTTTCGCGTTCATCGTCATAAATCGAGCGGTACACGTCAGCGGTAAACGAGGGGCGAGAGTGGCCCAGCATCTCGCTCACCACCTCGAGCGGGACGCGCTTACGCAGCATCAGGCTTGCGTAAGTGTGGCGCATGTCATGGATGCGGATACGCTTCACCCCGGCTTCTTCACAGAAACGGTCTTTGTAGCGCTTGATGTTGTCTGGGCGCAACGGCCCGCCCTGAGTGTTGGCAAAGACATAGCCGGTCTCTTTCCAGGGCAGACGCTCAGCCTGGGCGGTGCGCTTGTTCGCTTCCTGCTCTGCCCGGTGGCCCTCGAGCAGCGTGACCAACTGAGGGGCCAGAATCAGCGCCCGTACACTTTTTTGCGTCTTGGGTGTGCTCACTTCTACCTTCCCGCCCACCCGCACGAGGCTTTCTACAATGTAAGCGCGTGATTTCTCGAGGTTTACGTTCTCCCACCTTAAGCCACACGCTTCACCGCGCCTTACCCCGGTGGCCAGGATGAACTCGAGCAGCGCACCCCAGCGGGTAGGACGGACCACCATCAGAAAGCGGGTCAGTTCTTCCCCGGTCCACACCTCTTTGATGTTCACCTTGACCCCTCGCCCCTGGGCGGGTTTGACCACTCGAGCCGGGTTCCGGGTGATGAGGTCATCGCGCTCTGCTTCGTTCAGGGCGCTGTGCAAGATGCTGTGAACGCGCCGCTGGGTGGCGGGGCCTACCTTTTTGGCCATGCCTGCATAAAAGCTCTTGAGATGGGTATTTTTCAGGGCCTGCAAGCGGATGTGTCCCAATTCGGGAAGGATGTAGCGCTGTATGCCCGTCTCATGGCCTGCCCGTGTGGTGGCGGCCCAGCGGGGCGTGTGCTGCTCGAGCCAGCGTTGTACCCATTCGCCCACCGTCACCTTATCCGGCTCTGCCAGCGTGCCCCGGCTGTGGTCGCTCACCGCCTGGGCGAGAAGCTTCTGAGCCTCGAGCTTGCTGGAACACCGCCCGCCTTTGGTCAGGCGCTTCATGTGGGGCGTTCCATCCGGGTTCAGGCCCACTTGTCTATAGCCTAAAACGACTTCCCAGCGCCACTTCTTGCCCTTCTCCTGCCAAGTGCTGCCCAGTCCGTTCCCGTGCTTTCGCGTGCCCATTATTTCCCCTCTCGCTCGAGGCCGATGAGGGCTAGTACCCCACGCTCGAGCGGGGCCAGCTCTTCAGCGTTCAGTCTGCCCACCGTCCGCACCACTCGAGCCGGGTCTATCGAGCGAAGGTGCATGGTGAGCGCGGTAGAGTCCGCAGGTAGGCCACCGGGCCGCTCTGCCACCTGGGGCGCGAGTATTCCGCCTAGTTTTCCCGCCGTGGTGAAAGGAATGATGACGTACAGGGGAACCGCCCCAGACTTCCGCATGGTCTCGAGGTTCGACATCACCACAGCGGGCCGGGTGCGTCCCTGCTCACTGCCTATCACGGGTTCGAGGTTCACCATCACCACATCACCACGTTTGTAAACAGGTGAACGCCTCACGCCCCGGCCTGCTCAGATTGCTTAGGCTGCTCAAAGCGCTCAAGCCAGCCTTGAAGTTCAGCGGGTTGAGTGTCCGTTTCCAGTGCCTCGAGTGTGGCTTGAAGCTCACCCGCGCCGGTTCCCTCGAGCGGGTCTTGTTGCACAGGCTGTTCTATTTCCTCGAGCACGTCACTCACGTTGACTTTATGGCCCGTAATGCGCTCCAGGGCGGTCATGACCTCACCCAAAGTCTCGAGGTCTACACGCTTGACCTGTTCGCCACGCGCCAGGGCGTACACGCTGCCACGCGCTACCCGTCCTTCGGTTTCTTGAACCAACTTGTAGGCACTGAGATTTTGCTGCTTCAGGTATTTGTCTAGCGAAACTCGTATTTGCATAACACTAAGATAGCACGGTGACGGGTACTTGACAATGATGACAGATATACGGTACTATAAGGCATCAAAGAGAGGGCGCACCGAACCGCCAAGAACGAGCGCCCACTCTCTGAAATCCCCGATTAAAGGATGTACCCAATGTACCACGACATCGAAGTTTACGCAGACCGCTTTGAGCAAGAAGAAGCCTACGCCCTCGAGTGCAACGCAGAACTCGAGCACGAAGAAGCCCTCGAGCGGGCCGCCCAGCTCGCCGTGGTGCTCGAGCGGATGGACCGGGTACTCGAGGCGATGGGTGGGGTTATTCCCTCGAGCGCCCCGGTGCAGACCGAAGAAGAGACCGCGCTGTTTACGGAGTGGCTGAGCTAACCAAAACTCGAGGGGGCCAGAGATGGACCCCTCCCCGTCACTGCCCACCCCGGATTGGGTCACGTTGGCAAGGCGGCTGGGCGCGGCCCTCGAGTTTGCGGGTTCCAATCCGCTCGAGCGGCGGGGCGTGCTCAAAGTGTTTGGTGTGCGGGTACGGGTGGGGCCGGGAGGGATTGTAGGGGTGCGGGTGCGGGTGTAGGATGAAGGTGCTTGAGCGACGGTGGTCAGCAATGACTAACGAAACAGAGAAACAAGCCCAGCTCGAGCACCACAGCAGGCGGGCGGTCACGACATCGCCCACGCGCACCCTGCACATAAAAAAGCCCCTCGAGCGATTGAGGGGCTTTCTTCGCTTTTATGCCGTCTCCAAAAAATAGCATTCTGCATTGAGCCGCTACCGCTTGGAGGCTCGAGCAGCTCGTCAGCTTCACGGTCCTGCTGGGGTGCTCGAGGGGGATGGTGTTAATCCAAAAAATGATAAATATATAATTCTGGACCGTACTGCTTCATCCAGCAGGTATAAGAATTGCGTATGAGCGCACCGTAACCATTTTGGGCATCAAGTTTGCCAGAAATAGCATAATAACCATCAGAGTATTTGGTAACATCTGGCAATTCATCACTGTCAAATTGTGCACTAGCAGGAGATTTTAGTGAATCTCGCGTAAGATTGCGGCAAACATTGAAAAATTGTTCTGTAGACAAAACATATTTCTGTGAATATTTAGTTGCATATTTCTTTAAAAAAGTGTCATCTCCATTTATACTTAGTTGGTTGAGTGTATATTTCTTTACTTCAGGTTCACGTGCTGACGCAGAATTGGAAGTAGTAGAGCTGGAGCCTGTCGTAGCAGGGCTAGCAACCTGTGGCGTGGGGGCTGTCCCTGTAGCTGCTTGGGTTTTTACGTTGACCTGGAAAAGTCCACGCAATGTGTCTAGTGGGGCATAGCCTGAATCTCCGCTAGCCGTCACAGTACCGGGAAGTTGATATTTTTTACCGTCGTATTCTGCAATTGCGGAATCGGCAACCAGGGAAAGAATTTTACCTTTATAGCTCAGGTCCCAGTATTGGGTAGAGCCAACTCGAGCACTATACCCAGCGCCTATTTCTGCGGCGAAAGACTTGAGTTCAGCGTAGGTAATACCGTTGATGGAATAGGTATCTACCACAGCAAGGGCCGTTGAACCCACCATCATTACCAATCCGACCATCAACAGTTTTTTCATGTCACTCCTGCCAGCACAGCTCTGAACCGCCTCTCACTTCCCAGCTCCCCTCACCACACTGATTGAAAGGAACATCTCATATCTTGCTGAAGTAGGCGGCGATGTCACAATTAGGTCTAAGTTGTCATTTTTCTGACGCCAGAATGTATAGAACGTAGTGTTTGAGCTATCTGTTTCCCAAGGCTGAATTAAATTATTTTTGAATTTCAAACTTATCAATTTTCTAGAATTTATTTCGGAATAATCCAGCCCAGCACAACGAGCTTGTTTGCCAAACGAGCTAATGATACTCAAGGGGCAAATTATTACTACTCCATCAAGACCGATTGCGATACTTCGGTTGGCCGCATCTATATTTTTCTGAGAGGCAGCAAGAGCGCTCGAGCAAAACATCACCCCTGCAAGCATCAACAATTTCTTCATGTATCCCCACCCCTCCAAATCACAACCCCAAAAATATAAACTTTTACAGCATGGTTGTCTTTCATGGCTTTGCCGGCGGGGACTGGAACAAGTAAACCTCACCAATAATGTCGGCTTCATCTGGCTGGAACGGTGGGTATTTACCCTGGTCGGAGTTGTCGGAGAAGAGCCAGAACTGACCGCCCAGCACTCGAGCGCGCTTTACACAATTGCCGTCACCGTGGATGTGGATGACGTAAATAGCGCCGTCTCGAGGCTCGCGGGAGTGAGTATCCACAAACAGAACGTGACCGTCTTTAATGGCGTTCTGTGCGCCGTTGTCCATGCTGTGACCGGAAGCGGCGTACAGCCTGAGGCCAGGGCGACGGTTATTCGGGGCTATCCAAACCTGAAGATTCTCAATCGGTTTGGTCTGATAGGACAGCGGGTTTTGCGGTATTGCAGCTCGAGAGGGCAAGGGCGATAAATCCGAGTGTCCAGTATCTTTTCGTATTTCTCCTGCGGTTCTGCTCCACTCTACACTACAAACCTCAAGTGCCTTGAGTAATCCCCTCAACGGAAGTCGTGAGGATTACTCAAGGCACTTGC
>Ga0209100_1000979_pt1 | contig 21429 bp, 11 predicted proteins | sample lystaG_FD_185480 | JGI IMG/M metagenome (GOLD analysis project Ga0209100, IMG submission 185480) | Glacier valley bacterial and archeal communities from Borup Fiord, Nunavut, Canada, to study Microbial Dark Matter (Phase II) -... | ecosystem: Environmental > Aquatic > Freshwater > Ice > Glacier ...
AGATGGGGTCTTTGGTTAAAAAACTGGCATTCATAGGGATTGGCCTTTGTTTGGTTGTGATTGCAGCTTATACATTAACACGGGGCTCTGAGCATTTATTGCAGGGTTTTTTAGCTGGGCTTACCTTGGCAATGGCGATGTTACCCGAAGAGTTTCCGGTTGTACTTACTATATTTCTGGCCCTGGGGGCATGGCGGATCTCTAAAAAGAATGTGCTTACCCGGAAACCGGCTGCCGTCGAAACGCTGGGTTCTACTACAGTGTTATGTACCGACAAAACTGGTACTTTAACGAAGAACAAGATGACGGTTGCCCGCCTTTATAACGGGACGGATTTTATGACAGTACATGCTGAAAGTACTTTTCCCGAAGATTTCCATGAGATTATTGAATTTGGTATTTTATCAAGTCAGATTAATCCATTCGATCCAATGGAACAGGCTATTACAATTGTCGGGGAACAATTTTTGAAAAATACGGAACACCTTCATGCCGATTGGGAAATGATCAAAGAGTATCCGCTTTCGAAAGAGTTATTGGCGATGTCGCGGGTATTTAATAATATAGAAACAAAAACACGGACCATTGCTGCAAAGGGAGCGCCGGAGGCCATCTTTGACCTTTGCCATCTTTCGGAAGAGCGGAAGTCGGAATTAGCGTTGGCAATCGAGACTTTGGCATCGAGCGGATTAAGGGTTTTGGGTGTAGCCAAAGATGTTGAGAACTTGTCCGAGTTACCCGATATTCAACATGACTTTAATTTCGAATTCGTCGGATTAATCGGACTTTCCGATCCGATACGCGAAAACGTTCCACAGGCAGTTACCGAATGTTACCAGGCTGGAATCAGGGTGATTATGATTACAGGTGATTATCCGGCAACGGCCATGAATATTGGAAGTGAAATTGGCTTAAAGAATTGTACAGAAGTTATTACGGGGCCGCAATTGGAAGCGTTATCAGAGGCAGAGTTGGCCGAAAAGATTCGGACGGTTAATATTTTTGCACGCGTTGTACCTGAGCAAAAACTTAAAATTGTGAATGCCCTCAAACGGAACAATGAGATTGTAGCGATGACGGGCGACGGTGTAAACGATGCCCCTGCCTTGAAAGCTGCAAATATTGGTATTGCGATGGGTGAAAAAGGAACCGATGTGGCACGCGAAGCCTCTTCACTTGTTTTGATGGATGATAATTTTGCCTCTATTGTTGGGGCGGTGCGTATGGGAAGACGGATCTCCGATAACCTTCAAAAGGCGTTGGGATACATTTTTGCGATTCACGTTCCGATTGCCGGTTTATCGCTGATCCCTGTGTTTTTTGCCGATCTGCCCTTGATATTGTGGCCGGTGCATATTGTTTTTCTTGAATTGATAATCGACCCGGCATGTTCAATCGTTTTCGAAGCCGAAAAAGAGGAACTTAACGTGATGAGTCGTCCGCCGAAACCCTATGATGAACCATTTTTTGGCATCAAGAAAATATTACTGAGTTGTTCGCAGGGTTTAGGGATTTTGATCATTGTTTTCGCCGTTTATCTGTTTGGCTTGAATAATGGTTATTCCGTACGCGAAGTACGCGCTTTGGCGTTCACAACGCTGATTGCTTCCAATATTGCTGTCATTCTCTCGAACCGGTCGTGGTCACGAAATATATTCCAGATCCTGGCAACCCGAAATAGTACGGTGAAATGGGTTGCAGGTGGTGCGGCTTTCTTTCTTGCGCTGATTCTTAATATTCCATTTCTGCTCAATTTATTCCAATTTGATAAAATTTCATTTGTCGAAGCGATCATATGTGTGGGTGCAGGATTTCTAAGTATCCTCTGGTTCGAGATTTACAAGGTTGTTCAGCAATCGAAAGCAAAATGATCATTTTTACCGGCTTCTGTTGTTTGGGTGTTCAGATTTTTCCTGTCGAAGGTGGCGCCGATCCTTATTTGAGAGGTATTTAATGACATTAATATTTCCTTTTGAAGAAAATTCATTTCTGATTCATTTGATCCATTTGGTCTCCCAGGTATTCCATCATTTTGAACAATGACCTGGCGACCTACCATTGTTCATCCTTTGATATTCTCAAGTTCCATTTCGTGAAGACATCACTGGGCTAATCATTTTCTAAAAATGATATCTTTGTGCTGCGTTTGTGAAATGGGATGAAAATAAATTAACGATCACCGATTGAATTTAGGAGACTGTTCAAATTTACATTGGTTAACAAAGGCGGAAAAATATCCGGTTGAAAAAAATGTAGTACAGTACTACTTGTGCAGTATTAAATGAGACGAGAATACCAGATCAATTCAGACACGTTGTTGTGGGACGATTTCAAAAAAGGCAACGAAGATGCTTTTCGTCTTATCTACAATAGTTATGTCCGGTCGCTTTTTAGATTTGGTTGTAATTTCACACAAGATGAAGCACTTGTAAAAGATTGCATACATGATGTTTTCATCGATCTCTCGAAATATCGTTTCGGCCTGGGTACGACTAATAATATCAAACTTTACCTTTACAAATCATTAAAAAGGAAAATAATCCGATCGTTAAGCAAAGGAGCAATCTTCGGAACTTTAGATATGGAAAAACTACCTTTTCATTATTCAATTTCAGTTGAAGATGAATTGATTGACAATGAATTTGAACAGCAACGGTATCAACAGCTTGACAAAGCCATGCTGACTTTAAGTCCCCGGCAGAAGGAGGCCATTTATTTAAAGTTTGTTTCGGACCTCAGTTACGAAGAATTAAGCAAGGTGATGAAATTGAATTATCAGTCAGCACGAAATCTTGTATTCAAGGGACTTGAAAAACTTCGGGAAAGTTATCCGAAAAGTTTATTCTTATTCTTTATGCCGTTAAGATGTTTAATATCAGGAACTAATCCTGAGGGCCAAAAGAATATTCAGAAATATTTGAATATTTTCAAAAAATCAAGGGTACAAAATCGTTAATACTCACTTCTAAGAGAAAATGATTTTGCATGAGGCAAACCAACGAAAATAATAAGATCGAATTCATCCATAATCCCGACTTTGTAGAATGGGTGTTGAGACCTTCCCTGGAATCAGATCACTACTGGAAAATCTATGTAACGGATCATCCATCAACGAAAAAGGACATTGAACATGGCCGTTTTTTGATCAAAGGACTTGTCCGTCAACAAAAATCACTTACCGAAGCAGAAGTTTCTGTGTTATGGGACAAAATCGAACAAACCGAAAATTATAGAAAAAGGAGGTTTAACAATCTTAAAAAATGGTCAGTGGCTGCAAGCATACTTATCATACTTGGCGTTTCCGGTTGGCTGGCAACCCAAAAAAACACTTCTACAATTAAAGAAATTAATTACCAGTCTATTGCTGTTGTTCCGACTTCCGGTAACGATATAAAACTGATTTTATCCGATAAAAGTGAAAAAACCTTTACCACCAAGGAAGTTGATCTGAAATACAATCAAAAGGGACAGTTGGAAACCAAAGCCGGAAAGCAGATTCAAACTGAAGACCTTAGCAAGAGTTCTGAAATAGAGCAAATGAATCAGTTAGTTGTTCCGCGAGGCAAGCGGTCGAGCATTGAACTTACTGATGGATCGAAACTATGGCTCAATTCAGGTAGCCGGGCTATTTATCCGGTTGCATTCAATAAAAAAATCAGGGAAATTTACATTGAAGGCGAAGGTTATCTCGAAGTTGCACATGATGCATTGAGACCATTTTACGTTGTAACCGACCAGGTGAAAGTGAAAGTATTGGGTACAAAATTCGATATATCAGCCTATAAGGATGACGACCACGTTTCGGTTGTTTTGGTTGAAGGGAGTGTTCAGACAACAACCGGAACAGAAAGCCTGGTGATGGTGCCTAATCAAAAACTGAATTACAAAATAAGCACCCAAAAGTCAACACTTGAAAAGGCCAATGTTCTTGAATATATTTCGTGGAAAGATGGTTGGATGTTGTGCAACAAAGAACAGATTAAATCAATAACAACTAAATTATCAAGATATTACGATAAGAAAATAAGTTATACAGACCAAAGACTAAACAGCATGACACTTACCGGGAAACTTGATCTTAAAAGTAATTGCGAAGATGTTTTAAAAGTAATTTGTGCCACTGCACCATTAAATTATGAAATTATTGATAATACGATATTCCTAAAAATGAAAGAATAATACTAACAAATTAAACATCAAAGCCAATGAAGTGAGCAATTAAACAAAAAAAAATGACAGGCTATATTGCAGTATAACCTGTCGGAAGTTTTAACGCAAAATCGAAATTTATTAAAGCAAATTAAAACCACACAAATTTATGCAAAAATTCGGGTTATTGGTTCCGTATATCCGGAACTTTAAAAAATTCATGCTGATTATGAAATTATGTACGCTGATATTATTTGTTTCATTAGCAACAGCATCAGCCAAGACCAGCTATTCACAAAATGCAAAATTCACACTGGATCTTGAGCGTGTCACTGTCAAGCAACTTTTTGACAGAATTGAAGGCAACAGTGAATTTATCTTTGTTTATTACGACAATATCATCGATTTAAACAAGGAGGTATCTGTTAAAGCAACCGATGAAACGGTAGAAGAAATTCTGGAAAAAGTATTTAAATCATCAGAAAATACTTTTAAAGTTTTTGATCGCCAGATCGTTATTGCTAAAAAAGATAACCCGGAAGCTGATTTGGAGGCGCTGATTGCCCAGCAACAACAAAAAAAGATCCTAAAAGGAAAGGCAACCGATGAAAAGGGTGTCCCACTTCCCGGAGTTTCGGTGGTTGTAAAAGGAACCACTGTCGGAATCACAACTGATAATGACGGGAATTTCAATCTTTCAGTTCCCAACGATTCAAAGACGCTGGTTTTCTCCTTTGTTGGAATGAAAACGCAGGAAATCGCCATTGGAGCAAAAACAACTTTTAATGTTGTTTTTGCAGAACAAACGACTGGTTTATCTGAAGTTGTAGCTATTGGTTACGGAACAAGAACCAAGAAGGATATAACAACTGCTATCTCTACAATCAGTACGGATGCAATCAATAAGAATGTTGGTATGTCATCCGAATTGGCCATGCAAGGACGCATGACAGGTGTTCAGGTTCAAAGTGGCGGCGGTAATCCAATGGCCCGCCCAACAATTCGAATAAGGGGTATTAATACCTGGGGTGTTTCTTCTCCTTTATATATTATTGATGGAGTTGCTATAACAGAATTTGGAGCAGGAATTGAAGGGCAGGAAGATGTACGTGCTGCTGATGTTCGCGGACCATTGAATATCATGACAATGATTGATCCTAATGACATTGAGTCGATTTCTGTTTTGAAAGACGCATCTGCAGCTGCAATCTACGGTGTACGGGCAGCTAACGGAGTTATTTTGATTACAACGAAGAAAGGGAGAGGTGATAAACCTGTTGTAGAATTCAGCTCTCGCATTGGCGTTCAGAATATAACACAAAGTTCCAAATTGATGAATACACCGCAATACACTAAATTCATCAGTGATGTAATGGCCTCTGATCCAACAATTGCAATGAGTCCTGATAATGTTGGTCTTTTTGATCCTTCAAATCCTAAATATCTGGGCAATAGTCCTACTTACAACTGGCAGGAAGCCATCAAAAACAAAAACGCACTATCAAAAGACTATTCAGTTCGCATATCGGGCGGAACAGAAAAAACAGATTATTTTGTTTCTGCAGGATCTACGAATACTGAAGGCGCCTTCAAATATAACTACCTTGATCGCCTATCGGGGTCATTCAAAGTAAATACACAGGTGAATAACTGGTTGAAGATTGGAGTCAACTACCGAATAACTTCCGGAAAAGGTCGTGATTTTAGCCCCGATCTGATTCAGGCCGGACAATTCCCAGCATGGCAAAAAATTTATGATCCCAATGGTCCTTACGGATATGCATCCACTGTAGTTGGCCGAAAAGCGGACGGCAGCTATTCGAGTGAAAAACTATATGGTAACGGAACAAGAGTCAATGCATTAGGCAATACAGCTGCCAATGACAATTTGTACAAATCGATGCGTAATATGGGAAATATCTACGTTGAAATCGAGCCTGTCAAACATTTGAAAATAAAGGGCCAGATGAGCATGGACATTTACAGTTTTACCCGTTATGCGTTTAGCGACTACGATGGCAGTGTATTTGACTATACGGCAGGTGACCGTGCGGCTGCTACGAATGGTAATTCGGTAGGAAGCTATGAGGAACGCGATGTCTATAACAACAATTACATCAATGAAATAAATGTAAGCTATAATAACACATTCGGTAAGCATAATTTAGACCTTGTATTCAATGGCAGTGATCAGCAATACAATGCGAAATATAAAGGTGCTTCAACAATGTGGATGCAGTCGAAACTTGATTATATGCGCAGACTTGGTGGCGAGAGTAAATATCTCAGCCTCGGATCTGATATGACAAACAGTGCTTTACAAGGTCTAATGGGTCGTGCATCCTATAATTATAATTCCACTTATTATCTTGATGTTACCGTACGTCATGACGGAAGTACCCGTTTTGCAAAAGACAAACGCTGGGGAACATTTCCTTCAGTATCAGCAGCATGGAGAATTTCGAAGGAAGGTTTTTTGGAGAACATTGCCGTCCTCAATGATTTGAAACTACGTGCAGGATATGGGCAGTTGGGAAATCAGGAGGTTCGTAACATGGCTTACATTTCTCCGATCGACAATCGTCCTGTTTATGCATGGGGAACCAATGAAGCTGCTGACAGAATTGGGATGGGAAATAAATATGTTGGAGCAGCCGTTTATTCGCTTCCAACGCCATGGCTTCAATGGGAAAAGACATCAACTGCTAATATCGGATTAGATGCTACCCTTCTCAAAAATGACCTGACCTTGTCATTAGAATATTACAATAAATTGACAGATGGGATTCTTCAGACAATAACATTACCCCTGTCCACAGGTTTAGTTGAAATGCCGGTTGATAATATTGCCTCAGTTCGTAATACTGGTATTGAATTGTCTTTGAATTATAACAAAAGCATTGGAGAATTGAAATTCAGCATCGGCGCAAATCTCTCAACTGTCAAAAACACGGTTGAGAAAACATCCGGACATATTCCGCTTGGAAGCATTGAAGAAGGATATTCGATGAACTATATCAAAGGCTACAAAGCTGGTGGAATATTCCAGACTCAGGCTGAAGTGGATACATGGAATGCCAAATATGAGGATGACAGCTACACAACTGCGAAGGTTGCCCCGGGCGACTATTATTTTCTTGATCAGAGAAGCGCCCCAACTGCACCCAATACATTTTACAAAGATTCGTTGGATAACAAGATTAACAACTACGATCAGGTATATCTTGGAAAAACTATTCCTGGTTTCTATTATGGACTTAATTTAAGTATTGAATACAAAAATCTTGACTTCAGCGCCCAATTTACAGGAGTCGGTGACGTTCAGCGTGTCAATAATGTAAAATGGTCATTGTACAATGTTGGCACAACGAACGCGAATCAATCAGTGGATGTATTAAATGCATGGACTTCACAAAACAAATCAACTAAGCTTCCAAGAGCCATCAATGGTGATCCTGCACAGAACTATCGCTTTTCCGATCGTTTTGTTGAAAGTGGTGCCTATTGCAGATTAACAAACCTACAGTTAGGTTACACCCTTCCGAATCAGGTTTATAGTTTCATGCGCAACAGCGTCTCGAATTGCCGGATATATGCAGGAGCTTCAAACCTTTTTACATTAACCAATTATTCGGGGTACGATCCGGAGAATGATATTTATCCGACTCCGGTAACCGTTTTCATGGGACTTAATGTACGATTCTAAGCTGGTAAATAGTAAATCTTAATTTTTAAAACTATGACTAAGAAAAAATATATTCTGGCTTGCACATTAATGATTGGCGGCCTGGTGAGTTTTAACTCATGTGACAAAAATCTTGACATCAACATTACCAAAGAATTAGAGGTAAATTATTTTAGCAGTGAATACCGGATTACGCAGGGTATTGGCGCTGCCTATGCCGAGATAACTAATATTTATGGCGCTGACTTAAGTAATACCACGAAGCATGGATTCTGGCTTTTACCCGGTGACGATATTACTTCAGATGGTTCAGGAAATTCGCTCGAAACATTTTCCGGACTTAACGGTAGTAATGGTTCAGTCGTGAATATGTGGAAAACTCTGTATAAAGTAATCGGAAGATGCAATGTTATGCTTGAAAAACTCGAGGATTCTTCGTTAGACGCATTTTACAAAACTCCGGGATTGAAGGATGCCAACAAAGCTGAAATGTTATTTATCCGTTCGTGGTGCAACTTCAAATTATGGGACAACTGGAGAAAGGCTCCGTTAGTAATCAATCGTATCAACAGTGCTGCAGATGCAATTTTCGCTCCATCCAAAGATTTCGAATTGCTCGACAATGCCATAGCTTCTCTTGAACTGGCTGCACCATTGGCCAGAGACTCGTGGGATAATTTGAATACCGGCCGCATTACCAAAGATGCCTGTTATGGTTTGCTGGTCAAATTGTATGTTACAAGAGCATGTTACAATTCGAAGAATGCTGCTGATTATGGGAAAGCGATTACATCATTCGGTAAAATATCATCTGGTCGTATTGAAACTTTCAAAACCGTTAAATACGGCGAAAGCTTTGATTACCGTACCGAAAATAATTCTGAATCTTTGTTTGAATTTCAGGCAAGTATACAGCCAGGGGGACAGGATAATGCATGGCTTGACAATGACTTTGGCGGCGATGTAGGTCAGATGGGAACGTTCTATCATTATGGAGATGCACATTGGGCAAACTACAGTAGCGGAATATTTGGGCCAACCAAAAAATTAATGGATGCATTCGATCCTGCAGATCCCCGCAAGAGTGAGACATTCAAAGGAGATGATGTTGAAAACTATGGCTGGTCATATTGGTGGATAAACCCTTTCTGGGGTAAATTCGATAATCACCAGTTAGTCAAATATACAAACGGTGACAGAGGAAAAGTTCTCGATCCAATGTGGCAGATCGGTTCGAATAACAATCCACGTTTACTCCGTATTGCTGATGTAAAACTTTGTGCTGCTGAGGCTTATCTTGCAACTGGAAATCCAGCATCAGCGCTGACACAAGTGAATGATGTTCGCGAACGTGCACGCAATTCTGTTTCACCGGCTTCAGTAGCTCCAGCTGCTCTTGGTGCTGTAACAATGGCTGATATTATGAAAGAACGCATGCTTGAATTGGCTGGTGAAGACGGTCATCGCTGGTCGGATTTGAAAAGATGGCACGCGGCAAATTATATTAACCTGGCAAGCTGGACTACTACCGATTTCGGATTCCCTTTTGAAGCCAACTTATTTAAATTTGATGTTTCTAAAAACTTATTATTCCCGATTCCAACCGATGAACTCGACAGGAATCCGCTAATGGCTGCAAGCGGACAAAATCCTGGATATTAATAATTTTCCCGGAACAATACCTGGACTGATGTATTATTAACTCAGTCCAGGTAATTGGGTCCCTGAATTGCTAATTATTGTTTAAGATTAGAAAATGAAGTAAACGCCATCAAAATAAGATGGCGTTTTTCAGAAGATTTTATTAAAAACTCACAAAAAACTAATAAATTTCCACAAAAAAAGTCGGATCAATGTGTCTTTGAAAACCAAATTATAAACCTATGAAAAAGTCCCTGGTTCTTGTTTCATTCCTGATGTTTACGAGCCTGCTTCAGGCTCAAAACCCTATTGCGCCTGCTGGTGTCTATATTGCCGATCCGTCGGCACACCAGTGGAAGGATGGTAAAATGTATGTTTATGGTTCCCGCGATGAGAGTCCGAATTATTACTGTTCATGGAGTTACGATGTTCTTTCATCATCGGATCTTAAGACCTGGAACCGTCAGGAAAACAGTTTTGCAAGCAAAGGTCCCAATGATCAGGTTTCATATGGTGATAATTTCTTATATGCCCCTGATTGTCAATATGCCAAGGGACAGTACTATTTGTTCTATTGCCTTGCCAGTAACAAGACAACCGAAGGCGTTGCAACGAGTAAATCGCCAACCGGTCCGTTCGTAAACGGCACAAATATGAAAGTATTCGGGCATAACGAAATTGACCCGTGCGTATTTATCGACGATGATGGTCAGGCATATTACATCTGGGGCCAATTCACCGCCAAAATGGCCAGAATGAAACCCAATATGATGGAAATTGATTCATCTACAATCAAAGACAACATTGTTACCGAAAAGGAGCATTATTTCCATGAAGGCGGTTACATGGTCAAGCGAAATGAAATCTACTATTTTGTTTATGCACACATAGGACGCGCCGGACGGCCAACCTGTATTGGATATGCGACAAGTAAATCGCCCATGGGTCCTTTTAAATACGGAGGTGTAATTATCGACAATGATCATTGTGATCTGGGATGCTGGAATAATCATGGCTCAATTGCTGAATTTAACGGTAAATGGTATGTTTTTTATCATCGGTCAACCCATGCTTCGAATACCATGCGAAAAGTCTGCATGGAACCGATTTCTTTTAACGATGACGGAAGTATCAATGAAGTGGAAATGACCACACAGGGAGCCGGTGGGCCGTTAATGGCAAACGCCGAATTGGATGCGGCAAGAGCCTGTCTATTATATGGAAATGTGAGAGTTAATGCCATTACAAAAGATAATGAAGTATTAACTGGTATCAAAAATGGTGATGCCGCAGCCTATAAATACCTTGATTTCAGTGCCGATGTGGATTCGTTTAGAGTGAAAGTAGCTGCGGGACAAAAAGGGATTAGTATCGATGTTGCCCTTGATAATTCATGGGGAAATTCGATTGGAAAGGTCGATATTCCAGGGAATGGTGATGGAACTAAGGTAAAAACTTATTCCTGCAAAATCAGGCGTGTAAAAGGTATCCATGCTGTTTGGCTTCGTTTCTATGGCGACGGTGGCGAGCTTGTAAAAGTGGATTCTTTTTTGTTCGATTAAATAGTCCTCAATTTGCAAATAACTAACGTTTATTTATTACTCAACAATTGATAACTAATGAAAATATTATTTCCAATCTTTCACAGTAAATTCAGGGGAAGGATCAGCAATATCGTCTTCAAAGACATACAGGTGGTTGGAGGATTGCTTCCCTTCTCTGTCTTCCATGGCTTTAATAAAGAAAAAAATGTTTCGGGGATCATAATTGAAAACCTGAGTTACATGGGCAAAAAATTGACTACCGCCGAAGGTGCTTAAATCAGGCAACAAAACACAGAAAAACTGACCATTAAATAAGAAATTTAACCAATGAAAGCAAGATTTTCAACCCTCGTTTTATCGATCGGATTATTCGTTTTATTGCCCTCAGTGTCTGTTATTGCTCAAAGGGTTGTAAAAGAAACTGTGATCAGCGAAAAACTGCTGTATCATCCTATTCATATTAATTCAGCAGATCAAACCATTTTACCGTGGTACTCCCCGGATTTAGGAAAATCGTATGATTTTGTGATTGGAAAGGTCTGGAATTTCTGGCACACAATGCGGAATGACAAAAACGGACTTCCATATTACATGAATCACCAGGTATGGCGAGGCGATTTTAACGATCGTCGTGGAATTGGCGGCGACCAGTTCGCAATGGCATTGTCGTCATGGAATTTATTTTATGGATATTCAGGAAGTGAAGCAGTTAAAGAGGAAATGAAGTTTATTGCCGATTATTACCTTACCCATTCACTTTCGTCTTCCGATGCCATCTGGCCAAATATTCCATATCCCTATAATACATTGATATATTCAGGAATATACGATGGAGACATGGTGATTGGTAAGGATTTTACGCAACCTGACAAAGCTGGATCCTTTGGTCTTGAACTCGTAAAATTGTATAAAATGACCAATACCACACAATATCCCAATGTAACCGACAAACGTTATCTGGATGCCGCCATAAAAATTGCCAATACGCTGGCTAAACATATCAAAGAGGGCGATGAAAATAATTCTCCCTTACCTTTTAAAGTGAATGCCATTTCGGGGGAAATTGGCAAACTGAAAGATAATTCAGGAAGCGGAAAAGACGATCAGCTCAGCAGTTATACAAGTAACTGGGCACCAACTATGGAGCTCTTCCTTAACCTTATTGACCTGAAAGCTGGTGAAACAGAAAAGTATCAGAAAGCCTTTGAAAACCTACTGAACTGGATGAAAAACTACCCGCTGAAAACCAATAAGTGGGGACCATTTTTCGAAGATGTTCCTGGCTGGAGCGACACACAGATTAATGCTGTCACTTTTGCCCAGTTTATGATGAATCATCAAGCGTATTTCCCAAACTGGAAAACCAATGTGAAGGAAATCTTCGACTGGGTTTACAAAACACTTGGCAACCACGAGTGGGAAAAATACGGAGTGGTAGTGGTGAATGAACAAACCGCTTACCGGGTTCCGGGAAACAGTCACAGTTCCAGACAAGCATCAGCCAACCTGCAGTATGCAAATCTTTCAGGTGACAACTCGGCTGTTAAAAATTCCATTCTCACCCTGAATTGGGCAACCTATATGGTTGATAACGATGGAAAAAACTGCTATCCACGAGATGAAGTCTGGATGACTGACGGCTATGGAGATTATGTCCGGCATTTTCTGAGAGCGATGGCGTTTTGGCCGGAACTGGCACCTTCCGGACAAAATCACCTGCTCAGTTCAACTTCGGTTATCCAACACATGGAATATCCGCCCGCCATCAACAAGTTTTATGGAGGACCCGTCCCTCCCGAAAAGGTAAAAAAGACTTTAGTAGATTACCGTACTTTTGATCAAAAAGCAACTGAAATCATCCGTCTGACCGCAAAACCGGCAGAAGTAACCGTTAATAAAAAGTCAATTCCTGAAACAGATTCCTTGACCAATGAGGGCTGGAATTGGAAGATTCTTGAAACTGGTGGTGTTTTGACCGTGAAGCATTTGAATGGAAATGAGGTAACAGTGATTGGAAAATGAAACGATTCAAATTTAAGATAGATGCAAAAACTAATTGACGAAATTAAGAAGACAAGTGGCGACATGGCCCGTCGTGGTTGGGCAGAATCGAATGGTGGAAACATTAGCCTAAGGTTAAATCCTGAAAACTACACCTATTTTAATAAATTTCAGGCTAAGTGTGATTGGGTAAAATTGCCAATATCAATGCCTGAAATAGCAGGTGAACGTTTTCTTGTCACCGGTACAGGTCGTTTTTTACGTAACATAGAGGTTTTTCCTGAAAAAAATATTGGCGTCATTGAGATCGATAAAAAGGGTGGAGCCTACCAGTTAATTTGGGGTTATGAACCTGTAGGAGAACCGACTTCAGAACTTCCTTCGCATTTATTGTCACATTGCAAAATAAAGGAACGCACAAACAATCAATCGTTTGCTTTTATTCATACACATCCGAACAGTATCATTGCTTTGACCTATGCTGTTGCAAATCTGGATACCAAAAGCCTGAGCAAACTGCTTTGGCAAAGTCATGCCGAATGTGTGGTGGTTTTCCCGCAAGGAATTGAATTTCTGCCTTGGGTAATGGCTGGAAGTTTGGATTTGGGAAGAGCTACGGCTGATGCGATGTCGCGCCGGAATCTGGCAGTCTGGCAGTTTCACGGCATTTGTGGATGCGGCCGAAACCTCGATGAAGCTTTCGGTCGGATTGATGTGGCCGAAAAAGCTTCCGAAATCTGCCTTCGGGTGATGGCAGCCGGAGGAGCAAAACAAACCCTGAGTGATGCTCAGTTACGTGCCATTGCGGCCAATTTTAATTGTCCTCTGGATGAGTCTTTGTTTGAATAATTATGCAATAACAAAAAAATGAATAAAAATAGCGTCAAAATTTGCCTGATTGCCTGTCTTATTCTATTAGCCTTTTCTTCTGGAGCAAAGGAATATTTTGTGAGTTTGAATGGAAACGATCAAAATCAGGGCATCAAAAAATTACCATTCCAAAGTATCTTTAAAGCTTCGGGAACCGCCATGCCTGGCGATACAATTACCATCTTTGGAGGAGATTATAGGCTTTCCAGTCAGTTCCGCCCCTTGCATTCGGGTCTTCCGGCGAAATGGATCTTATATCGGGCTGCCCCCAACGAATCAGTTGTTTTCGATGGAAGCCGGATTAAAAAAGTTGTTCAAAATAGTGATTCGGTTCAATTTAGCCGTCAAACTCAAGGCCTTTTTCAGATCGAAAAAGTCAACTACCTGCGTTTTGAGAATATAGAAGTCCGGAATTCGGAAGCTGCCGGATTTATCGTACGTGGTCCGGAATGTAAGAAAATTGAACTGATTGGCTGCAAATCGCATCAGACCCATAATTCAGGAATTGGATTGTGGTATTGCGATTCGGTGCTGGTAACAAATTGTGAAATTACCGCTGCCAACGATAATGCCAACCAATATTATATTCCGGGTGAGCGAAAAGGAGGCGAAGCACCTCACGAAGCCCTTTCAATTTGCGGGGCGCAATTCTTCGAAGTTTGCAACAATCATGTGCACCATTGCTACAAAGAAGGTATCGACTGCAAGGAGGTTAGTAAACATGGAGTAATTCATAATAATCTTGTGCATGATTTGCCGCGACAAGCATATTACACCGATGCCTGGTTCGGGCTACTCGAAGATGTGGAATTTCATTCGAATACGGCATACAACTGCATGTGGGGTTTTGGCATTAGTGTTGAAGGCAAAGGTTCTGAACTTCGGAATGTCAGGTTTCACCATAATTTGATTTACAACATGAAAGGTGCAGGAGTGCTTTTTGGAATGTGGGGAAACAACTTACTGCGATCCGGTATCTATATTTACAACAATACGTTTTACCACTGCGGCTCACCACAGGTATTTAGCGGTGGCGTTGGAAGCATCGATATTCTATCGAAGAATTTCCGGGACATTTTCATCTACCGAAACATTTGCGACAAAGGCTGGGATTACGAAATGGGCTTCACCTTTACTCCTGAAGAAGTGGAAAATGCCTTGAAGGAACGGAATTTTGTTGCTGCCGAAAACCTGTTTGAAGGATCGAAGAACCGTCCAAGCCGTAAAGGTCAGTTTGATGTGATGGTTTACGAATACTTACCATTGAATAACCAAATTGGCTCACCGCTCTATCGAAACGAATTGGAATTTAATTTTGTACCTGAGGAAATACCTGAAGTTAAACTCACTGGCAGGAAGTGGAAATACGAACCATCACCTTGGTTTGGGGCGTTAAAACCTGTTGAATAAATAGAAACTCATGAACAAACCACTAAGACTGATAGTGATTCTTTTATTGTCTCTGAATTATTTTGCATCAATCGCGCAGCAGGCCAAGACAGCCGAAGTAAAAAATTTCAACGGCAAGCCAACCTTGTTTGTAAATAATCAGCCCACTTCTCCTGACTTTTACTCCCTCACGCATGCCTATGGAGCGCGCTGGAGTTGGGAAGAAGTTCCGCAGCGAAACCTGAAAAACTTTGCTGATATTGGATTTCGTTTGTTTCAGCTCGATTTGTATTTCGAAGATATTTGGTATCTTGGTTCGAACGAACTCGATATTGCCAAAGCACAACATCAGGTTCGCGGATTACTCGAAGTTTGTCCGGATGCATCGGTGGTTATTCGGGTACATGTAAATGCGCCATACTGGTGGAACGAAGCGAATCCGGATGAATGCGTGAAGTTTGCCAATGGTCCGGTCGATCAGCGAACATACGGAGCTCCTTTCAATAATGAGGATGGCGATGTTGACCGGCCACTCCGGGCAAGTTTGGCATCCATGAAATGGAGAAAAGAATCCGGAGAAAAGCTTCAGGAATTTTGCCAGCGGATGGCCGAAACTCCTGAAGGAAAATCGGTGATTGGAATTCATGTCAGTGGTGGTGTTTACGGCGAATGGCACAACTGGGGATTTATAGATAACGACCCCGATACAGGAAAACCAATGACCAATTATTTCAGAAACTGGCTGAAAAATAAATACCAATCTGACAAAAACTTGCAAAAAGCATGGAACTCGGAAAAGTATAATTTGGAGAATGCGAGTGTTCCTGATATCACAGAACGCAACTACACTGCAGATGGCATTTTCCGCGATCCTTCCAAAGAACAACGGGTCATCGATTACTACACTGCCCAGCAGGAGGTGGTAGCCGAAGACATCGAATATTTCACCTCGGTCGTGAAAAAGAACTGGCCGCGTCCACTTGTTGTTGGTGTTTTCTATGGATATTTCCATATGACTTTCTGTCGGCAGGCTGCCGGAGGTCACATCTTTATCGAACGAATCCTAAATTGTCCGACAGTTGATTACCTTGCCGCACCGCAGTCATACTGGGGAGCGGCTCAACTGGCCGGTGGCTCCGGAAATTCACGAGGTGTCGTTGAATCTGCCATTCTTCATGGAAAACTCTGGCTCGACGAAATGGATAACGGGCACCTTCAGAAAAAAACAACCATCGATCCGGTACGCAATTCAGGCAAATACGATCCGGATTATTTGTCGGTTTTGCAGCGGAGTGCGATTTATCCGCTCATGCGCGGAACCGGTTTGTGGTACTACGATTTTGGTCCGCGCGAGAGCTTTGGCTGGTGGGACAATCCTGTTTACCTGAAAAGCATTCAGGAAGAAAGGGAATTCTTTGAGAAACGCAAAACCCAAAATTACCAGCCGGCAGCCGATGTTTTGTATGTTTGGGATCAGGAGAGTTTTTATTATACCAAAAACAGTTGGACACCTCTTTGCTATAACCTACTTGATCAGGCTTTTGAAGAAGCTTTGCGATCGGGTACGGCCTCAGATCAGATTTATTTATTCGATTTGGATAAGGTAAACCTCGATCAGTACAAAGCCGTTTTGTTTATGAATGTATTCAAAATGTCTGAAAAAGAGCGGACGTTTATTCGCGAAAAGGTTGCCGGAAACGGCCGGACACTCATTTGGAATTATCTGCCGGGATACACCGATGGAAAGCAAAACAGTTTTGGGTTCGTGGAAGAATTGACCGGATTTAAAACCACTCAACTTCTTTCAAACGAAAAGCCAACGGTCGTAATCAAAAATAATTCTGCAGAGTATGGTTTCGAAGGAGCCGTTCAGCCAATGGTTACCATTTCTGATACGAATTCCGAAGTTCTGGCAACTTTGAGAAAGGGCGGACAAGCTATTGCTGCAAGGAAAAAACTGAAAGAATACACCAGTGTGTTTTCGACTCTACCCATTCACGAAACCGATTTCTTCAGGGAACTGTTCCGGAAAGCTGGCTGTCACATTTACAACGAATCCAACGATTTTACCTATGCCAACTCAGGCTTGCTGATGATTCACACCAAAGATGGCGGAGAAAGGAATATCAACCTAAAAAGCGGAAAATCGCTGAACCTGAGTATCCCGCCTTATTCGACCTGGTTGCTCGATGCTGAATCCGGAGAAATTTATCTGAAATAGAAAACTAAACCAACCCAAAAACATGAGCATTAAAATTCATTTTGTGCTGATTTTCCTGGTAATTTCCAGCTTCGCTTTTGGACAAAACATGAAAATCGCCCATTTAAAAACCGACCATCAATCGACTCCGCTCGGGTTCGACAATCCGACTCCGGAGTTTAGCTGGATTTTGCAATCCGAAGAAAGAAGCTCTTTCCAAACTGCCTGTGAAATAATGGTTAGCGACGATCAGAAAAAGCTGGAAACCGGAAACTGCTGGCAATCGGGCAAAATTCAGGGCAACAAAACCTTTGGAATCCGGTATGCCGGGAAACCTTTGAAATCGTTTACCCGCTATTTTTGGAAAGTTCGAGTCTGGAATCAGAAGGGTGAAGCATCAGAATGGAGCCAGCCTTCGTGGTTCGAAACCAGCATGATGAAAGCCTCCGACTGGAAGGCAAAATGGATTTCGGATCAGCGCGCCTTGCCAACAAAAGATGAAGATTTTTACAAGGAAACGCCCAATCCGCTGCTCTGGAAAGAAATCAAGCTGAAAAAAGAAGTGAAATCGGCGCGCTTATATATTGCCGGATTGGGATATTCCATTGCCTACATTAACGGTCAGCGCGTGGGCGATCACATGCTCGACATGCCCTGGACGCAATTCGGAAAACAGTTGATGTACAATACCTTCGATGTTACTTCAATGCTCCGGAAAGGCGAAAATGCTGTTGGAGTGATGCTGGGAAATGGTTGGTACAACCCGATGCCGATTAAGATGTTTCAGCGCTGGAATCTGCGCGATTACCTGACCATTGGCAAACCTTGCCTCAAAGCGCAACTCCGCATCACACTTTCTGATAGTTCAACCCAAACGATTGTTACAAACGAAAGCTGGAAGACAGGCGATGGTCCAATCCTGAAAAACAGTGTTTATCTGGGCGAATTATACGATGCACGCCTGGAACTAAAAGGCTGGACGGAAGCAACTTTTGACGATAGTAATTGGCAAAATGCAAAACTGGAAGCCGGACCAAAAGGTCAGTTGATTGCAAGGTATATGCCTCCGGTTCGTGCAACCAAAATCCTGAAGCCGGTAAAAATGACCGAACCAAAACCTGGTGTTTACCTGTTTGATTTTGGCCAGAACTTTGCCGGAGCACCGCGCCTAAAAGTAAAAGGTGCAGCCGGAACTAAAGTTACATTGCGCGGTGGCGAAGACATTCATGCTGACGGAACGCTTAACTTCCTGACTGTTATCACAGGGCAACTTAAAGCGATGTGGAACCTGAAAGGCGGCCCTGGGTGCCCAGATGATCCAATGATGGTGAATACCTATATTCTGAAAGGTGAAGGTGACGAGGTATTTACTCCTGAATTTACTTTCTCAAGCTTCCGGTATCTTGAAGTGAGCGGCTTCCCCGGAAAGCCAGATCTAAATTCGGTGGAAGGTTTGAGAATGAATACCGACCTTCAGGAAACCGGAGGTTTCGAATGCTCCAACACGATGTTTAACCGGATCCAGGAAATGGTGAAATGGACTTTTCTGAACAATGTATTCAGTGTTCAAAGTGATTGCCCCGCACGCGAAAAGCTGGGTTATGGTGGTGACATTGTTGCAACTGCCGAGGCCTTCAGTTATAATTTCGATATGAGTAATTTCTATCGCAAGGTGGTTCAGGATTTCGTCAACGATGTGCGTCCGAATGGTGAAATGACCTCCATTGCGCCGAATATGGGGATCAGCGAAAATGACGCTTCATTAGGCTGGCAACTGGCTTTTCCATTCGGGATGAAGGTGTTGCACGATTATTATGGCGATACCAGCACAGCAGCGAAACACTACGAAACATTAAAGAAACAAGTCGATTTCTTTCATTCATCGAATCCTGACTCCCTGATCAAGCATGAAATCGGAGACCATGAAAGCATTGATCCAAAACCGGTTGCACTTTCGGCAATTGCATTTTATTACCACCATGTAATCATTCTGACCGAATTTGCCGAAGTCCTGAATAAAAAGGATGATGCTGAAACCTACCAAAAGCTGGCAAATGAAATCCGGAATTCATTTGTAAAGAAATTCCTGAAACCAGGAACCGGAGTTTTTGACTCAGGAACTCAGGCTGCACAATTGATTTCATTGTATTACAATCTGGTTCATGATACTGAGAAAAGTGCGGCAGTTGACCACCTGTTGTCCGAAATTTACAATAAACATCAAGGACATCTATCTACCGGAATTTTTGGCACGAAGTTCATGTTTGACGTCTTACGCAATGAAAACCGCAACGATGTCGCCTATACGATCGCCAATCAGCGCACTTTCCCAGGTTGGGGAAATATGATTGCTCATGGAGCCACCACCTTGTACGAAAGCTGGGCCTATCCCGATACTGTTTGTTCGCAAAATCATCCGATGTTTGGATCGATTTCAGAATGGTTTTACAAATCACTACTTGGAATCAATTCCAAGGCACCCGGATTTACTAAATTTGAGATTAAACCACAGCCAGCCGGTGATTTAACGTGGGCAAAAGGATATTATGATGCCATAACAGGAAGAATTGTAAGCGATTGGAAAATTGAAGGTGTTCGCTTTTATCTCAATGTTAGTGTTCCTGCCAATACAACTGCAACAGTTTATGTTCCATCGCTTCACGGAAAACCGGTTATGGAAAGTGGACAACCTGCAAAATCAGCTATCGGACTGAAATTTAAGGAATACAATGACGGTTATGCAATTTTTGAAGCTCAATCGGGCAATTATTCTTTCGGGTCTCAGTATCAAAAGTGAAAAGGAATCATCCATTTCCATGAAAAATATTAACTAATTGAATTCCAAAATGAAAAGTATATTGCTCATATTTATTTTATTATGTGGTCAGAATCTTACAGCAAAAGATTTTAACATTCTTGATTTTGGGGCAGTCCGTGGTCAGCTTTCAACCGCTGCCATTCAAAAAGCAGTAGATATTTGCGCTACTGATGGTGGCGGCCGTGTAATTGTTCCTGCCGGTAAGTTTATTACAGGAACTATAATCCTGAAAAGCAATGTGAATCTTTATCTCGAAAATGGAGCGGTTTTGCTTGGAAGCGAAAACATTCAGGATTATAAAATTGATGGTAAAACAAGAGGGATTATTTTTGCTGAAGATGCTTTCAATGTTGGCATTTCAGGAAGTGGAACAATCGACGCCAATGGCAACAGTTTTTACGATTTCAAGAAAAATCATGTTTATGATGAATTTGAGAAGAATCGGACCAGACAAAAAGAGAACTACATGCCCGATGGTATTTTCTTTACAGATGGCCCGGTTGAACGATTGATTGCTCCAGAAATGACGCTTGTTTTTTTCCATTGCACCAAGGTTTCAATCACAGGAATTACGATTAAAGATACTCCTGTTTGGGCTACCCGCTTTGGTTATTGCGACAATGTTTTGATTGATAATGTGATCATTCGAAACAATTTGCTGGTTCCCAACAGCGATGGCATTCATTGTACTACCTCACGCAATATTCGCATTTCCAATTGCGACATTATTGCCGGCGACGACTGCATTGTGCTGACTGGCTTTACATTCGACGAAGAGACTCCCGGATTTAAACCCGATGAACAAGCTGTTCATCAATATGGTAACAAGACAATTTACGGTGAAAACATGACCGTTACCAATTGCATTTTGCAATCAAGTTCTTCAGGAATTCGCATTGGATACGGTCAGCACCCCATTCGTCGCTGCACCTTTTCGAACATTGTAATTCGCGATTCTCACCGTGGCATCGGCATTTTTGCCCACGACAATTCCAATATAGAAGACCTTATTTTCTCGAATATTATTATTGAAACACGGTTGCTTAACGGACAGTGGTGGGGACATGGCGAGCCTATACACCTATCGTGTATTTCACGATTCCCGGAGCAGGTGGCCGGACAAATCAAAAAT
>Ga0209100_1000980_pt1 | contig 21425 bp, 22 predicted proteins | sample lystaG_FD_185480 | JGI IMG/M metagenome (GOLD analysis project Ga0209100, IMG submission 185480) | Glacier valley bacterial and archeal communities from Borup Fiord, Nunavut, Canada, to study Microbial Dark Matter (Phase II) -... | ecosystem: Environmental > Aquatic > Freshwater > Ice > Glacier ...
TACGTGTATGGAATGACGCTAATGATTTCTAGTACAGTGACTTTGCTGACGACTCTTTTAGTTGGACTTGCATTTCATGTGATAAATAGTGTTCTCGTATTTTTGCTGTTTTTTGTTCCAGCACGGATTTTTTCAGGAGGCTATCATTCATCCAGCTATTTCAGGTGCTTTCTAACTTTTATGCTTATGCTGGGCAGTTTTATTGCCATTCAGCGGAATCTTCCCGAAAGGGCGGTTCTTCCCACAATTTTGATAACTTTTTTGATTTCATTGTTTCTGATTTTCAAATTTTCACCTGTATCCCATCCGAACGCTCCAATACGAGAGTCGGACTGGCTTCGTTTTAAACGGCTTAGCAGAATAATTTGCATCATAGAAATTTCGAGCATCTATTTAATACTTATTTTTGCCGGTGAGCACATAGGAATAAACAAGCTTCTTTTATCAGCTGCCGCTGGGCTGTTGTATGCATCAACATTAGTACTTGCTGGGTGGATTCAAATGTTTTATAGAAAGGAGGTGACTTGAAAATGAAGACCGGATACAAAATTCTTGGATCATTAGCCTTGTTGTTTGCTCAAATTGGAAATGGTTCTATTTCAGTCTTTTATACTTATCAGCCCAAACGGCCTGAGTCAATGAAATAAGAAACTTGTAAATACTCATAATTAGTCATATGAAAGATTTTTTTGTTATAAGGGTAAGTTGTATGAAAACTTTACTTGTCAAAGCATAGTATAGGAAAGGAGGAGATGCTTATGATTGCGTACAAAGATAAAAATTACTAAGAATTTATAGTTTGTTTTGTAGGTCGAATTTCATATCAGATTTGCACAGATGTATCGTTTGTTCAATTACTTGTCAATTGTCGAATAGTTGTGCATCAGATGCAACGTATTTTCGAGAGGCGGATATAATTATGAAAAACAGAAGAATTATTTCAGTCATGCTGACGGTACTTCTCATATTGTCTATAGCAACTACTACACTTTTTGCTTCTGCTTGGGGATTTGGTGCATATAGGAACTGCCAGATTAATCGTGCATATCAGGGTAGTGAACTCTGCAAACAAGCTTATGCAGAAGGAAAAGCGGTTCAAAGTTACTCCTGTAAGTTTAATGTTGGGTTTGTTGCAGGTTCGAGTATGTATGGCACACCTGTTACGCTATCAAGTGTTTATCAAGCAAGAACATACGGATGGATTTCAAATTCGCTTAACTACGATGCGTTTTGTCATTCCTATATGACTTCAGATCCATCTTATTATGAGTATATCAATTTTTCGATTGCATAAGCTAATAAAGAAAAATATTGAGTAAGTGGTGCGTGATTCAGGTGACCACGCACCACGTTTCATAGATGAAATCATTGAAAAACAGGTGGGTAACAACATGCGTTCATCTTCAAGTAAGCGATTCATTCCTATATCTGCCAATATTCTTGCCTGTTTCTTGTTGTTTTTTTGCATTCCTTTCATAGCAGCTTTTTATTCCAGCACAACAGCCGAATATGACCTCAATCAGAAAATTGACAGAGGGTTTATTAGCCGTGAGGCTGTGTTCTTTTCTGTTGGGAAAATAAATTCTGATGTACCGGACACAGTGTCTTCTACAAGTGAAGCAATAGCTGTAGAAACTTCTTTATCTGAAAAAACCGCAGTAACCATAGAAAAAGATGCTGCAGAAAATGTCATGGATGAAGTGCTGCGGTCATGTTCAGGGGAAAACATCTTTTTGGCTTCGCAAAATAAGACCACTCGTGCAGTCTATTATGATGGGGATGCAGAACTTCCACCCATTCTGTCCGGTCGATTTCTTACAAGCGAGGAATGTCAGAGTGATCAAAAATTTGCTGTAATTGGCAAGAATTTGGTAAGTGAAACATGGCAGGATGCCACAACAAATCAAACCTTTATTATGTTACTTAATCAGCAGTATGAAGTCATCGGTGTTGCGGGACTCAATACTGTCTCCACGATTGATGATCTCTCTTTTGTCAATATTGGGTCTATCACAAGTGAAGCACAGCTTTCAGGCCGTTTTTATATGGATGGAAAGGACAAGGAAATTCAGGATATATTTTCTCGTATCAGTAATCTTGTAAATAGTGAGGATATATATCAGATTTTGAAGATTGAAATGCCGATGACAGCGACGGATGTTGTTGCCGGCGGAATCTTTATGGCCGATATTTTGAAGATTGTAATATATCTGTTTCTTGCAGGCGCATATTTTTGTATTTTGACGTTCTTTTTGCTATCCAATATGCAGAAGATATCCGTATTTTTGCTGAATGGGTACCCATATCGGTTTGTGATTTCCAAAACTTTCTTGCCAATGATGATGGCTGGCTTATCAGGAATTTTTGCATCATTTTTATCATTTTTCTTTTTGTGGGGGATTCATTTTTTTGCTTTGCCGGTTTCCTATTACATTGCTTACATATTAAAATATGGGTTAATTGGGTTTTTGCTGCTTATCCTGTGGATTATACCTGTTTATTTTCTCGTTCACCGGTTTAAACTCGCAGAATCATTGAGGTAATTGTATATGCGTTTTCTGTTCCGTGAATTATCCAGAAGTCTTGTAACACATTGGAAATATAATTTTCTTCTGCTATTTGAACTGGCACTTTGTGTGCTGGTTGTATTTGTTTTGCTGTTTAACGTGAAAACATCCGCAGAAAGTGCCAACTGGTATAAAACGACTATTTCTGACGCTGTCAGATACCAACTCAATCTGGTAGAAGATCCATCTGTTTCATCTGCTGAGATTATTGCAGCCGAGGGCAGTAATATAATATCTGCCATCAAAAGTAATACTTCATGGAAGTTCTATTCCTGGTGTGAAACAGGATTTGGGATTCCCTTTCAGGCAGATGGGAGTTTTAGCTTACCTGCAAAATTTGAAAGCGGGTATGAAGATGGTGTTCATCTTGAATCGAATGATGAACTGGGCGTACAGGCAGTAAAGTGTGCTTATTTTACACCGGAGGTTTTTCAGGCATATGGCATGACTATCTCAGAAGGTAACGGCTTTTCAGAAGATGACTACACATATGAGGAAGGTCAACCTTACCCAGTCATTCTTGGTTCTGAATACAAAGACTATTATAAAATTGGTGATATTATTGACGGGGCACTATACACACAAGACGACAGTCTTAAAGTGATCGGATTTCTTGATAGCGGATCATTTATTGCCTCACCAGGCGTAAATTACCTGCTTTCGCTTGATCGATATATTATTTTTCCGTATTTTACAAAAGAAATTCTCAAGGACGGTTCTGTGATGAAAGACCCTCTTGGTGGAATTACAGGAGCATTTATAGCTGAGGGAACGCTTCTGATTACTGACCCGACTGTTGATGTACAAGATGAAATAAACAAGATAACCAACACTTATGGTTTTCCTGCCATTCAATGTGTGCAGTACACGGGTTCAACAATAGAATCCGCCGAGGTTATCTCACAAAGAAATGTCACACTTTTAAGCGTGTTGGCAACTGTAATCTGTGGATTATCGATACTATCTATCGGAATGATTTTAAAGAGAAGGACAGAAAAGGAAATGTTAACTTATGGAATGTATATGGTATCTGGCATTTTGCCGAGGAAAATATATATGGCCATTCTGCTTGAACTTATGTTATTTGCGGGGCTGGCCATTCTGCCGGCAGTCTGGCTTTCCTATTACCAGTACCATAGTATGGTCGTTCCACCATGGCAACTGTTATGCATCAGCATACCCATTTTGCTTATCTCAACTTTGCCCGTGCGAAAACTTATATCCCGGGTGAATTTGGATCAAATTATACGGAGGAAATCACAATGAGCTTGATACGATTGGAGAAAATAAATCGACATTACGGTGCGGAAAATAAGCAGACAGTTATTCTAAAAGACCTCAATCTGGAGATTGAAAAGAATGAAATGCTTGCCATCCGAGGAAAAAGCGGATCCGGTAAGACGACTCTTTTAAATATATTGGGCGGCATAGATTTTGCTGACAGCGGCGAGTATTTCTTTTTGAACGAACCCTTAAAACTGCGAAATCAGAACGATGCTGCCCGATTTCGGCACAAGCATATTGGTGTGATTGTGCAGCATTTTGCTCTCTTAGACGATTTAAATGCATATGACAATATAGCGATGGCACTCTGGGCAGACCGTATATCCCCTAAAGAACTTCGCAGCCGTGTAGAAACACTTATGGATGAACTGGAGATTCTTACGCTGAAAAAGCAATCTCCGATCGAACTTTCCGGGGGTGAAAAGCAACGCGTAGCCATTGCCCGTGCATTAATACGCAAGCCGGATCTCCTCCTTGCCGATGAACCGACAGGCGCTCTGGATGAAATGACAGAGCAACAGATTCTGATGATCCTCAAAAGATTTCATGAGGAAGGAAACACACTGGTCATTGTGACCCATGATGATTCGGTTGCATCGAACTGTTCCCGTCAGATACATATTCGGGATGGACAGGTTGTATGAGAGAGATACCGAAAAAATTGAAACCCATCTCGTACTGTAACTTTACATTAAAGTTTGGCAAAAATCGTGATATTTACATTAAAGTTACATCTTATAATAATATTATGAGAAAAGATAATCAATTTCGCATGCCAGCGAAATTATACTAACTCTAAGATATTTTGTAAATAAGCTATAAATAGATTTATTGATTAATAGAATAAATATAGTATGCGTATATAATTAAATTATTATATTCATTAAACATGATAATTCTACGCCATGAATTATAGATGAAAGAGGGAAAAATGAAAAAAGCAATGAAAGTTCTTCTTGTTATTGGATTAACTGTTTGTATTTTTAGCAGTGCTGTTTTAGCAGCGTCATTTTCGTTCAATTTTTACGCTAAGAATTCTGGACTAAGTTACTATACGTGGGGTGCAAATGGTAATTTAAAAACTGTTCAGAGTCAACCGTGGTCGATGAAATTAACATCTATTAGCGTTCCTTCAACTGGATATGGTATGATTTTTGCTCCATTTGCTTATGATCCAACTCTCGTTCAGCAAGGGCCAGGGACATGGAGGAGGAGTACGGGAATTACCTCTACATATTATGGTTCTACACAGCCGGCTATGGTATCATACACGGTTGGAACAAGAGTAGATAATGATTACTCGACAACACAATGGTGCATGGCCTATGGATACTTTAATGCTGATCTGTCGACTTTTGCTGGCCTGAATTAATTAGGACCTCATGGCGTAGAATTATACAATTGGAGAATACATATGAAATTGAAGACAAAAAAACATGTAATTATTGGTGCGGTACTCCTTATGATATTTGCTGCCGGATGTGTTGCAGCCCCGCAGAATAAAGTTGTCGGGGGAGTAAATAAGGCGATCAGCAAGTCGGAGGAAACAGCGGTTACGCCGGCTCCTGCGGAGGAATTGACCGAAGAGACTCCCGACAAGATTAACACAGTAATAAAGGGACAAAGCCGTTCGCTCACGATCTGCGCTGATGTAGTTGCGCCCGATATGAGAGAGATATATACTGCAAAGATAGTTCCTATTACAGCTGATAAAGCACAGATGAACAAAATAGTCAGCATCTTTTTCGGTGATGATACTGACAAAAGCATATATGATGCAGGGCATGAACAGTACAGCTTATACAGTTCAACAGAATCGTCAAATAGTGACGCCGGATCTACTCCTGACAAAACATTTGCAGGCATATCATATGGCCGACTGGAATACTATAACCTCAACTTATATATATCGAAATATAATGCATCATACTATTTTGGCGACAAAAGCAACCCGCAGGATTTGAATTGCTCGATGACGCAAGCGCAAGCGATAGATGCTTTGAAACAGTTGTATTCTCAGATTTCTAACATAGTTGATATGGGGGAATTGGATATAAATGCTGTGTCTTCCGGCAATGACAACAATACGAATTTTGGATCATGGGCTATTGATTTTTCTCCTAGGTTTTTTGGTATTCCTTTTGTCCCTATTTATTGCTTGCCGTCAGGTGGATATTCTCCGACCGAAGAGATTAGCATGGGTGATGATGGGATTATCAGTCTTTCCGGCCGGATTATGTTCGATACAACAGATAAGGCGAAAGTTGATATCCTTTCCCTGGATCAGGTTCTTTCCATGATTCCGGATAAGCTGGGGACAGAGATTGCTATTTCGGAAAATGATGTTATTAAGCAGATATCCCTGCGGTATATTGTAGACTGGGATGTAGTTGGCAATAGTCAGACACAGGGCGATCTTATTCCGGTATGGTTTTTTTCGTTAGAGAAGATGCCTACAAATGCGGATACAGTATTTCCGGGCATACCTAATTACGCGGAGGTTAATACCAACTCTTCATCAAAAACCTATTTCATGATTAATGCTATAACTGGTGAAATCCTGGGCTGATTATGGCAGAAACGGAGTGAATACATTATTGAGAGCATATTTAACGGACATTAAGAAATCCCTATCTCCTATATTTTTTTTATTTCCTGTAATTATAATTTTTGCTGTTTTACTGCGCTGCATGTATATTAATCATCTTTTTGAATTGGCCGGGGTTATGGATAGGCTTACTATGATTACATATCCAAGCGCCTTGAGCGGATTTACTCCTTTTGCGGCGATATTTCCACTGATACCTTATGCAACTTCTTTCGTAGATGATCTGCAGTCAGGATACATCAGAAGTATTTTGATGCGAACAGGAATCAAAAAGTATTCGAGAATGAGAATGATGTCGGTTGCATTATCTGGCGGGTTGACCATTTTTCTTCCCTTTTTCATGATTTTTGCAATTATCACAATAATCGGTGTGCCTACGACTGCTGATAACGTTTCCGAAGTCTTTCTGAACTTAATCTGGTCGCCATATGTTACAGTAGGCGGCGGGATACTTGTAATGGCGGCCAAATTAGTGCTGGCATTTCTCTTTGGCGCCGTGTGGGCGCTGTTTGGTCTTCTTATGTCGACGATTGTGTCCAACCGGTATGTTACGATTATTGCCCCCTTTGTCATCTATCAGGCATTATGGATACTCATGCCGCCGCAGGTGAATCCCCTGATATTTCTTCGCGGCGATCTGGGAGCAACTGACAGTTTTATCGGAAGCTACTGGTTTGTTGTGCTGCTGCAATGCACAATAATTGCACTTCTATCTGCGGCGACCGCATATGGAATCAAAAGGAAGGTCGTAAATGGCTAATATGATGCAAATTATTCGAATCATGTTGGAACACTGTCGGGCGAGACGCCGAAGTCCCCGGATATACATGGGCTTTTTAGTGGGAATTGCGTTTATGATGATGCCGATCCAAAGGTATTTGCTGTATGCGGCGGCTTTGGATGCACCGGTCAATGCCTTGGAACCTTTCATTATGATTCTTTCTGAAGGTAAAAATCTGGCATTTATTGTTCTGGGCCTTCTGCTCGTTTTGTCGGACGCCCCCTTTATGACAAGAAGAACCCCCTATGTAATCATGCGAACATCAAGGAGGAGATTTGCTGCCGGATCTTTTCTTTATATGTTTTTTATGTCTGCAGCCTATTTACTTTCTTTACTCCTTTTCTCGGCGATTGCGGTCAGTAAACAAGCATACTGGGGAAATTTCTGGAGTAACCCCATGTATCAGCTTACACAAAAGACAACGACAGCAGACATAATGGATTATTATCGGGTATATTTTGCGTATCCCCACATCACAAGTACCCTATCGCCATTCTCGGCGGCGGTACATGTTTTTCTTCTGTGTTTTCTCTATGTAATCATATTGGCCTCGATTATGTTTGTATTGAACAGCATAAAAGGGCGGATTTGGGGAAGCATTGCAGCGCTGCTTGTTCATGCAATCGGATATGTAATGATTTTAGAATCTATGTTCTATGTGCCCCGATATTCCCTCCTTGCAAACGCTCTCCTTGTGTCACAGTCATTCTCTTCGGTGGATGGCAAAGCACTGACATTCGGATATTCGTATGCTTTCCTGTTAGTAGTGCTTCTGGTGCTAATGTATTTGAGTTTCCGGGTTTTTAAGCGGACCGACTTCCGGATCTCATCAGGGGAGGAAGATGGATGAAAACAGTAAAATCATATCTTCTATCCCTCAAATGTATCTGGGACATCAGGATGCTCACCGTCAATATTTTAAGCTTTTGTGTTCTTGCATTGTCGGTGCTGACATCTGCTGACAGTGAGATTAAATCGCTGCTTTCTCAGGCGGTTGGCGGCATTCGGATTGCCGATTATGGAGATGCTATTCCCATGATAGCTATTGGGAAATGGCTTTTCCTGATCTCGGTATTTCTTTTGAATGCTGCTGTTTTCATTGAAAATGAAATTTCGGTAATGGGGACATATGTCATTCCGCGTTACTCTTCTTATAGGAAATGGTGGAGCATAAAGGAATCACAAATATTTTCTCTGTGTTTTTATTTTGTTGTATCCGGAATTGCCTCCATCTTTGCAATGTTTTACGTTTTTCAACCGACAGGAACCTATTTGACAGGTATAAATGAATTGTCTGTTACGCTGCTTTGCATACTCATTCATCTGTTTTTGCTCGGGACGCTGCTGGCGAGTATATTTGTTTTGACGTATAACCGGATGATATCGGTAATCGCTGTCATTGCGCTTGAAGGCGTTACAATGATTATCGGTACTATGAATATGGATATCAGCCGATATATGCCGGGTATGTGGGGAATGTACCTGAGAAGTTCCTTTGCGGATGTTCGAAATGGGTTTGATCCGGTAACTGTTTTTGCTGTCCAGTTAGTAATTTCCGGTGCACTTATTGTTCTACTTCCGGCTCTGTTGCGAAAAAGAGGTACAGCCGCCTTGCTGTCATAATGAAGGAGAAATAAATGGAAAACATTATTGAATTAAAAAATGTATCAAAGAAATTCAAAAAAGAGACAATCCTTTCCAATTGCAGTGTGGTTTTTGAAAAAGGGAAGACACATGGTATTGTCGGAGAGAATGGTTCAGGGAAAACGGTGATTCTTAAACTTATGTGCGGACTTCTGTATCCTGATAATGGTGCAGTATATATTTCCGGCAAACAAATCGGTAAAGATGTCGATTTTCCGGATGACGTCGGAGTTATTATTGAAACTCCCGGATTCCTTCCGCATCAGTCCGGATTCAATAATTTGAACTATCTTGCATCGCTGCGGCATCGTATCGACAGCAAAGGCGTTGAGAAAGCGATTGCATTTGTCGGACTTGATCCAAAAGACAAAAAGCATGTCGGCAAATATTCGCTGGGGATGAAGCAGCGTCTGGGAATCGCACAGGCTATAATGGAAAATCCGTCTATTCTCATTCTGGATGAACCAATGAACGGACTGGACAAATCAGGCGTGGAAAGTATCCGTCTGTTGCTTCAAAATCTGAAATCGGAGGGACGAACAATCGTGCTGGCGAGCCACCTGCAGGACGACATTGATCTCCTTTGCGATACGGTTCACCTGGTTGAAAACGGGACACTGGTGAGAGCGCGATAACCCCTTATGACATTGTCCGCCTAAACTTGACCAAATCATATTTCAATATGGAGGAGAAAATCATGGATGCTATGGTACAAAAAACTCAACAGTGGTTAAATCTAACTTATGCTAACGATTCAAGGTACATTCACATTACAGAGGATGGAAGCACAGGGTGGAACACAATTTATGCATTAACACGTGCGCTTCAGATTGAACTCGGAATTCAAACGACGGCAAATAATTTCGGACCAACTTCACGCCAACTTTTCAATCAGAGATGGCCGAACGGAATATCCCCTACTTCAAGTACGAGCAATGTATATGGAATTATTCAAGGGGCTCTATGGTGCAAAGGCTATGACACGAATAGCTATGATATTACTACAACCTTTACTGTAGGTACGGGATTAGCTGTCCAAAGTTTAAAGACTGATGCAGGAGTAAATGCCAATTCGCCAGCAGTAACTCTTAACGTTATGTTAGCACTTCTTTCTATGATTCAATTTAAACTACTGAGTAGTTATGGTGGAACTCAGGAAATTCGGGATATGCAGAAAGATCTCAACAGTAGATATGAGTCCTACATTGGAATTATTCCATGTGATGGCCTTTATGGAAGAGAAATGAACAAAGCGCTAATTATTGTCTTGCAAGCCGTTGAAGGATTTAGTGTGAGTGCTTGTGATGGGATTTTTGGAACAAACACTAAAAACAATTGTCCACTACTTCCTGATACTAATAATCTTCTTAGTGATGCAAAAGAAATAGAAGCGACAAAACTATTTAGGTATGCACTGACATGTAACGACTACTCAGTCAGTGTTGCATTGGAGTATTGGAGTGAGGCCGTAGAAGCTTCTGTAAAAGAATTTCAAATCGCATATGGACTGCCCGAAACAGGGAAAGCAGATATAGACACATGGATGGCTTTGCTGTTAAGTTCTGGAAATAAATCCAGATCGGCTGCTGCATGCGACTGTGCAACAATACTTGACAATGCGAAAGCAGTTTCTTTGTATAATGCAGGGTATAGGCATATTGGAAGATATTTGACCGGAACGGTAGGAAGCAACTATCAGTCAAAAGCTTTGACAACCTCCGAGCTTATTGCAATTCATAATGCTGGTCTGTCGGTTTTCGCTATATACCAAGACAATAGTTCATCAGCTTCTTACTATACCCATGCGCAGGGTCAAAGCGATGCTCAGAAAGCGTATGACGCGGCCTATAATCTCGGTATTCCTTACTCTGAGACAATTTATTTCACCGTTGACTATGATGCGATTGATGTTGAAGTTACATCCAATGTTATACCCTATTTTCAGGGGATTAACGAAATCATTGATAGTTATCCTCATACATATAAAGTTGGGATTTATGGGCCTAGAAATGTCTGTACGAGAGTATCCGGAGCTGGATATTCTGAGACATGTTTTGTAAGTGACATGTCCACAGGGTACAGTGGCAATATGGGCTATAAAATTCCAACGAACTGGGCTTTTGATCAGTTTTCAGAAATCACCTTTAGTTCCACAAATGGATCCTTTGGACTTGATAAGGATGCATATTCTGGTCTCTACGCTGGATTTAATCACCTTGAGGAGCATGATATTTTTGATGAAACATATGTCCAGCCAACTAAACCAGAAGACGCCAGTTCATACCTTTTCATTCTCAATGATACTTTTATGAGTAATTGGGGCGCACTTGAAGAAGCGTGTTATGATCAATATGTCTTTGAGTATGGTGATAACCCAATTTACTCAGTACTAGCTTTACAAATACTTAACTATTTAAGGTCGCAAGAATATAATAGTATCACATGGCTTGGAGCTACAGGCTGGCCAGCTGCTGGAACACTCACTACATATATAGAGCAAAACTATCCTACTCTACACAATTATTTTCTGCCATTCTTCAGAAAGGAAGAAAATGGTGTCACGCGGCAATTGCTGTATGCCGGTTACGATGGCTTACTGGATCTAGCTCATTGGGCTGCTACAACAATGGTCTATACTAGTATTTCCAGCCCAGCACCTGATTATTGGGCTGGATGGGGCGGAGATGTTGCGACTGGGACAAAGGTTGTTAGTACGTTGCATGCTATTTTGCCGGATATGGACATTAAGCTTCTTGCAGACGCAACGATAGGAGCACAAGATGATAACGATCTATTTGGAACAGGTGAACATAGCTCCTGTAATTATACAGACATCTGTTCGGACGCGGATGCAATTGGAATTGCTAAAATACTCAAGGATAACCAAGTTAATAAGTCCACTCGAGCAGAAGTGGCGCACTTTCTTTCGGATACTCTCAAACAGTACTATACAGGTGCAGTTGAACATAGATTCAGTAACTATTTGAACGATCTAGGAGCCTTAACGACACTTGACGATTTACATACTACAATATCAAATTTGATGTTGAATCCTGAACTATTGTCAGTTATGAGTTTACTAGGAAACACAAGTAATGCTGAGATAGGTAAAGCTGTATTCCTTAGTTGGGCGAAATACTTGTGGACAGAATTGAAATAATCTTTTGCATACCAGTTGATACTGTGGAATAGAATATGAGACGATATGTGCTTACGTATCGTCCTCAGTTCTATGATACAACCAATAAAAACTGCCGCCCAAGAAAAATGAAATAGGAGAAACGAAAGCAAACTTTTGTTCTGAAAATGAAAAAAATTTAAGTGTTAGAAATATGGATGAACCTCCACTTGTATCCTTTGAATCTATTAAAAAGAAAAAGACATACAGTGTGCATAACAAGGCCAGCGTTGAGAGTACAGTGTGAATTAAACACTCAATTAGAAATTCTCCGAAATGTTTACAGTGCCTTCTAGTTAACCAGTAGCCAAAATATAGAGAAGATGCTGTGACAGCTATATAGAAAATATATATGTAGGCAATAAATATTAGCATTAATATTTCTTTGTTTCGAATTAAAGTAATGCTCGTACAAACAGAGAATACTATCACAGTATATAACAATGATGATCTTGCTATACGAAGAAATTTGAGAGCCATACGCTCTTCCATAATTGAAATCCTCCGTGACATACCAAAGGTACACAGTAGGGTTAGCGTTGCAACTACAGCATTAAGAAATCATATAAGAAATACATTTATTTCTTTTTCACCTGAAACATATGCAAATTTATTATTATTTATTATAGCATAAATTGATTGATTTTACAATATATCCTTTAAATCATATTATTGGTTGCAATTTTTGGCAAAGATCAGCAACCGGATTTGTGGTGTATTATATTTGCAAAAGCATATAATTATATTTATAAACATGTGTATTAAATATATGATGTTTACAAACACTTTATTGGGGATGTTTCTACTGATAATTCCAAAAAGAACAGTATGAAAATATTGTATTTGGTTATGCAATATACCTCACATAACTTGCATTATTTGACTAATCATATAATGCACGAGTAAGCACCCAGGAACAGATACTTGACTGGCAACTAGATCAATTAATGGCAGCGAGTACGGACGAGATAATTCAGAAAAAATAATCGGAACTAAGGCGGACCGCCCGCAGTTGAACCGACTGCATGACAAACTTAGATCCGGTGATATTGTGCTCATTTCCGATCTCACGCGTTTGAGCCGCAGCACTAAAGATCTGTTTTCTCTTGTAGAACGGATTGAAAAGAATGAGGCAAATATCAAGAGTCTAAAAGAGAGCTGGTTGGATACAACGACAGCTCAAGGAAAACTCATGTTTACACTGATGACAGGTATTAGCCAGTTCGAGCGTGATCTCAGTGCTTCTATTCTACCAAAAAAAATCACCAGCCAGCGTACAAAAGAAGGACTGGAATTAGCCAGAGCCAGAGGTAAAAAGGGTGGGCGGTAAGAAAAACTCGATGCTAACCCAAAGCAGGCTGTTGTAAGTTTGTACCATCAGAAAAAAATGACGGTGGTTAGAAAAATAAAAATACAAAGAATATTTTCCTTATCAGATGAAGAAAAAACTGTTTGCATTCATCAACGACGCTGACGAGATGAACCTTCGTGACACTCCTGGAATGACCAGCAAGATAAGGAAGAGGCACCTCTTAATACCAGACTGGGAATTGTTGAAGTCTTAAGAAGTTGGGGCAGAATTCAGAACAAGAAGCCGCATCTTTGGATCAACATTTCTGAAAAGTGGGGATACGTGGAATATTAACAGCAATGCCGCTCTGCCGTTATGTGGGCGCGCTCTTCTATAATAACTAATTTGAACTGAAATATATGTGAAAGACAATTTGATAAGTGAAAAAACAATATCATCTATGATATACTAAACAATAATTCCTCTTCAATATCACTCTGTTGCGATGAAATTTTTTGCTCGCGAGGAATGGGAAAAGGTGAGTATAAATGAACAGATCTTACTTTTATTCATATATCGCTCGACAGATAGAGATTCTTGCACTTGAAATTGAGAGCAATGGCAAACAAAACCTTCTGGATTTAAATATTCATGCAGAATCGTTCTACCGAGATTTATTTAACAAACTGCTGGATTATTCACTTACTGGAACCAACAATTTGGTTTCAAATGCAACGGCAATTGATTTGCAGGATGATATAAATAAACTTGTCATCCAAGTTTCGTCGGATTGTAGTAAAAAGAAAATTGAAGAAACACTTTCAAAAGAGAAGCTTGCACCGTTGGCTAAACTGGGCTATCGGCTAAAATTTATATTTATTGGTAAGGATGCACCAACCCTCAAGGGAAAAATTTATAAAAATCCCCACAATATTTTGTTTGATTCGACAACGGATATTTTAGATAAACGTTCCATTCTGTCCTTGATCCGTGAGGCAACAATCGAGAAACAAACAAATGTTTATCAGCTAATGAAAAAAGAGTTTGATCCCGTTACAGATACAAGTACTGTTTCGTCAAATCTTAGTGAGCTTATTCGTCTCCTTTCAAAAGAAGATCTGACACAAATTTCCAATGAACGCCCCACAGAGCTCCGTGAATATAATATTGATGATAAAATCAATTTCAATGACCTAGGAACAATAAAGGAAACAACGATTGAGGAGTACAATCAATACGGTGGAATGTTGGATCGCCTATACAATAGCTTAGATGAATACGGAACAAACCGAAAGTTTTCAATTTTTCGTAAGTTGTTGGCGCTTTATGAAAAGGAAATTCAGGAAATATCTTCTTCAAATGTCCAAAAATTCTTCAATATCATCGATGAAATTTTCGATTATTCCCGTCAATGTGATAATCTAAATTATATACCCGATGAGGAACTGTATATGTGTATCCGGATAATTGTAGTAGATGCATTCATCAGGTGTAAGATTTTCAAAAAACCTCTGGGAGAAATAAAAACTTAAGAAAGAGAGGCGCAAATTGATGTTGCTTCCTTATGATAGCAAGCCTGAAAACAGCATTTATTACAGTGCAACCCTCATTTTGCGCGAACTCAAAAATAGCAATCCTCAGGATATCCTTGAGCTATATCGAAATATCAATAAAACTAATTCCATTACACTTAAAGTCTTCGCTTTTTGCTTAGATTGGCTATATCTCATTGAAGCAGCGACTGTTGATGAGAAGGGAGTGATATCTATATGTTCCTGAAACAATTGACCATAGCCTCTCCCACTAAAGGACTCATCCGGAAGATCGACTTCCACATTGGTCTTAATCTAATTGTTGATCAGACTCCGATGAGCGGTGAAACGCTAACTGGAAACAGCGTTGGGAAAACGACTGTTTTGGCTTTGATAGATTATTGCCTTGGTGGTGATGTCGAGATGATTTATCGAGATGTTGAGACGAAAAAAGATATACTCCTCGTTAAGAATTTTTTAGAAGATAATGAAGTCATCATAACTCTTGTTTTGAAAAAAAATTTGGAAGAAGTTGATTCTTGCGAAGTCCATATTGAGCGAAATTTTTTAAAAAGAAATAAGAGAATCATGAAAATTAACGGAGATAATTACACTGCAAGATCTGGTAAAGAGTTTCAAGAGCAATTGGATATTGCTATTTGGGGGGATCGTAAAACAACGAAACCATCATTTCGCCAACTAATTTCTCATAATATTCGATACCGAGATATTGCCATAAATAATACTCTCAAGTGCCTCAATAGTTACTCTACCGGGATCGAATACGAGACTTTGTATCTCTATATGTTCGGCTTGCCTATCTATCAGGATCGTGCCGTGCTTGCCAAAAGTCTGCAGATAGAGAAAACATATAAGGACCGACTTGAGAGGTCACACAAGAAAACTGAACTTGAATTGCAATTAAATATTGTCGAGGATCAAATTTCGGAACTGACTCGTAGAAAAGATCGACTTAACATCAACTCGCAGTACGAAGAAGATTTGAATACGTTAAATTCGATCAAATACCAAATTAGTCGACTTTCTACAAATATTACCGAAGATGAGCTGAAACGGGATTTGATTTTAGAGACCAAGCGCGAATTGGAACAGGACATGTCTCAAATTGACTTGTTTGCTCTGAAGGAAATTTATTCTGTAGCTCAGGCTAATATCAGTGCTATTCACAAAACTTTTGAAGAAATAATTAACTATCATAACCATATGATAATCGAGCGAGTTAGGTTTTTGACACAAGATCTACCTTCTTTTGAGGACGTGATACATGCTAATAAGAATCGTCTTTCTCAACTCATAATGGTTGAGAAATCACTAGCTAAAAAAATATCTTCCAGCAATACTTTTACCGACCTTGAAAATATAATGAAAGACTTGAATGACAATTTTCATCGGAAAGGTGAACTGGAAATAACGATTTCTCAAATTAAAAGCGCAGAAACACAGATCAATAAAATGAACGTTGAGCTTGAAGTTGCTGATGAGGGTGTCTTTACAGAAAAGTTTAAATCCGCACTGTTTGAACAATTAAGGAAGTTCAATCGATATTTCGCAGGGATTGCAAATAAGCTCTACAACGAAAGATATGGCATTTCTTTTGAAGTGAGAGAAGATAAAGCAAAAACCAAGTATTATCACTTTGATTGTTTTAACGACAATACAAGCAGTGGAAAAAAGCAAGGTGAAATTATCTGTTTTGATATTGCGTATATTCTTTTTGCTCGACAGGAGGGTTTGCCTACCTTAGACTTTTTGATTAACGATAAAAAAGAATTGATGCATGGAAACCAATTGCTTAAAACAAGAGACTGTGTTGAAGAAGAAAAAATCCAGGCGGTCTTCTCGATCCTTTCAGATAAACTTCCTTCGGAATTGTGTACCGATGCTTACACAGTTCTAAATCTTTCGCAAAGTGATAAGCTCTTTCGTATTGAGGAAATGACTAATAAGAATTGAGCCCGTTCCCCAGAGAACAATACAATTCGCGTCAAATAGCATGCCAAGGACAATCACATATCTAATATATATAGCATTCAACCGCCCTCTGCAGGTACCAATCCTATAGAGGGCTTTTTATTGTATGTTCACAAAATATTCGCGGTATTTGTTTTCAAATCAAGAAAGTGTGGCATAATTTAATATATCAAAAATACCTCAATTGGAGGATATTATGGCTGCATTACCTTGGGGCGAAATTGAGACAAACGCAATTGCTTTTTCAAAAAGGTGGAAAGATTGCAAAGGCGATGAAAAGCAGGAATCACAGACTTTCGAGAAGGAATTGATGAGCGTCTTTGGAGTTGACTGGCGCGAAGGCTTACATGAGCATCGCATTGTCAACGAGGACGGTGTGCAAAATTATATCGATTATATTCTTCCCGGCAAAATTCTCATTGAGATGAAAAGCAAAGGGGAGAGCTTGATCCGTGGATATAACCAGGCAGTCACATACTCGAGGTGTCTGAAGCCGGACGAGTATCCTGAGCTCCTGATGGTCTGCGATTTTGACCAGATACAGGTTACAAACCTGCGGACAGGACAAACCTTTCAAAAATTCAAGCTAAATCAATTTAAGAAACACCTACGAATGTTCGGAATTGTTGCCGGCTATACATCTGAAGTAACATACAAAACAGACATTGAAGTCAATACAGACGCATCGTATAAGATGGCAAAGCTACATGACGGATTAAAAGAAAACGGATACCAGGGGAAAAACCTTGAAGTCTATCTGGTTCGGCTGCTGTTTTGTTTGTTTGCAGAAGATACCGGGATTTTTGAAAAAGCAATGTTTGAAAACTACATCAAAACGTCCAAAGAGGACGGATCCGATTTGTCAGCGCGACTGATGGAATTATTTTCCATTCTGGATACACCAAGTGAAAGACGTATGAGTAGCCTTCGAAGCGAGTTGAAACGGTTCCGTTATATTAACGGAAAGCTTTTTTTAGACTATTTACCAGCAGCAGCTTTTGATGTAAAAATGCGCCAGACGTTGGTTGACTGCTGTGATTTTGATTGGTCATACATTTCCCCTGCTGTTTTTGGAGCTATGTTTCAGGGTGTTATGGATGAGCAGCAGCGTCGAGAATCTGGCGCTCACTATACCAGTGAAGAAAACATCATGAAGGTTATTAAGCCCTTATTTTTAGATGACTTGTGGATCGAATTTGACCGTATGAAGTCAACAAAAGCAGAGCTGGAAGAGTTTCATAACAAAATAGCAGCGTTGAACTTTTTAGATCCTGCCTGTGGCTGTGGAAATTTTCTGATCCTGACGTACCGGGAACTGCGTCTTTTGGAATTTGAAGTGTTGAAAATGCTCCATGATAACACGCAGCTTACAATGATCGATCTATTGTGTAAGGTTTCAGTAAGTCAGTTTTATGGCATAGAGTATGAAGAATTTCCCTGCCAGATAGCACAGGTCGGATTACTTCTCATGAAACACCAGATGGATAAAGAGGTTTCAAATTACTTTGGGTTGAATCTGATTGACTTTCCGATAAAGGAAACAGCAACTATCGTTCACGGTAATGCGCTGACCGTTGATTGGGAGTCTATCGTTTCCAAAGAAAAGTTGACGTTCTGCCTAGGCAACCCGCCTTTTATCGGTTACTCTTTTCAGAGTTTAGAGCAAAAATTGAATATTGTATCTGTCTTTTGTGACAAGAACGGAAAGCCGTATAAGGCTGCAGGAAAAATTGACTACGTTGCGGCGTGGTATTACAAAGCGGCGAAGTATATTCAGGGTACAAGCATTGGCTGTGCATTTGTGTCAACAAACTCCATCACTCAGGGTGAACAAGTAGCCTACATATGGCAGCCAATAAGAGAATTATTCTTTGTCAGCATTGATTTTGCTTACAGAACGTTCAAGTGGAGCAACGACGCAAAGGGTAAAGCCGCCGTGCACTGTGTCATAATAGGATTTTCATTTAAGGGGGCAGAAAAAAAATATATCTATGATGACGTTAGAAAGGTCAGGGTTGCAAACATCAGTCCATACTTGATTGATGCTTCGGACAGCGTGATTGAGAGCCGGTCCAAAAACATTTGCAATGTTCCCAAAATGGTGAATGGAAATAAGCCGGTTGATGCAGGCCATCTTATTTTCACTGATGAAGAGAAAGACAATTTTATTATTAGCGAACCAACGGCAACTAAATACATTCGCCCGTATGTTGGCGCACAAGACTATATTGATAATAAATACCGTTGGTGTCTTTGGTTAAAAAACGTGTCTCCCAAAGAAATAAATTCTATGCCCTGTGTAAAAAAGAGAATTGAAGATGTCAGAAAATTTCGACTTGAAAGCAAAAAAGAAGCAACTCGTAATTCAGCCGATTTTCCATCTTTGTTTCAACAAATCCGACAACCCGAAACAAATTATATTCTGATCCCTCGTGTTTCATCTGAGAGAAGAAAATATGTCCCTCTTGGGTTTATGAGCCATGATGTCATCACAAGTGATTCAGTTCTTATGATCCCGGATGCCTCTTTGTATCACTTTGGCATTCTTACCTCAAGCATGCACATGGCATGGATGAGAACAGTGGCTGGACGGCTTAAGAGCGACTATCGCTATTCCGCAGAGATCGTGTATAACAATTTTCCTTGGCCTGAACCAACAGAAAAACAACGCGAAGAAATTGAGCGTTTCGCACAGGCTGTATTGGATGCAAGGATTCTGTATCCGGATTGTTCTCTGGCAGACTTATATGATCCTGACTCCATGCCGGTTGAACTTACAAAAGCTCACCAGCAGCTTGATCGAGCCGTTGAAAAAGCCTACGGAATGTCCTTTGGATCCGAAGAAGAGCGCGTTGCTTTCCTTTTTGAGAGGTATTCTGAGCTGATAAAGGAAGGCAAATAAGGAAAGTAACCCTGCTGAGGGTTGTTCCACGGATTGCAAAACCAAATATCGATTAAATGGAGGGTGACCCATGAAAATCCAAAAACATTTTGTGGCGTAGCAAGAACTGGAGAATATATCTAACAAAGATCTTCTGAAACTCTATGATGAAACTGCACAACACACATCAATCTATACCACATTGAGCTGATTGAATAACCTCTTGTGAGAAAATGAAAGGACACATTATTATGAAACTTAATCCTGATTGTGTGCGTGACATTTTGTTAACTGTCGAAGAAACAAGTTCTTTTAATAGATACACTTGTTATTCTGTTGATGATATGAACTTCGATCGGTTGCGCAAATACTCCCATGAAGAAATCATTTATCACATAAAGCAATGCAATGAGTCTCATTTAATATCTGGAGTTCAATCCTATGATTGTGGCGACGAAATGAATATTCAAGATTTAACCCCTTCCGGTCACCAGTTTCTTGCCAATATAAGGTTAGAAACAAATTGGCAAAAAACCAAAGAAATTGCGAACAAGTCCGGTTCTGTTGCTCTGAATATTCTTGAAACGATATCAAGAGGCATTGCTGAAGGCGCGGCAAGGGCACTACTCGACCAGAAGTGACATCATCTGAATAATGTTCTAAACTTAATTGTGAAATATTCGTATAGTAGCCCGATTCAGAGTAGATTTTGTTACAAACTTAATTACAAAATTTCTCTCTCGTAATTTATTCAAAAAGCAATTCTGTTGCAAACTTAATTGCGATTCAACAGGAGATGTCGGACATGACAAGCGATATAGATGCTCTTCGGAAGTGGAGCAAATTGGATAAAGCAATGCAAAATAGGTTACTCGCAAACGCCTTCTGCGTCGACTGCTTCGTCACGACCATAGTTGACTATGAGATAACCTCGGACAACAAGTTTGGTTTCGTCCTGAGAGGCAAATGCAAGCAGTGCGGCAAAGACGTAGCGAGGGTGGTTGAAGACGACTGGTTCAGCCACGAATCAGAGTAAATCCAAGTCAATGGGAGGTAAATATTATGGCGATTGCAAAAGACAAAATAAAAGAGGTCCGCGACAGCGGCATGGCCAGCGACAGCGTCGCCACCAACTTCAAGCAGATTTTTGCCACCTATAGTCCGACCACGGTTAGGAAGGTGCTGTGAAATGAGTAAAAAGAAGTTGCCCGATAACGAAATCGTCCTCTATACGGCGCCAGGCGGAGATGTGAACATTGACGTATTATTTGAAAATGATAATCTTTGGCTTCCGCAGCGCAGAATGGCGGAGCTGTTTGGCTGTACCGCCGACAACATATCGCTGCATCTTAAAAACATTTATGCAGAACACGAATTGGATGAAACCGCAACTACCGAGGAATTCTCGGTAGTTCAAAAAGAGGGTGAACGAGAGGTCACAAGAACCGTTCATTGCTATTCGTTAGAGGCGATCATTGCGGTCGGCTATCGCGTCAATTCCGAACGTGGTACACAGTTCCGCCAATGGGCAACGAACATTTTGCATCAGTATATTCAAAAAGGATTCGCGATCGACGATGACCGATTCAAATATGGCTCGCGGTTCAGTACGCGCTATTTTGATGACTTACTCGAAGAGATTCGGGATATCCGCACCAGTGAAAGAG